>Ga0224501_10003877_pt1 | contig 11791 bp, 10 predicted proteins | sample SF_Oct11_sed_USG_4_FD_169105 | JGI IMG/M metagenome (GOLD analysis project Ga0224501, IMG submission 169105) | Sediment microbial communities from San Francisco Bay, California, United States - SF_Oct11_sed_USGS_8_1 | ecosystem: Environmental > Aquatic > Marine > Sediment | place: USA...
ATCACTTGTGTGTTTTACAGTTGATACAACAAATCAAAACGGTGTCGATCCGCCTGGATCCGGGTCACCCGTGAATCTGGGCTCTACATCAGCTATCGGCAAAGATAAAGCCCCTAAGAGGTCATTTGAGGTACGTTTAACGTCAATGTGTCTTCTGACTGCTCACTCCGCTCTGAACTAATGAGATGATGGCTTTAACTTGGGTTGAGGACTCATTGAATTCATTATAAAATGTCTAATGTCTTCATTTTGCGTCATCAGGAAGAAGATTTTGAATAATAAATTTGCACCAAATTAAACTGAACTGTATCAGCTCTCGAAATAGACTGAATTAAAAAGTTTTTTGCCAATTTAATCTTGACAGCGCGATTCAAATGTCAAACTTTATTTAAACTTTGTTTTGCATAAATTGATGCTAATTGGGTTTCATTTAATATTAGGATTCCATCTATCTGTTTGTTACTGTTGGGAACATTACCATTCTCTGAATTCAGTCGGCTGTAAGATACTAGTAAGTAGGTTTTTCCAATAACAACCCTCCTCCCTTTTCATTCATTATCTTTCACAATATCGATAGCTGACATGGTTATTTTTGGGGTGCCATGTTATCCAGTGTAATGTATGCTGATACTCTAATTAAACAACCGCCTGGGCATGCTTCTATTCTCAACTCTGACATCAATGCGCTATTTCAAGCATCTGTAATTTGCGCACCAAGTTTTATAGACCGTGTAGAGTCGACCACACTCTCACTCGCTTGATATTACATGTAAAGAGACCAGATTTTGCTCCTCCTGTGTTTTTGCCATCAGTGTTTGTGTGGGTGTCTGGCCCACCAGCGCAGGTGAAACGTGTATGGCCCAGCGGGACAAAATACCCCTCCTTTCTCACCTCGGATAACCTAAATATCACCTTGTGTGCTGCTCTGCTCTGATGATGTCATATACCGATTGCTTCCCATTGGTCTTTTTTGTTTAGCGCTGCTAGCCTCGCGCGTTCCGATCGATTGACAATGGCCTGATTTTTTCAGGAGGCTTTATTAGCTCACAGCCAGCCAGTTCCAGAAAACCTATACATCTCCATGCCCAACATCTCACTAAATAAAGCACACAATCACAATGTAAGTACAAACTCCACTCAACTGACACCTGTGAGTGGAGTCTGAATGTTAAAAGCACAGATGCAATCATCTTGTTTTGTTTTGCGTGGATGGCATCACAAAGCCATTGGCTTATTTTAAGGGTGGTCCATGATTTGCCCCATACAGTACCAACTCTGTCGGTGGGCCTCTTGTATTTAGCATCGCGATCTGAATTTGCGAAAGAAAAAGCCCAAAATGATGCCCAAACTTGGAAGTGTTCCTGTACCGCCTGGTCCAAAGCTGAATGCGCTACCCACTAAGCCGCCCCTTCTCTCTGCGCACCGTATAACTGATGCTGTCCTGTACTTTGGTCCTCTAAAAATATCAGATCTATTGTTGTTTTGGTGACACACCTTGTTTCTTCTTTTAGAGTCCGTTAACCGAAGCCGATATAAGGGCCAGACATGCATCTAAATATGGCGTGCCACTCACAGCACAAATGATGCATCCTGGATTCCAACGACCAATCACAGGTAAGTTCTGAAATGAAGACCTCACCAATTGAAAAGGTTTTACTCGCAATTATCCAATGTTGTGAGGGAGCTGGGTGTCTCGATATTGAGATCTCCAACTTGTGAGCAGTGAAGTATCATGGATATGGTTGCAGGGATTTCAGAAGAAGAACTTTATATGCACGGGATGTCAGGACTCTCAGTGCGAAGGCTAGCTCATCCGTATCTTAGTAAACCAAATATACCACTGAATGGTGATCCTCCTACAGCCCACCAGGTGTGTATAACCTTTACACCTGTATGTTTCTTTTTCCGCACCAACCTTCAGGACTAATCTTGGGATAGCTCAACGGCAGAGAGCTGGGATCTCAACCGTGAAAACCTGGACTGCGATCAGTGGGCTCCTTTTTTTAAATATCAATTCCTCATTTTAATTCTAACTCAAAACAAGAGCAAGCCTCACCATGAGGCGGATCATTGATACTAACTCACTCAAGGTGCTCCATACTAAGTTGTAGCTGGTGAAAAAACAAGTGTCCACCCAAAATCTTCACCATAATGATGAGGATGTCATTTGAGAAGGCAAAGATGAATCGTAATTTGGAACAATTCTAGGGTGTCTACTGTGTTTATCGGAATGCTTGCTCTCAATTTTTCGCTAAGAGTTAATGACATTAGGTCATCATATCGATGATGAATTAACTTGTTTTAGCCGGCTCATCAGAGACACATGCGGCACACGAAACCACTGAGCCGCACTCAATCCGCACCCCTTCCCATAATGCACCCGGCAGCTGCCAGCATGCTGCTCGCCCCTCAGCAGACGATACTGGAGAACCAGGAGCTAGTCAAGCAATATCAGGACCAATTGGCCAAGGAACAACAGAAGAAGTCTGTCATCGGGGTGAGATTGAGTCTCCAGTGTTTTGTTTTGATAAGGGACTATTATAGTTCCCCTTGCGCATCTAACATACTCTCTGGCCACTGTCATGGTGATGTGTAGCTGTCCGGGCTTTGATTTTTGGTACTGCATAAGGCTTCTAAGCTTGGTGGTTCATGAGGGCTCTATGGTTGGTGTAGCGTCATCTTCAGGGATGTGTTTGCAGCAACTACGACAGACATTACTCCAGCGAAGCAGCACGAGTATAAAGGCACAGATGGAGCATGTTGATGAGGAGAGCGAGGCGAGACTCATTCAGGTAATATATCTCCTCCACTCCATCTTCCCCTCCGGTGACTGAGAGCTTCTCCACTCTCACCTCCTCTCTGGTGACTGAGAGTATGACACCCCCCACCACACTTCCACCTCCACTCTGGTGAATCAGAACTCCTCCACTCCCATCTCCCCTCTGGTGACTGAGAGCTCCTCCACTCCTTCACTCCCCACCTTCCATTTTTTGACTGGGAGCTCTTCCACTCCCACCTCCCCTCTGGTGACTGAGAGCATGGTAATCCCTTCCTTCCCGGGCATTACCATTCTCTGCGTCCACGTCATCACGGATCAATATTTGATTTCGCATCATTGAACAGCACTACTCTGCCCATCCACAGCTAATGTTTACCCTTTCCGGTCATGTTGGTCCACCCTTTATACACTTGCCAGTATTTGTATGGGCCAATGTTTTCTTTGTATTAATTTTTACCAATGTAAATAAGAGCCAATAATTGCTTGCTGGAGTTTGTGGGAAACACCAACGTCTTCTGGGATCCCGATGTATGGTGCCTTAAACCTAAACTTTATTTTACAGGAAATGCAGGAATCCCGCGAAGATCATTTTGATTCCCAGCAAAAGCATCTCCATTCGTCTCATGGCTCTTTATACGCTGCATCTCAGGTAATCGCTGCCTAAAGATTCTTTGCTGGCTATCCTTTTACTTCCTGTCATCTGTCATTTTCTCTTGAGCCTAGTTCTTGCTTTGCCAACTAACTGCTGATAGAGTAGGATGAGGTTACTACAGAGTTATCCGAGATCAATTCTCATGCGTAGAAGGATACCATTTTGCATAATCAAAGCGGCAGTGAGAAGCAATGGCGTAGGGGATAGCTGGATCGCTCAGTGATATGGCGCGGAGTATGCAACCCCAAGAACCTGCGTTTGGATCCCAATCACGTCGTTCCCACATTGTGACTGTGAACTGCTCACATATAACCTACTGCTCCAACAAGCCTCCAGTTGAAGAGGTTGATGAAATAGGATGGCCCAGTGCCGGAGTAGAACAATAAAAAAAGGTTTGGGTTGCAGCTGCATGATAGAATGGTGAGATGACGAAGAACTGGTCTCATTGAAGAATGCTTTGAACAGATGTTTGTCATGACCGAGACATTAGTGCGATCTTTTCAACTTTGATTCACTATTATGTTGCAGGCCGCTGGCAAGCCAGAAGAAACTTCTCGGCAGGGTGGCTGGACACGGTGCGCCGGTCCCAGATATCTCTCCAGAACTCACTCTAGTCCCCTTGTTGCCTTCGCCACTCCCTCCAACCAAGACATAGTAGAGGTTCGTATCTCACATTCTAGTTATCCATACACATACTATTGATAGAAAAACAGGTAAATGGCCTCCGGCCACAACAGACCGCTATAGAGATGACTGCTATTGTACCACACCTAGATAAATTGCTTTCTATCATAGATAAATGAATAGTGTGGATTATATGTATTAGTTGTGTATGGTGTCTTTCTGGTTTCAAGGCTCGAACTATTTACCACTTTTCACAATAGCCTCTTGAATGCTTCAAGATCAACCAGCGCGTTATGGGCATCACAACTCATAGGTAGAATTTTCAAACAGCCCCAGACTGACTAGTATGAGTCTTAACATGCATAACATACATCAGATTCAGGAAATCTAAAGACTGATACAGATTATCGGGTCATACGGAGAGTGTTGATGCACTTCTCTTGTGACTTTTGATGCATTTGTTTTAGGCGCCTATGAACCTGGCCCAGAAGAATAATAAGCCTGATGCCACAGCCACTGGGCTTGTGTATGATGAGGCCATGCTTCGACATCACTGTCCTTGCGGTGACAACAGACTACACATCGAAAACCCGTCTCGTATTCAGGTTAGTCACTAACGCACCTTGTTTTTGTTATTACCAAGAGCTTTGCCAATACGTGTGTATAGGGGAGAAGTGTGTATATAGGGGAGAAGCAGTGGCTTAGTGGACATAAGGTCTTGAATAGTTTCTTCATCATGAGTTAACTGACTGAAGGGAGAAGTGGTGGCTAAGTGGGTAGTGTATTCAGCTTTGGACCAGGGGACCCAGGAATTGATGGCGTGCTGTGACCGAAGCCCGGCTTACTTGAATCCACAAAATTCAATCCGGTCTTGTTCTGGCCCGTTGACAACTGGTTCTGCACTATTTATAGCTCAGTTGATATGCTAATGATAACATTCTTAAGGAGTGTAGTGAACAGTAACTATGGTATCCATTCCACCATTGTGAAATCAACCTCTACCAACTTTACATGCTCCTGGCAACTGTCCTGCAAGACACGCTTGGGCTTGGTCAATGATGACAATATAACCCCAATATGTAGATAAGGAGCGCTCCATAACATCGCAACAGTGTCCACATACCTGGGTTTTTCCTCAATGTGGTGTGTGACTTGTAGAGCTCAATGAATTCCCACTTTTTACAGAGTATTTGGATGCGCCTGCAATCCTGTGGAATAGCAGAACGTTGCAAAAAGATTGATGGTAAAAAAGCGACTATAGAACAACTACAGCTGTGCCACTCTGAAAGCTATTCACTTTTCTTTGGGGTCAACGAATACAGACGCAAAAACCTCGGTACGTCATTCAACTGTTTATGCTAGGTTTGCATGCGTTGCGTACATCCAACTGTTTACACTGGGTTCATATACATAACATATATTGGGAGTGCCTGTCATCATAGCCAAGCACATTCCTTGGTTCGCGGAACCAAAGAGGAAATGGCAAACGGGTCTCCCACATCAGTGGCCTTTAATCTCCCCGGGTCACCTGACATTCACACTACTCTAGGACACATCATCACATTCCCAATCAATAAACCGAAATCTTGACTCTGTTCACCGCTGTCATCAGCTGTTGAGCTTTCTAGAAGAAGCAGTCATGGCTTAATGGTTAAAATACACGAATTGCCAGCAGTGGGTCATAGGTACAGATCCCAGAAAGCTCATTGGTGGTGGCAAGAAGGGCGCCCAACCCAGCATCTCCTTGAGCACAAACAAGGTCTCCCCATTAACCAGGAAGCAAACTCCACGACCCCGCACAAGGATTAATAATGTGGAGATAACTCCACGACTCCGCACAGGGATTAATATTGTGGAATATAAACCGAAGCAAAATTCAGCTGTGAGATTCGATGAGGGAATACAACAGAGGTTTTGGTAAGCCAGGTCGTTCTATTCTGTTGAGCATTCACGCCTCCATGGTGATTGTAACTGCGCATTTTGGCCAGCATTCATAATGGTCTTCAGCTCCCAATAGTTTATATAATAAAAGCTATTCTTGTCACTGAAGACTTGGATAATAGTTCCTTAAATTTTCGACTGTTTAAGAAAACAAGAGAAATAGAAAATATTCTCTGGGGCATATCAATGATATGGTCATAAAGTTGGTCGATAACTAAATGTTCTCAGTGATCTACGGATTGTACAACTCAATAACTTTGTTACACCGTTGTTGCAGGCTTGACTCTGCCCGGAGTGGAATTTCAGAGGTTACCCTGTGGTGGTGTAGGAGTCGACTCTGACACCGTGTGGAATGAGGAGCATTCACCTCATGCTGCCCGTATCGCTGTCGGCAGCGTCATCGATTTAGCGTCGCGCGTCTATGAGAAGCAGCTGAAGAACGGCCTGGCATTGGTACGACCGCCCGGGCACCATAGTGAAGAGGGTCAGGCCATGTGAGTATTGACATATTCCTGCCCATAGGCTTAGTATACATATAGGCAGATATGTTTCCTAACACATTCGCCCCAGTGCATGAACATTTAACAAGGAAACTGTCCATGTAATGCACTTCTCTATCGCGGATCTGGCAGAAGGTCTGTCACTACTCAACAGATATCATACATGTGCCGCTGTTTCCTTTTTGAATGTTGAGAATGTAAAGACTATGGAAGGACAATCTATTAATAATCTTGTTATGAAGAATCTCAGTAGCTTAGCTGCATTTAATAAACACAATTTGTTTGAGTTGATAACTAAATGTAGCTATTCCCAGAGGGTTTTCTTCCCAGGTTTATTGTGATGTCAATTTTATAATTAGAGGCAGCATATGTTCACACCGCGCCATATTCTGGGGACTGCTGGTAAATGTACTTCGGATCGGGATTGTGAAGGTGTCAACAACGTAAATGAGATGACGCGTTGATATTAAAAGATGACCAATCAATGAACCGACCTCCTGATGTTAAAAGTACATCACCTAGCTGTAGTGCACTCCAGAAGGGCATACTTGGATCCGGCTTGTGTTTCCCTGACTGCAACAGACTCGAGTTTATTTTCTTCAGCCCACTTTGATTTATGATCAATATAACATATCACAGAGAGCACTTAGAATCTATATATAGTAAGGGTTCAGCATGATTGCAATAATGTAAATCTAGCGTGGCAATAATGTCTACAGTTTCCACTATGTTTACTAATATACAGGCCAGTGACGGTTTTTATGTACTTGTAGGGGTTTCTGTTTCTTCAATTCTGTGGCTATCGCTGCCAAGCATCTAAAGCATAAATTGGGAGCGAATAAAATCCTTATTCTGGACTGGGATGTACATCATGGTAATGGTACTCAGCAGATGACCTATGATGACCCATGCATTCTCTATGTGTCTCTACACAGACACGATAATGGTGGGTGTTCAAGTTTCAGACAATGTAGTGCTGCTTCCAACTATGTATAACCCGAGGTCATATTGGGAACTGTCTCCCCATGGGCACTATTGAGTTTAATTCATGTCGACAAGCACCAGAAACATCATCCCTTGATAGCCCCTGGTGTATCTTATTTGTCCTGGACATGTATCTCGAATCCCTGATCACAAGTCATAATTCAGTACAGGTTGAAAAAAACCCGTATAATCACTCCCAGTCGGCAAAGGGCATGCTACGGGGCGATATCAATAGCTCTCATTGATTTGTCTGTAGACTGAACCACCCACGCTTTCCTGAAGTATAGGCTTTCTTCCTGTGTTCAGCGTTGGGGTCGTACGCTGGACCAGTTCTGCGGTTGCTATGATCAGTGACCCGCTGTTAACACTTCCTAAAATTTGAAATATAATCCAGGGATCGCCCTGCACCCATAGTGACTAATGAGGCTCAGGAGAAGACAACTCACCTTGTAGTATAGAAGGAATTTAGTCCTTCTTGATAATAATGTGAATCAACAAGTAGAAGTGGAATCAGGAGCAACGCCAGTAGTCATTGACTGATCCTATGGCTTCCACCATCCAATGACGATTGAGAGCTAGTACTCGGAGTCATGCATTATTGCCCAACGGCTTGCTTATATCTGCTCCGTATTGCAGGCATGTTCTTCCCTGGTACGGGCAGCGTGACAGATTGTGGAGAGAAACAGGGGCTTGGTTTCAATGTTAATATTGCATTTAGTGGAGGGCTGGACCCACCGATGGGAGATGCCGAGTACATGGCCGCTTTCAGGTACAATCTCGCCTATCTGACCCGCTGACTGAGGCCGACAGATGCGCTACTTTTACAAATTCAAAATTTTCCAAATTACATGTACTTTCAGCAGGTTTCCTGAGGGGTTCTACTCCTTGGCAGGGGGATTCGCACCATATTTTCTCAACTGGTCACGGTCAGCCAAATTCTCTCAGGCATCCAATGAAGTTATGCTGCGTAGTTGTACTAGTTTGAATCATATATTCTCTACTCATCCATTGTTAAATAAGAAAGAAATTAAATGTGTTTGTTCACTGTTGACAGGTCAATTGTGATGCCAATCATTGAAGACTTTAAGCCACAGATCACGCTGGTCAGCGCTGGATTCGATGGCGCCGATGGCCATGCTGCACCGCTCGGCGGCTATAAGCTCAGTTCTGCGTGCTTTGGCTTCATGACCAAGCAGCTCATGACTGTCTGCGATGGTAAAGTGGTGCTTGGTAAGTTTATTGGCAGGGTGTTAGTGGGCGGTACCCGTTGAGAGATGAGAAGGCTAGTCATACTGGGATTAAACAGTCGAATTTGCTCTGGAGAATTTCAAGTCCGAAAGTCCAGATGAAACTTTAACAAGGCTTCAGACAGTTGCAGAAATCCCGGTTCAGCGAACCGATTTGGCACTTTTTGTTTGAGCAATTTCAGCTTCTTTACCTTGTCCATTGCCATCGTCTCGTGAAATTTTTTTTGCCCTCTAAGATCTATTGGCTATCCGGTTATATTTAACTTGCTTGCTGTGTATGTAGCTTGTTAGCAGTTTAAGCTAGTTGGTTAATGCACAGTCGTCGATGGCTGGCGGTTAGACCACTGATAGAAAGCTTTCCTTCGTTTTGATGCATCCAATTGTGTCTTGCATTATCTGATATCCTCATTATTTGAGTTCTACTCTTCTAGTTTTGGAGGGAGGATATAATGTGCCGACGATATGCGATGCTAGCGAGATGTGCTGCCGTGCTCTGCTCGGTGAGAATGTCCCGCTGCCAAATCAGGAAGAGATAATGAGGAAACCCTGTCCGTCAGCTGTACAGAGTCTGCAGGAAGCTGCCAAGATACAAGGTAATTCAACTCTTTGAGTGCTAAGTGTTACTGGTTTGGTCTGGTTCTTATAGCTGTTTTGATGTTTAAAAATAAATCTACTTTGGTTTGATTCTTTTTTTACCTCCTCTAAGGGGCACAGCGTGGACCATTCTCGTTATTTGCGTAAAATAAAATGATCATATGATATAACTGAACTATTATCGGCTAATGCCATTGAGAGGAGATTGAGTCATTTTCCGCCACGCTGGCACCGCACAACCTGTGGACATCGAGGAGAAAGGCCCATGTTTCAGTCTCGGTCATTCTATGGTCCCACTGTGAGTACAAGCTCCTTCAGAAATGCTAGGTCCTACAACTCATCGTCTAGCATGGGCTTAGGAATTTCCTTTTAAGTCTAGGTCTAAGTCTGCTAAATAGGATGGTCAAGAGCCTGTATAGAACAAAAATAAACCAACAGCCATAATTAAATCATTCTTACTATTCATTTGCAGCCCAGTTCTGGCCAAAGGTGGCTAATCACGTCCCTAAGATTGGTGTCTCTTTCGTCGACTCTTTGCGTGTGCCAGAAAAGGATGAGACAGAGACTGTCTCAGCCATGGCTTCTCTCTCTATGGTAAACGCCAGCCGTCAACTCGTCGCTGCCTCTTCTACAGATTCTGAGCCAATGGAGGAATCATGAGGTCACATGACTGAAGTCATGTGACTGTTACATTATGACTGTGGGCCAATAGAGAGCTCAGGTAGAGGTCAATCAAATGCGTTACGTGACCTCACACTTAAAACTATAGGAGGGCATGTGAGGTCACATGATGTAGTCACATGCCTGAGTCACTGGGCTGCCCGCTGCCTTCAGTACCGTGCCCTAGTCCTAGATACGCACTGTGTTATCTATTAGTCTTTGATGGTGCAGGCGCCTTGCTAATTCCTTACTCCTGATAAAATTCACTGTTGTAAGCTTATAGTTTTCTTGCCAAAGCGTCAGGCGTTGCGCGGTGGAGGGTACATTGCAATCTTGTTGTATTGTAGAAATGTATATAAAAGCTATTGTTCTACGATCATGCCCAGTTAGTGCTGTAGTGTTTATGTCACTTTATGTAGAAAAACTCTTTAAAGCCATACCGTGTTCTTCAAATAGCTCGTTCATGTGTTCAGGTCTGGTGTATTTTATTGTTCAATTTTTGTACATAGTTTTAATACCATTTTGACTAAACGGGCGACTGTTGTGATGGTATATTTTGAACAGGTCTTAGAAAACTATGATGGTTTAAACATATATTATCGCTATGCTACCAGTTGTTGAGAGTATTTTTGTATTTTGTACCATTTAGCATTGTGACCATTGTAGTAATGTGCTCTACATGAATACTACCTACCGCAATAAATTTGTAAATAATATTTCGAGTTGTCTGCTCTTACAAAACCACGGAGTTGTGCCCCAGCATAGTCCAAACCAAGTTTAGTTAATGGGCTGACTGGAAATAGTTTGCTGCATGAGGAAAACCAAACGAAATAAACACTAGGGCAACTGAAACATGCAAATCTTATCAAAATAGTTTATAAAATGATAAAGAAACAACCGCTTGTATTTTTCGGTCAAGCGCCTAGGTGCCCTATTTTCAGTCGAGAACATAAATTCTAGAGCACCGAGGACAAAATGAACGAACACTGGGACCATAAAAGGGAAGATCATAGAAATGAGTACGAGTACTTGGGCATTCCGAAAAGAATAAGTTTACATGCATTATAGTGAATCATTTCGGTAGTGTTAGCTGAATTGAAAACAGTTCAGCGCATTGAAGTCAATAAGAAAGTAGCGTGCCTGGCTTGTCCCCATTGATGGCTATATATATATACCCTTCGGTTAATCATGCGTCAGCAACTGTACATTCAAAACCAAATACTTTACACCCAATAATAAATGAATCATTCTCTCCGCATGTATTTGTATATCTTCTTGCACCCGACTTGTAACAGGCCGATGTTTGCAGAAATCAGCCGGTCTCTTTAGATGATAGAAGAGAATTATCAGACAAAAGTTTCAGATAATTAGTGCATAATTACTCATTAATTAGCCTCTGTGCCCTAACTTTCTCATACAATGATCATCGAAACGAACTCCCTGTGGTTATTTTTTTATATGGATCCCTTTTTGATTGTTTTAACAAAGAAGCACTCAGCATTGATTGCCTTTCAATTTCAGATGTGTTATGGATGTAGAAACATTTAAGAAAGACACAAAGCAATCTTTCTAAAATAACAGTATTCATCACGCACAGTAAAATACAGCAACACAACATCGCAATGAGCTTGATTTGGTTAAAACAACTTTCACCCATATTGCTTTTAAAATCCAGTGACATGTAACTGAAAAATTTGGATTAGTCATTATGCATCTATGACTGAACAATGAGCAATTTGCTAGCATGGCTTCGGATCACCACGGCATAAAAAATGTAGCCCCCCCCCCATATAGTGCATAATCTATGCGC
>Ga0224501_10003878_pt1 | contig 11791 bp, 6 predicted proteins | sample SF_Oct11_sed_USG_4_FD_169105 | JGI IMG/M metagenome (GOLD analysis project Ga0224501, IMG submission 169105) | Sediment microbial communities from San Francisco Bay, California, United States - SF_Oct11_sed_USGS_8_1 | ecosystem: Environmental > Aquatic > Marine > Sediment | place: USA...
AGCCGAACAATCGTTCGCGATTCGTTATCTCAACGTAGTAATCAAGCCTCTTTGCGGTAACCTTGACATTTGCCTAACTACGCCCGTCTGATCCCGGTATTATCCAGGCACATACGCTCGTCTGATCCCGGTATTATCTAGGCACATATGCTCGTCTGATCCCTGAATTACTCACCTGTATGAACGGATATATCACAGATACGAAAGCCCTGAAATCCTCAACATCCTGCCAATCAATCGTCTCAATATAATCACTCAGCAGAAGGATGTATCGACAAACTGCAAAGTCAATATTCCCAACCAAGCTGTGAGCAAACAGCTGCAGTTCCTGAAAAATACAATTACTAGTTGTTAGTTGTAGTTACTAGCCTGTTAGCTTATTAGTTACTACATCACTATAGTTATTGGCTACATGTAGCAAACACCTTAGGCAGGAGAAAACAACTGGGGTTATGAGGGCTCTAGCATTCTGGCCATTTGCTTAGTAATAATTAGACATCAAGTTCCTCATTAGCGGTTCTGACTTCCAAGTTATTCGATCTGTTGCAAATTTTCACAGTTCCAGTGCGATATATAAAATGTGTATCAACTTGTTTGTCATCCAAGCACAGCAAAAGAATTTCAGCAGAGGATTTTAAACAGCGATTTTCAGTCAATTAATTTCAGTCTGCATTAACTGTTGCTGACAACTATTAGCCACTTTAACAAGGCTTAACGCATCAATAAGTGCATTCGCGTGATCGACTTTTAGCGTCTGAAATCGGGTTTCAGACGCATTCTCAGTTCCAATGGTCGAAAGTGCGCCTGAAAAGTTTGTTTCTACAAACCATGTACTTCGGCTGCGTCTGAAAGTGAATTTGATCATGCATACAGAATTCTGCACCTGAAAGCAGGCGTGCTAGTTTATAGTGTCAAGGTTATCTAAATGTCAAGGTTAGCTATCGATCGATTACTTATTCAATGGTCACTCGACGGGTTGCTTTGTTCTTGCGAAACAAACCGCGAAACAGACTGCACAGCTTTTTGCCTTAAGACACGCATTCGCGCGCTCGCGGCCAAAATTTCGGGAGAGATTTCGGTCAATTTCAGGTGAGAGTTGTCCTCGCTCAACTTTAATTAATCGCTTAGAGCCGAACGATTGCTCGTGATTCGTTATCTCAACGCCTACTTTCTGTTGCAGAATTCTGTTCACGTGCTTTCAGTCGCAGATCGCGAGCGAAAGTGAAAAATGCTTTTTTGGATTGCGCTTTTCGGTCGCGCTCTTGCGCAATTTAGCAATGCCTATGACCATGGCAATAAGCTGTCAGGTTAAAGGTTGGATGACGAGGCAAATTTTTTTTGGCTCATCAGAATCAGTGCATCTCAAATCTGAATTCAATAAAAGTTCATACTGAGCAGGCGGTGTAGTAAGAAAAAAGGTTAAATCTTGGAATTCTCAAATGAATTTTCATTCAGTTGAAATTTTCCTGTGTGACGTAAACTGTCACAAAAGACATCACAGCGGGTCTATGTTATTACATATGTGCACCTGTGTAGCCAAAGTCCAAATTCTACAATTTTGTCACACTTCCGACTATACTGGGAAATGGGCCCAAGAAGGAAAATAAATACCTATGAATTCACTGAGTTTATCTTAGTCCTAACTCTAGTCTACCACGCAAGCAAAGTGAGTGACACTGACTCGGTGAATTAACTCACCTCTTTCGAAAACGGTCTTTCAGTCTTAGTTTGTGTTCGTTACTAATAGCCAAACAACTGCTTTTATTGCATAAACAGGCCAGCAGTATGTTTGGAACCTAGCCCTATTCCATGTGACTGTCTGACGCTGCAATCTGTACGGTTTTCTACCAGACCCTCTCTACCCTTTTTGCACAATACTTGTAGCGAGTCACACGCATTCCCTGGGATTCCCGGGCAATACCGGCCAAACATGGCTCTCTTTACGCTTGCTTCAAGAGACCTGAAGCAAGAGCTATCGCTTTAGACCCATTCTCGGCGTTTGTGTACAACCCTAGGAATGTGCCAGTGAAGATGGAATCATCATCATCTTCAGCCGTCGAATCTCCACTGCTGGATAAAGGTCTCCTCCTGATTGTGCCAGTCCTGCCTGTCCTCAGCTGATGTCTCATTTCTTTCCAATGTGTTTGGCAATATTGTCTACCCATCTCATCTCTGGTCTTCATGGGTGTCGTTTTGTTGTTGGTTTCCACCTGGTCAATTCTAGGGCCCAGTTGTCACTCATTCTTGCGGTGTGTCCTGCCCATTGCCACTTCTTTTTGAGGATAATATCGAACAGATCTGGGAGTTGTTTGTGACATGATCTTGCCATTTGATATTAAGCATTTTTCTTTCCATGCCTCTATGGGCAGAGTTGAGTCTTTGTGCCATCTTTTTGGTTGTTGTCTACGTTTCTGCCCCGTAAAGGAATACAGGCATCACACATTGGTTAAAAATCTTTTTTTTGAGCGTGAATGGGAATTTGACATCTTGAGAATATCGGCTCAACCTCCCAAACTTACTCCGTGCTCGGGAAGTTCTTCTTTTGATTTCTGTTGTTGAATCTTCATCTAAGGAGAATAGTTGGCGAAGATACACATAGCTTTTTACATTTTCTAGCGAGTGTCCATCGACTTCTATGGTGGCAGTTGAATCTTCAAATTTGCTGGTCATGATTTTGGTCTTCTCTTTATTCATTCTCAGTCCTACATTCAGGCTGTGTTGATGCAGGTCGTGAAGCATTGTTTGTAGTTCTGTTGGATTTTTGGCAACCAGTACAATGTCGTCAGCGAAGCGTAGGTTTTGAGGACTTGGTCTTCTGCCTCTTTGTATTGCAAAGGGTTGTCCTTCTTCATCCTTTTTTCTACCTGCTTTTACAGAAAATGTCCCAATATTTGGGACACCTCATCTTCACTTACTTTTGCAAGTGAAGATGAGGTGTCCCACATATTGAGACAGTTTCTGTAAAGCGAGGTGTAGAAAATGACCAACTTTGAGTGCCTGCATGGCCATTGACTAGTCATCAACCTCGCGACATTATACCTCATATAAATGGCTGATTAGACTCCGCCTTTTTAAAAACGTTTTTCAGTGGGTGCCAATTTTGCGATCTTTAGCTTGGATTTAAGGGCACTTCTGCTGTGCCCATTGCACTGTAATCTGACTCAGGTAGATTTGGAGATATGCTGCTTCCGATCAGCTAAAAAATTGCCTCGTCAGCCAACCTTTAAGGGTGCGTGCACATGTATGGATGAATCCGCGCGGATACCATCCATGGCTGTCCATGGAAATAACAGTGCAGAAAAGGTTTACCAACATAAACTTTTTCGTACAGGAATCCATTAGACTCACCCTGTGATTTTGTGAGAAGTGAATAACTGCAAAATGAGACAGACCCTGCGATCTCGTGAGTAGTGAATAACTGCAGAATTAGACTCACCCTGTGATCTCGTGAGTAGTGAATAACTGCAGATAAAAAATCATGAACTGCAGCAAATTTAGCTTCTTCCTTTAGATACCGATTTCCAAAGAATTCATAGACGTTATCCTGAAAGAGGAATTAGCATAAATACTCTACCGTAATATGTCACACTCGGACAACCTTTTATCTGAATTTCCTGCGAGCAAAAAGTCGCATAATGATTAAAGGTAACTAGAATGAACCCAACCAATCAGCGTTGATTTGGAGAATCTCCAGTTTAAAAATAACCAATCAGCAATGATCAGGAGGATTTCCAAGACCAGACTAGCCAATCGCAACCAGATTTGGATACACACCAGGATGGAGCCGTAGCCGTCCTCCTCTGTGGCGAAGTCATCCTGCCATGATATAAATGCATGCAACTGTTCATAGAGTGAAAGCGTCCGCTCCTACAGAATACATCTACAGTCATCAATCTAAAGTAATGTTATTCAGGTGACGTTTGGCCAGTTCAGTTTACTACTGGTGATGACAAGTTCTTCCCAAATGTCTGACAGAAACCTTCACTCAGACTCCTGGAGGTGCTGTGTCCTGACTGTTGACGGCCACAACAGTAGGCATTTCAGGACAAGCTAATGTAGCCCTAACGAGTTGGGTGAAAAAGGGCTCTATTTTCATGTTAATCGGGTGGCACAGACGTTAGTCAAATAGAATGAAAACATCTGAACGCACAAATTCGTGTTGGCAACTATATAAAAGTGAAGGTCCAATGCGTTAGTCTGGTCGAATAATCGTGACAGCGAGTCAACATATTTTTGTCCCTATTGCACAAATATCGCCGAGTTCTAATGCATTCAGGTGACTTGTCCGATCGAGCAGAAAACTCCAACACATATGTTTGTGCAGTACGGAGCGTGTTCGATGTGCTGGATTAGTGGGTGGGTGACGCACAACAAATATTAGCCTGTCTGAAAATGCCTAGTTTCAAAAGTCATTCCATTTAGTGGACTGTCTGAGTTAAAAGGACACTATCAGCTTTCTGGGGTAATAGGTTGATATGAATTCCCCAACACATCACAGGAAAAACATGACCACTTTAAGTGGCTGACTATTTATCACCGGATCACCATATTTTATACATAATATTATACAAAATCACATAAAATGATATGATGAAAGATGATGTAATATAATGACTATAACATAACTTAACATTATATAATATGAAATGGCATCGCAAAATACAACATAACATAATATACCATAATATAAAATAAATAAGAACATACTGTAATATAATAACAATATAATTAAATATAATATAATAAATTTAATGTATTAAGATATAAAATCATAAGAATAATAAATAACCAAATAAATATAATATAATAAAATATAATATAAAACTTGATTCTCACCAGGCTGAGGTTGCGTCCTATCTTCCTAACCATTTCTGTGCGCAGTCTGAAATCATCCCAGATATCATTGAGCGAATTCTGCATCTGAACGAACTTGGATCCAGATCCAGATGCTTGAGGAGTCTGTCTACCGCTCATGGCTGTGAGCAGCGTGCGATCAGAACGAGCACCTGCCGAGCGCTTGCTGGCTGACGTTGCTGGGATTATCGTACTGGCACTAGGAGGTGGCTTCAGGTCCCTGCAGGATTGACAGACCAGTGTTTTACACACCTGGTACGCAGCGAATAGTACCATAAAAACTTCATTTCTACGCGAACTCGTCTATCCCTAAGGAATGCATCGATATGGAAAAACCAGATCGGTACACAACCAAACCACTCATCACAAGTGAACACCAAAATCAGCAAAACTTCACAAACTGTGTGACAGCATTAGCTTCAGGTTACTAAAGAGATACTTAAAGGGGTTATGACACGGTCGATGGTTGACGCATTTTCGGAGTTGTGTTCCCATTCCTAAAGGGAGGCAACTCTGCATTCATCACAGCGATAGCGAGTGGTCTTTTTCCACAAACCAAACATCGGTCACTCGAATAACAACGGCCCGAATGGCCCAAATAGTAATAAAATGGGATCTAATTACTAAAACTTAGTAACCTAGTGATCTTCACCCCCTTATAACATCGAGTAGAACTTAAATTTGAATGTAAGATTGGAGAAAACTTACGTTATAAGAAGTACTTTGCCGGTTTTCTCTAGCCCTAAATAGAGGTCATTGCGTTTGGGCCTCTATAATTTGCGCAATACTGGCACTAACGCTCATTGACAGAGGTGAAAAACTGCGCTCTGAAACCCTATTTCTATATTTTTGTTGCACAGTTTCTCTATTCAGACTTGTGTAACTACCAGTCCAGTATACACGTGCAAACGCATTTGTCAAAGATCGTTGCTTTAGCCCAGAAATTAACGCAAACACCAACAGCTCTGTGTTAATTTCCTATCTCGAGGCCAATTCTGGTGTGTCGACGGTCTGAAAAGCACGTCATTGAGGGCTCTAAGTATGCGCATTGGATAGGGCTATATCTAAGCTTGCATTTGAACTGGGTATTGGGCCCATTTGTTCATGGTAGGCTTCAGAATCTACAAACAAGTCACTTTTGCCCATGTCATAACCCCTTTGAAGGGGTTATGTCATGGCCAAAAATGGCTTCACTTTTTTCAGATTCTGAAGCCTACCATCAACAAATAGGCTAAATACCCAGCTCAAATATAAGCTTAGATATAGCCCTTCCAATGCACATACTTAGAGCCCTCAGCAACGCACTTTTCAGAACATTGATGCAATGGAATTGGCCTCGAGATAGGAGATTAACACAGAGCTGTTGTTGTTTGCATTGATTTATCGGCTAACGCCCTGATGTTTGGAAAATCTTCTTGCAGCTACACACTAGATTTGTAGTCACACAAGTCTATGTAGAGAAAATTGAAATAAGTTTTCAGAGTGCAGTTTTTTTTAGCTCTGTCAGCGAGCATTAGTGCCATTATTGCGTAATGATAGAGGACAAAAACGGAACGGCCTCTATTTACAGCTAGAGCAAACCGGCAAAGCGCTTCTTATAACTTCAGTTTTCTGCAAGAGTATGTCAATTTTGAGTTCTATTCGGTGTTATGAGGGAGTAAAGATCATTAAGTTACTAAGTTTAGTAGTTAGATTTCATTTTATTTCTATTTGGGCTATTCGGGCCGCAGTTTTTCGAGTGACTGATATTCTTTTTGTGGACAAAGACAACTCGCTATCGCTGCAATGAATGCTGAGTAGCCTCCATTTGAGAATGGGGAACACAACTCTGAAAGAGCACATTCCATTGACCATGTAATAACCCCTTTAAGTTCCGCATGGATCTCGATTGAACAGACAGTGATGGTATCTGGTATTGTTTATGGCTTTCTGGGGTTTGTGGTTCGTGATTGGTCAAGACCAGCTGCATGAGTTTACTAATTATGGGGCATTGACAACTATAGGCCATTTAATTATCTCACTGAAAATTGGCTAGAAGATGTCTACATATGTCAGGAGGAAACCTATGAAACCATTTCTCAATCAGACCACCCATTCAATTGTCATGATCAAAAATCCAAATGCTCCGTATATGCCTATCACTAGATGAGGCTTATTAGGACCTGTATGAATATCTTAGTAGCCTCTGACACAGAAGCTGATTTTGCAATACGCTGCACTTGGGTGTTGTCACTCCACCCGTACAGGTGAGAGCAATGCATTTATAACAGGTCCCCAGAAAAGGACCAATATATAAGGCCGTGTTGAAAACTTAAGTAGCACTGTAATACTACATGTATCATGTAGATTGGTTATATCATCTAAGTGTAACAATATTAAGCACATATCTATGGGTTCAACAAATTGAAATAAAAAAAAACCATAGGCAAACCACAAACGAGTTGCGCCATAATAGCTAGATACTGTAACATCAGGTACTGTCACAGCGAGATACTGTGACAGTTGGATGCCGTGACAGCTGGGTACCATGATGGCGGGTTACTGCGACAGTTGGGTTCTGTGACAGCTGATGGATACTGTGACAGCGAGGTACTGTGACAGCTGGGTACAGTACACTTAGATACTGTGACAGCTGTTTGGTACTGTCACAGCTGAATACTGTGACAGCTGCTAGATATTGTGACAGCTGGGTATTATGACCGCTGGATACTGTGACAGCTGTATACTGCGACAGCTGGGTACCATGACAGCTGCTGGATACTGTAACAGCTGAGTACTGTCACAGCTGGATACTGTGACAAAAGGGTACTGTGACAGGTGGGTACTGTGACAGGTGGGTACTGTGACAGCTGGGTACTGTGACACTTAGATACTGTGACAGCTGGGTACTGTCACAGCTGCATACTGTGACAGCTGCTGGATATTGTGACAGCTGGGTATTATGACAGCTGGATACTGCGACAGCTGTATACTGCGACAGCTGCTGGATACTGTAACAGCTGAGCACTGTCACAGCTGGATACTGTGACAGATGGGTACTGTGACAGCTGGGTACTGTGACACTTAGATACTGTGACAGCTCACTACTGTAAGAGGTGGGTGATGTGACAGCTAGATAATGTGACAGCTGGATATTGTGACAGCTGGATACTGGGACAGCTGGGTACTGTGTTGGTGTTTACTGTGACAGCCACCGGATACTGTGACAACTGCTGGATACTGTGATAGCTGGCTACTGTCACAGCTGGGTTTGTGACAATGGTGAAAGATTTGTATTGTTAAAAGCGAGTGATGAAAGCTTCGGCCAACACGAGCGGAACAGGTGGGCAGTTTTGATATTTTTACCTTGGTAGCCACCTGAAAGAAGCATGTGCGTTGGTGCATGATAAGTGCGATATGGTGGGACTATTGATAGTGCTGTCGTGCATGTGGGGGTGAATACGGCTGCAGTGAAAACTGCTGGTAATGTGAACGGATAATCTGTTGTGTCTATAGCCTGTAACTAATCCTATGCCTGTTTTAAAGAACAGAATCTAGAGATGTCTCTCGAATGATAGGCACGGTACGTCAGACAAAGTATCAAAGGCGGTGTCTTGGAGCTTGGCCTTGCCAATGTTTTAATGGGATCGTCCTATATTTAGCAAAACTCCGGGACAACTCCGTATAATAACCGATCCGGCTAGGATTGTTGATGCAGAGTTGTCCTCCCTTAGGGGCAAATATAACAATTTCACTTAAACCTTGCCAAAATGACAACTTAAACACTGGGCACTGCCGTTAAAGTTCAGCACACCCTAAGTAAAGCTATTTGAAGCAGGCATAATCCAACTTGATGCAATCTTATATAACTTAATATTATATAAATTTCATCCACCTAACTTAATTAACTTAATCCACTTTACTCCAATCTGATCTTTTTTAATCTAATCTAGTCTAATCTAGACAACCAAGCACAATATTATTTGGGTTGTTGTTTGGATAACTCACTCCTCGATATCTCGTATGATTGTCACAGCCGGTCTCTTCAGTCGGATGTGGGTAACTCTATGGGGCATCAGCAGAGTTTTAGTCTCAGTGAGAACTTTGTGAGGGCAAGCAATCGTCTACAATCAAGTGATAACAAATAAATTTTAAATTTAATTTGCATGATTCAATTTACTTGTAGCACAGCGTGACTGCTAGTCTTCAGTTTCGATAATAGAGAGTTTGCGGAGTTGCATTCCTCCGCATAGAACTGGTATCTTAGCCATTTCAACTACAAACATGTATAGACTCTCTCGGTGAGCCGTTTGCTGTTCAATGAAAATAATCCTCGATCACTTTACATCGTTATTATTAGTGATTCAGTGCACAATATGGGTGCAAATATATAAATGTGTCTGGTATATTAGTTCATAACATGCCCTGATTGCAAGAAATTTTTTATGGTAGCTCGTTGCACTTGCGCGCCAATGACGTAAATTTGGGGCCGTTTTCTGCCTATGTATACGGAAATGCAGTTCCACAAACTCTCCAGCGAGGTCGCCTCATGAAGGGCGTCTGGACTTAGACCCGCACATATGGTCAATGTGAGTAATGCGACAGACACAGTTGCCATGAGATGTTCAAGCGCGTCATCCATAGTCAGGTATTTTTTGCAATCAGCCATTGTCTGTCCGTGGTTGAACTTGGGCCTTTCTTCTTGATTTCCACAAGTTGTGCATGTGGTGCCATTGAGGGGAGATTGAGCCACTTTCTGTCGCGCTGGCTCAGGACGGGTTGGCAGAATGTGATCAGCCAGGGAAAACTCCCTTGAAATACTCCACCATGGCCGGGGATTGAACCCGGGCCACAGGGAGGACAGACAGTGAGACGCACTCATTCTCCGACCCACTCAACTACCATGACAGGTATTTGGGGAGCTAATTTTCAGGTGATGTCCTCAGTTACAGTGATAAGGGATATTTACTTGGACCAATCAGATGCTTACGTGTCTAAAGATAAAGTGTTTAAAGATGAAACTCAGCAAGTGGTTATGCGCTCGATGCAGATACATGTGTGGAGTTTTGCATTCTCACACTAAACTCGCTAAACGCGATGGGATGCGTAATTACGAGGGTGTGCAACTCAAAACTCTCATAAAAGGAGACTCGATTCGAGTGAGAGATCGGAGAAAATTAGAATGAGTGAAGATTGCGGGGATATGAGAGACTTAGAAGACCCCTAGGGAAGTTTATTTTGATAACGAATTTAACAGAACAGTGACTTAAAGGAAGGGACTACCAAAGAAGTCTGGTCTGGAAATCCCAGTATTGACCAATCAGGGTGCGAGTATTCCATGATTGACCAATCATAGCGCGGGTTGGTCACAACTACGTGTGTCTTGGAAAATGGACACTCCAATTAGCCTGCCTAAGCAGGATCATTTTGAATGAGCTACCACAGCTCACTGATTGTACTGGCCATAACAAGTTTATGCTTAGAGTACCAACCCTATGTCGATATCGCCCAATAATACAAAAGTACGCGCTAACCCTGACAAAATGGCAGACTGAGTGAAAAAAATGTCACTATGTAGACTTTGTAAATGGTTCAAAGTTTCAAAATCAGGTTAGCCAATAGAAAGTAGTTTCAATATAAGGCCAGCATCATATTGGATAGAATACTAAGAATATTTGTCCATTAGCACTGTCTGTTTTGTCATACAAGGCAACCAACTTAAAAAATGGGTCAATTTTCCAACAAATTCCTATAACTTTGTAAACGGTTTTCTACTTCGCCATTGACCAAATGAAACAAAGTAAATCTTTATCTGTTAAATAGGCAGCTTATCTCTGACTTTTAATCATTTGCAGTGCACTGAATAACAAAGCCAGAATGCTCCTGCTAATTTACATGATTTGGGGATAATCATCCATTTTGGACCCAGCGACTCAACTTATTATTTCGTTTATTAACGGAGCATCAGGTAGCAGACAGATAAATGGCTGAGTAAATAGACATATTTTCTCATGCTAAGAACAGTCTATTTATTATATTATATTATATTTTATTATTTATTATACAGTGAAACTCGGTTAACTCGATCTCGGATAACTCGAGAACTTGCTTAACTCAAACCAAGTTTCATGGTCCCTGCCTGGGTAATGATAATTTGCTGGGCATATCTCGAACTTTAAGTCATAACTTGAACTGATAAACTGAGGTTAGTGCCATCAAATTACCTTTTCTGTGGCTGGATGTGTTTACATTCTTGTGTAACAAATTTAATTTCATTGGTTTCTTTTCGCACGAGAAAAGATCTCGGAAGTTTTAGAAAGTTTGGCCAGAAAACGGAATACACTAGAGCAAAACGGACTCGCGACGGTGGCCACATGGCTAAAGCAAAGGGAGAGCATAACTCATGTCTTAAACTTTTTTGGTGGTCCTCTGCAGTTCAAGTTATCCAAGTTTAACTGTATTAAACACAGCATAAGGTAAAAAGGAAGCTATAAGCTAATCATAAAATTTCCAATGGTTGATTTATGAGACAAAACATGCTTTACAGTCCACTGCAAGTGTAATCTGCGATATAAGTAAATGCAGATTGCTACCAGGATTGCATGTGAGGACAACTTCGCAAGAGAGACACACATGGCACGGCGTCCTGACTTCGTTGTTAGTCCCTTCCTTTATGTCACTGAACAGAATTGATCACAAACTAATGAGCAAGTTGAACGCTAGGTCAAACAAGAGTAATTTCATTAAATGAAAGCTTGGTATTGCTGTATAGTTTTTGCAGGCAAAGTCGTAGTGCGTCGGGCGACGGTACAGGTTTTCTCAACTATAGTCGGGAAAGTTAAAAATAGCTGTTTTGTTTTCTGCTGCTGGTGGTCAAACCAAGGGCTCTCACAGTTCAAAGTTGATTCAATCTGTCTGCTAATGTTTCCGCATTGCGGTTCTTTCAGTATTGGACTGT
>Ga0224501_10003879_pt1 | contig 11791 bp, 3 predicted proteins | sample SF_Oct11_sed_USG_4_FD_169105 | JGI IMG/M metagenome (GOLD analysis project Ga0224501, IMG submission 169105) | Sediment microbial communities from San Francisco Bay, California, United States - SF_Oct11_sed_USGS_8_1 | ecosystem: Environmental > Aquatic > Marine > Sediment | place: USA...
TCCTGCTCATATAAGGCATCCTGCTCATATAAGGCATCCTGCTCATATAAGGCATCCTGCTCATATAAGGCATCCTGCTCATATAAGGCATCCTGCTCATATAAGGCATCCTGCTCATTTTGTTTAGAATATGTTGGGCATCACTAGAGAAGTTTAAATCGATTCGAAGAATCAAGTCGATTTACATTCGATTAAGAATTTGTGAAGAATCCTAGCAGATATTAGCAAATACATACTGAGTTTGAATTGAGATGGAATTCAGAGTTTGTTAATGCTAATAATGTACTAGTAGGATCTGATAGCTTTATTTGAAATATAAAGATAGAGTATTTGGCTGATCATCGGTTGGAAATCTTATCACAAAATTTATCGCAACTTTGTTTATACAAACCAATATTAGAAGAATGCAGTATGTATATGTACCATCAACTATCAGTTTATCACATTATACAGTGGACGAGATAGCTGATTGATGCTATTGCTAAAATTTACAAGGACAGTAAGTAAAGCGATCACATTTGCAGATAAATAGCTATGCAGAACTTATACAACTTCCGTGCTACACCTTCAACTAGTATGGGACTTTTCGGCATAGAGGATAACTCTATGGTTGCTGGTGTTTAGTCTAGCTGTTGATTTGATTTGATTTTAAATAGATATATTCCATTGTTTCTATGGTCTATGCGGTATTGTGGAAAGAGAATTTTGTGGTCCAGTCATATAGTATCATTATAATAGAGTCCTGACATACACTCTAGACACCAGTGGTTAGTGGCTTCCTAAACGACTTCAGTATTAAGCAAGCACACGGTCAGTCAGTGAGTATTATAACTTGTATCCGTCCGCCCAGGACTCATAGGGTCATAACTGTTTATACACCAGTGTTATGTGATTCGCTACTACTGGCTGAAACTTGGAGTCGCCAGTGGACCATACAAAGGTTTTATAATTCAGTGGGTTTTTTCATGATTGGAAAATTTTTAGTTTGACTCGAATAGGCCTAAACGTTTTGTATGCCTGCACCCTGTGAACTGTCAGAAATTGTGGTGTCTGCAAAAACCTAATACAGTAAAAAAACCTGAACACAACGCTAGCTACGCTGTAGAGAAATGACAGATCAAAGTGGATCGAGGGGGATGTCTAGAGGCGAAAAGTGGATGCATGAACGCAGTTTTGAATATGATGAAGCTGTTACAAAGTTTGCAAATGGAAGATATCAACTGTTTATCTATGGTGAGCTGTTTCTCAGGTGCAAATAAAGATGGGATTTTTTTATTCGTTTACTAGTCTACTTATGGCAGTTCAAGAGGTGTTGCTTAAAGAATGTGTGATCCCTTGGTAAAAGAAACCTTTCTGCCAGCTGAGGCATAACTCAGAAGCTGGAATTTGGTTCTCAGTTTAAGACCAAATTATATTGATTCAAGGAGCATAAACAATAAACAAGAAAAAGAAATATAAGCCTATGAGACATTTGTGGTAAAATTATCAAAGCGTGGCAAGGGCACTATACACCAACTTTTGTTTGCTTTACTTATTCCAAAGCAATGAGCAGACTTTTTTTTCGTTATTTGCAGCATTGCTCGTTGTGGTGACATGCTCGACAGCATTTAACAATAATGGGTATATTTTCATCGGAGGTTACCAGGCCCACAAATGCAAAATACCCGACCAGGGGACAAACTACACTAGCAATGGTACAGTAATTTATGAAGCTGGTAAGTGATCACCCTTCTCATTGAACATAGAGCGTGTCTATCAGTGAGTTCGGGCTTACAAGACACCTTTTTAGAGAAATACTATAAACCTGAATCATTCTAATCCGCCCAATTCTAGTCTCTTGTCTAAAACTAATAACTTGTGTAATGTGTTAACCTGTGGCAGTTTCACCAATCCTGACTTGCTAATAATTCAGCTTTTTGTGACAGCCTAGAAAATAGCGTAAAATGTGGGAAATTTAATAATTCCGGTGAGTGTCCATGATATAATAAAAAAGTTGGGACACCTTTGCCAATCAGACGTTCTCCTGAATGATTATTTGAGATATTTGTTGTAGACATTTGCTATGTGAGCGCTGTCATATCTTATGGAAATGGCACCAACAATTCATTATTCAACCAAACCTGTTCCAGCTGGGATTACGACCAATCAGAGTTCAAGCTAACTATGATGTCTGAAGTGAGCTATATCCTTCCCATAACATAGTTGTGTACCGTAGACTATATGACCGGCGCGTATGAGGGGAGTGTAGTGGCTAAATAGACACGCATAAAGCTATCACTGCACCTCTCGCTCTGCGCAACAACTAAAAAGTAAAACATAACAAAAGACCACATCTGCATCTGTTTTTATAGTTAACCTCGCTTTTCAGAGGATTCCTCTATTCAAGACACTGGATGTTTGTTATTTACTTCTCAGTTGAGACTGCCATATAGTCACCGCCAAACCTGTAGATACATGTGGAAACCTGCTACAATGTATGAATCGGCCATAGTCCATGAAATTGCATGAGTACTTGAGGTTTACTAGGACTCCTGATCTATTTTTGAGCTTCCTACCTAAAGCCAAATGTGAAGCAGCGGTAGAGTAGCAGATGCTGTTGGTCTTAACATAGCTGCCCTTCATGCATTTGCTGGAAGCTGGTAGTCTAGATTATTGCGTTTACCGTTCACTTATTGAAATCCCATTCGATTGTACCCTCATACTACATACCGGAGCCAGCAGATAATTTGTTGGATTTATAACACTCTGTTTCAGTGGAACCTGAACTCGTGTGTAGGAAACTGGCAGCAAGCTGTGGCAACTTCTATCTACATGATTGGCTTCCTTACCGGCTGTTTTGTGCTCGGATATTTCTCAGACAGGTATTAACCCAGAAGGGGAAACTCAATACAATATCATTACTACAGTCACCATTCAATTCTTCTGAATAAAATGTTTATAGTGTGTTTTGAGATAAGATAGGATGAGATCACTTTGCTTTGGATAAATAGACACTAAATTTGAGTTTACACGAGCAGTGGCGTCCCTTTACCCGTTGAAAATGGCGTGCAGCAGTGGTGTTGAGCGTACGGTGCATGTCACCGTTCATATACCACTTTTATATGATGGACTTCGATTTGCTGGGTGTTTACTGAGAGACACACACCAAAGTTTCTTTCTATTTTGTCTGACAGGTATGGCAGAAACAAGCTGTTGGTTCTATCAGCTGTAGGCATGGCTTTGTTTGAGATCGGAGCAGCATTTTCAGTGAACTTCATTATGTTGGTAACAATGCGATTTCTGGTTGGAGTATTCACTGCTGGTGCTAGGAACTCTGCTTTTGTCTATGGTACACAGTTTTACCAGCATTCTATGTGAATTTGTATTGTAATTTGTATTGTTATGGTGAATATGACTGCTACCCGGGTATGCTGACTTCCACAGACACGTTTGCTCAAAGCAGACAGGTTTGAGTATATTTTTCTTGACTAAAAGTACACGGGTACAGAGTCAAATCCTTTGTATTGCTTTAGCACCTCGACCTCATCTCATGGTGAAAATGACACATCAATTGTTTTAATCTTTCTTTTAAAGTTCACTCCAAATAGACTGTGCAAGAATTTACATAGCCTCTATAAAACAACGGGTCACTGATTATACATTTAGTATATTATCAGGTCATCTCGGTATACCATTCTGAAAATACCTGACCTGATTTGTGAATCATATTCATCTGTTCTTATGTCAATGTCTATTTCCTTGTGTATGAATGAATGCCCGGCGTCAGTTGTTATTCCGATTATACCATGCCAACGACATTGCAGGCTGGGCAGGGTTGACGTAATAGTGTGAAACACCAGCTACAAGACATAACGGATGGTCTTGAAAGGTTGGGGTCAGTCACCCTAAAGGCGCTTTTTTACTCCATCGGGCATCTGATTTGGTGTCAGACTTTGGATCCGAGGCCTCTTTTCACTCCTAACAGATCAAGTCGGACACGCGATCCCGTATCACTTAGGAGCCAATGAATGGTGCCGAACCTATGTTTCTGGAAACAACAACTATTTTTTGCTCATAACTTCAAAAGAAAGTCAACTTGCTATTCAATTCTTTCACTACAGGTTGTCTCTTTGTCCAGTGCAACTTCGTGCTGTTAGTCGAGTGAATATTGTCGCGAATCAAACAAATTTCCCTTTCCAATGACCCTAGTGGGAGACCGGAAATGAATGAATGTTGCTAGGTATTCCGCGGAAAACCATTTGATTGGTTGTTGAGTAGGATGTCGGACTCATTTTGTCTCTGGGAGACAAACGGTTCGAGAGTTTAGTGCTCATTGATTTTAGTGTGTGAGATGTTACCCGCTCGGTGGCGAGAGACCGGCTGTGTTATGTGTGGTGTGGTGTATAGTATTGGAGGTATCCTCGTCACTGCTGTGTCTCTCTACTTGCCCAACTGGAGGCACTTCCAGTTGGCTTGTGGGCTGGCTATGATTTGGTATATCCCATACTGGTGGTAAGTTCATACCATAGGTATATAATATATTCACACGTGTCTATACGGTATATATTTGAAAGTTCCGCAAATAATTTATACTAACATTAGCGAATGTTATAGGTCTGAAGCATACCTCATGTTACAAATGATTCTCCCTGGTATAGGAATTTTGGGTGATTGACCATCCTTAGTGTCAGATTCCGTTTCACTCCTGGTAGTGGCAGTATGCATACAAATTTTCATCTCAGTAACTCAATAACCTAGATGCAACGCATGGAGTCAGCTATTGTCCATATCTATCCAGCCTATTCATGTCAGTTCTTTAGTGCATAAAACTTTGTGATTGTGTCGTAAATCGCTAAGCTTGTTTTTGTAGGTGGTTGCCTGAATCACCAAGATGGCTGCTTAGTCAGAAGAGACATGATGAAGTGAATCAGTATTTTAAGCGATCGGCTAGGATCAACGGTGTTTATTTCCCCCAGAACTTTTCTGTCTATTTGAACGCTGAGGTGACCAACCCTTTTGTGAGCTCTCCAGATAATGGCGACATTACAAACAAGCTGAATCACTAATGTATCCATTTTCTTTTTAGGCGGGCAATGAAGGTAGTATTATTTCACTAGTTCGAACCCCGCAACTTCGACTGAAAACCCTAGTGGTCACCGCTCTGTGGTTCTGCACCTCAATCGTCAACTTTGGAATGGTATTTAATGTCGGTATGTGCTCCTGGATTTTTATCTATTTTGAGTTCAAATGTAGGTAGGAACTAAAAATACAATGTAAGGACCTCCCTACTACAGGGAGACTGACATCTAAGTTAGGTTCAGATGTTGGCATTCTGTATTCTGGCTGAATGGCTGTTATGTCACATAAGCAGTGCCCTTAAACATGTATTGTCGAAAGAGAAAAGTAAATTTGTGGGTCACAAGTAAATAAGTAGGTGACAGGACCGGTGACCGGAAGAGCATCGATGGAGCATTCCTTTTCTTCAAACTGATTCGAGGCGATAATGCTTGGGTGACTGTATTTGGCATTTCGTTCTTGGCTTTCAGTACCACTCAATGAATATGCATTTTCCTATTGCTCTACTTGGCCATCCCATTGTGCACCTCAGGACCGATGCATGTTCCGTGGTGGTAGAAAGTAGATATCTGAGGACCTCACTATCACAGCAGGAGACAGTCATGGGCGGGAGGTTGAACCAAGTATCTAACAAATATGTGCCAATCAAGTGCTCTACCCCCCTAGTCCCAAAGAGCAAAATACATATGCAGAGCAGTGACCTGTGCAGAGCAGTGCGCATGACGCTGAGCAGTGCGCATGACGCTGAGCAGTGCGCATGACGCTGAGCAGTGCGCATGACGCTGAGCAGTGCGCATGACGCTGAGCAGTGCGCATGACGCTGCGCATGCAAAGTAGATATGCAGAGCAGTGCGCATGACGCTGAGCATGCAAAGTAGATAATCACAACCGGCGAGTGTATGTGCGATGCATATTGTAGGTAATCTCAGCGGTAACATTTTCACTAACAACTTCATCATGCAAGCCACGGGTACTCTGGAATTTGTTGGGATGTGGTATCTTTTACTCGGGAGACGATTTGCGATCTCCTCAGCATTTATCATATCAGGTGCCTCATCAATGGTGCTGGTTGCGCTACCTGATAATGCCAGTAAGTTATCTTCCATTATATCATTGACCACAGTCTTCGATCCTTGGAAGAAAAAAGGGGTTGATCGAACCGGTTGATGAGGTTTTAGCAGAAATTCTCTGACGATCTTCTCTGTAACACACAATTTATCCTAGGCTTGACCTTTCACCACTTCTATCTAGTTATGAATTTGTTCGCTATACAAAATGGAGACTTTGCGCGTGAAAGTCGTAACAGCCAACGAGAAACGAGCACCTTTCTTGTAAGATTTTGATGACTCACTACAAAACAGATGACATTTCTGGCCATGTGACCCTAGAGCCCTTGTAATGGTAGTCGTTTCGAAGTCGCTCTCTCATGCGCAAAGTCTCGGCTCTCCATGCGCAAGGCCAGTACAAACTTAGCTCACTGTATAGGGGGCATGGTCTACCTGGTTTCTCAGCTATGCTACCATTAATTAAAAACCAAGCGGTTTGTTCAAAAATCTTTGTCTGAGTTCTCTGCCTAGCCCGGTGAGTAGCAAGACTGAGCAGCTGCGTATCTTTGTAAAACCCATATAGCTGAGCATAAAAAATAACAGATGGTCAGTGACGAAGCACTTGATACTCGACAGTGACTTGGCTTTATGAGCACCATGGTGAGAACTCTTGCGGGTACCGTGAGTGTCACTTCCATGGCAGAGTGAGAGTCAGACTCAAAGTCAAATGTACTATCATTAGAACGTCAACGGATTTGCAAGCAAACTCAGTGACAATCTATTGCACCCAAAGTCACCCTCACAAATCGTAAGTGACTGTGACTGTCTTCGGTTAAGCTCATTAAATGTGCTCGAAAGATTTATCTGAGCTCCTTGGTTGTCCTTGAATCATCGACATGAGGATCTCGCTTACGGATCTGCAGGCTTTAAAATCCAAACATTTTCGATTTGATCAGATGCATATGTAATCGATCATACTTCACATATGATAGGTCTGATCTCTGTAGACATATATGGAAAGACGGCTCTTATAATATTTGGTAAAGCTACGGTTGAGACAACATTTGACATGATCTACATAGCCACTTCTGAGATCTATCCTACCACTGCCCGTGTGACGGCTCTTGGTGTCGGCTCAGCTGTTGCGAGGATTGGTGGCGCGATCTCTCCTTACCTGGCTCTCAGCGTAAGTTGGTAAAGCCAGGGGATTAATCACTTAAAACCAAAAGCCTAATTCTTAGCATATTCTTGTCATATTAGATTTCACTTAAGCAACAATTAGACATAATTTGCGGACATTTAAAAAAAATATGGCTGTCTCTGAAATGAGAGCTCGTTTTATGATAGATATAGTCTGTCATTTTCATACATTTAAATTTCTTGTCTGCTATACCTGTAATTGGATTTAAAATGTGTTCCCCTTCCCCTTTCCCTGTCCCTGTCCTTTTCTCTTTTCTCATACTAACAGCATTGATAGTACTGAATGGTAAATTGCAGCATAACCTATGGAACAGACTACCATACATGCTGTTTGGTAGTATCGCTGTATTGGCTGGGTTAGTGGCCTTTCTTCTTCCGGAGACATTGAATCAACCGCTTCCAGACTCCATTGAAGGTTCGTAAATGAAATAATTGTATAGATCAAACATTTCTTACCACAACTGAAAATGAGGCCAGTACATGTATTATTTTCTGTTATCTATTGTTTTATGCTCCTTTTGTCCAAAGTCACCCTATTAAGTGGGCCTTCTTAGCTTGAGGCTTGTTGTGGAGCGGTAGGTAGGAGGTAAAAATTCTGTGACTAGCACATACTCATTGTGGGAGTCGTAGGCGTATCAAGGACATGTATGGATCAATCCAGCATCAACGGATTTCATAATACTCGCTCAAGTTACTGAGCTACGCACCTATTTATGGACAGGTTTACTTACTAAATGAGCACCATCCCGCAACCTGCCATAGATGTACGTAATGTTTTCTATTTTAGTCTGATGTTTGGGTATTCGTTCATCTTATTTAGTGGGCCTCTTTGAGTCTGAAATCTGAGGCTTGTTTCATTAGATTGTGATACATTGTTTTTTATTTCATCAGTTTTAATTTTATGTCGTTTCAGAAGCAGAGACTCAGCTGCCGCTCAACACATCGTGTCCACCTCGTAATTGCTTCCCTTGGATTGGAGGACGTAATACACAAGAGGAACAGGATGAAACAGAAATAGATGAATTTAAACAAACCACATAAAAGATCAGTAGACAAACAATTCATACAAACCCTATTTCAAACCTAATTGAATCCACTACTTATACCAAATAAAATCAATAGTTCCATGTACAAGCGCAATGAAGAAATGGACAAAACCTGATCAATGACACAATAGCTTTGAAGAATTATTTTATACGAAGCTTATTGACTTGATATTCCTACCATTATTTTCTACAGCAGTTATTTTATTTTTTACATGTTATTTTAATTGAAAGTTTTTTAAAGACTAAATACATTTCGTCTAGTAAACTAACTGCAACTGTGTGCCTTGTTGCAGTGTTTCAGTTCCGCACTAGCCTGCCTCTTTAGTGGTTTTTTACAATCCAGAGCCTGCCGCTACTTGATGCATCTAGGCCCGAAGTGATCTCTAACCAATATAACAATGCATCACCTCAAATCTCACCCATTCCACCATGACAAGGTCATGAGAAATCTGCCTTCAGCAGAATACCTTACCAGTCTAGCTGCCGATATGATAAACAAGTCATTGTTTTAATGACCTACGTGGTATTGTTGTATGAGAGCGCTGTAGTGGTATAGTATAATAGAATCCTTGAACACACACTCCAGAAAAGTCTCAGGTCGAATTCACTGGGACTCTAGTATAAAGCAAGCGCATGGTCAGTCAGTAAGTATTATGCCTTGTATTCGTTGTATTAACTATACATACGCATTAATGTTTGGAATGCGGAGCGAACTTCTGCAGTGAATGTTGTCTGTCAATATCGGTATTCACACGCGCTTGCACCCTGTCAGAAAAATTGGGCTGTGCACCACAAAACTATGCTGTAGAGAAATGGAAGATCAAAGTGAATTGAGGGACGAGAAGTTGATGCATGAACACACTTTCGAGTATGATGAAGCTGTTACGAAGTTTGCAAATGGAGATACCAACTATTTATCTATGGTGAGCTGTTTTCCTAATGCCAATAAGGATAATGTCACTTTTTGTTGCGCACTGGTGTGGTTTTAACAAGGAGATAAAATTAATTTTTTAGCAAATCAAAACTAGGGGAACAATAGAGACCAGGTTCTCGTATTAAAACATGTATGTGTATCTATAGAAAAACTTTGTGGTGACTTTGTAAGAGAACTGTCTTTCTGGTAACTGAGACCCAGTTCGGAAGCTTGAATGTGGATCTAAATAGCAAATCATCTTGATTTAAGAAACATGAACCAATGGACAACAAAAAGAAATGACATGAGAAATTTGTGATAATAGTATGACAAATGTTACAAGTGCATTATACCTATTAGTGTCTATTATACCTATAATTTCAATTCTTATTCCAAAGCAGAGGATAGACGTCTGTTCTGGTATTTTGCAGCACTGCTTGTTGTGGTGACATGGTCGACAGCATTTAACAACAATGGATATATTTTCATCGGAGGTTATCAAGCCCACAAATGCAAAATACCTGACCAGAAGACGAACTACAGTAGCAGTGGTACAGTGATCTATGAAGCTGGTAAGTGATCACCCTTATCAATGAGACACCTCTTTTGGAAATGCTGCCCTGATTGTTTTCAATTGATTAAAACTACAATAAACCTGAATCATTTGAATCCAGTCGGATTGTAGCGAGGGCCATTTGGCCATTCCTGTGAGCGTCTATTATACAAACGGAAATTTCTGACACTTCTGTCGATCAAAGTTTTACTGAATTATGGGGATTTTTGGGGATATTTGTTGAAGACGTTTGCTATGTGAGCACTGTTATATCTTATGAAAATGGCACCAACAGTTCATTATTCAACCAGAGCTGTTCTAGCTGGGATTACAACCAATCAGAGTTCAAGCTGACTATGATGTCTGAGGTGAGCTATCTTTCCCATAACATATATATGGCTACGTGTTATGGTCATAGACATATAAGCACGCATGGAGCTATCTTCTCTATGAGGATATAGGGATAAGCAGTGACATTATGTCATGGGATAAGGGATAAGGATACAAGGATGGGAAATCGCAAGCCTGATATGCAACAGGAAAAGGTTTAGTGGAATCTATTGTTTTGCTATGTTTTCCCAATGGAGTCGGGAAAAACTGTTCTTATAGGTGTAAAGAGACAGTTCAATGTCACTGGGTAGTTAACGCTTGCTTAGGACACTGTGGTAGAGGGGGGACACACATGGCGTCTTCTTACGCTAATATATTTTGGGACGCCATTCTCCTGCTTCCCCTGAGTATTTGGAATAGTTGGCTACATGGTGCTAGAGCTACCACCTCAAGTACGAAACAGCAATCCGAATAGGTCGTCAGTAAATAGACTAAAAATAACTCATGGAAGATAATATATCCAACAAAATAGGTTTCTCTACTGCACCGCTCTAGGAAACGAATATTTTAATGAAAAGCGGGATATTGATTGCGCGTGTTTCAAGGGATGTTACCATTTTAAAATTTAAAATCCATGATCTGATAACTCATATTATTAGATTCTGTCTAAGCAAATCAATTTGAGCTGACTATCATTTCCATGCTCTTTGGGAATACCAATGTTCTTTTTCATGGGGACTTATTTTGAGTTGGCAGACAAATCTTTAATTGTGTTTTAGTGGAACCTGAATTCATGTGTTGGGAACTGGCAACAAGCTGTGGCAACTTCTATTTACATGATTGGCTTCCTAACTGGTTGTTTTGTGCTAGGATATCTCTCAGACAGGTACTGACATAGAAAAAGAGAGCTCTATACAATATCACATCATCGCTACCGTAGCCATTCAATTCTTCTGAATAATAAGCCTATAGTGAGATTTGAGATAAGATAGGAGATCACCTTTCCTTACATAATTACGATATCAACAAAGTTGAATTTACACGACCAATGTCCGCTGTAAATTCGCCGAAAATGGGTCTGCATCAGTGGCGGAGAGCGGTGGCTGCGTGGTCTTTTTTATCGAGCAGACGGTGACCAATGACAGCACAGATTTGGATAGGAAGTGGAAGCAGTTGGCAAAGAAATTTATGCTATTGGTCAACGCCCGCTCTCCATTGAAGAAAACATAGCATGCAAAGTCCGCTCTCCATCGCTGGTGCAATGGAGAGTAACACCACTTCCAGCGGATGTTTTTAGCAGTGATTGCTTGTGTAAACACCCCAGAGTTGCTGCTGTGTTACTGCTAACCAGCTCCCTCAGTCGGGTTAGTGTAAGTCATAAGTCACTGGCTTGTTTTCAGAATGGTCCATGGCTAACGACATAAGACTGGTAGCTAATTAGATGGATCTCCTGTCTGAATGTTACAAGCCAAATCTGACATGCATGCAGACTGAAATGACAAAATGGTGCCCAAAGCTGAAGTGGGGACCTATCAATCTAAACCCAGGGCAGTATACGCTAGCTCGTCTCTTGGCCCCATTTTGGGCCGTAAATAGTTGGTGTCGCACGACCTGCATCACTCATATACCGCTTTCAGATTAGAGTCTT
>Ga0224501_10003880_pt1 | contig 11788 bp, 14 predicted proteins | sample SF_Oct11_sed_USG_4_FD_169105 | JGI IMG/M metagenome (GOLD analysis project Ga0224501, IMG submission 169105) | Sediment microbial communities from San Francisco Bay, California, United States - SF_Oct11_sed_USGS_8_1 | ecosystem: Environmental > Aquatic > Marine > Sediment | place: USA...
TGTGCAGCTAAAACGTCTGACTTTAAGAAATCAACTTTTTCAAGTAGCTCCACTTCGCTTAGTCCAAAATTCTTCCTCACAGCTTCTGCCATGCTCTTCGATTCAGCTAGATGTATATGTAAGCCTATCTTAAGCTCAGAAGCCATTTTCCGCGCCTTTTTTAATAGTTCTGGACTACATGTGTAGGCTGTGTGAGGGCCTAATCGAATGTCAATTCTTCCATCAGCGCATCCATGATATTCCCGAGCGATCTTTACTGCTTCTTGAAGCATTTTTCTTCCCCTTTGGGTGCTTCCAGCTTCGATTATTCCAGGCGCTAAAACCGCTCTTAATCCAGATTTTTTCACAGCTTCTGCCACAGCGTCTTCATGGAAGTACATATCGGCGAAACAGGTGGTGCCGCTTTTAATCATCTCTAAACACCCGAGCAGGGTGCCATCGTATATGTGGATTCGCTTCAGTTTTTGTTCCAAAGGCCATATGGTTTCTCTCCACCAATCATCGAAGGGTTTGTCTTCTGCGATTCCGCGAAAAAGAGTCATAGCAACGTGCGTGTGACAGTTGACTAATCCTGGTAAAGCCACTTTTCCTCGTCCATCTAATGTTCTTTTCGCCTTTATGGACAAAGCCTTGGCTGCTTTTCCTATTTGACTGATTTTTCCATCCTTTATTGCTATGAAGCCTTTTTTAGTGATTCTTTTTTCATTCATGGGGAGAATTGTGCAGTTGCAAATCAGAATGTCTGCTTCTTTCAAGAGCATCACCTGCAGAATCTTAGGTGATGCCAGATTTGATAAATAATGCTGTCAAAATGGTAGAACATTAAACTTTTCAGTGATTGCCTTTCGAGTTTGAGAAAAATTTGAGTAGGGCATACTTGAAGCTTGATTTCCTCTGTGCTAAGCGCCCACCTTGTTGAAGGCTTAACCAAGGTTCAGAGATTGTAAGGCTATTTTTGGGGCTGGGTTTTTGACAATAGTTTTCGGTTGTTTTTCGCTATTAAGCCCAAGTGGTTGCCGTTGATTCCTATTTTGCCTATGCCTATTGAAAGTTTTCTGTATATGTGGGTTAGTGATTCTTCTGTGCAGGCGAGTAGGTCTAAGCCTTGCGGTGTTATGCTATAGACCTTTCTTGGGCGTTCGTTTTGTAGGTCCCACTGGCTTTTGATGTAGCCGTTTCCTTCGAGAGTTGAGAGAAGTGGATAGATTGTGCTTGGGCCAAAGTATACGCCGAAGTTTTTGCGTAGGCTGGCGATGATGTGGTAGCCGTGCACGGGGTGGGCTCGTAGGTACTGAAGAACCACGAGGTCTAGAAGTCCTCTCATGAGTTTGATTTGGACTTCCCGTGCTTTATGATTCATATTTTCCACCTGTATTTTTGTTAGACGGTTTTTCGGTTCAACATAGATACAATATGTCCCGTTTCGGACATATCAAGTCTTTATAGATCCTAAACAATGATATAAGGGTTTGCACGTACCTCAAGCATAAACAAGCATACTAAAGCATAAACCAACTTTTGAATAATTTAAATAACCTTAAACCCCAACAATATCATTAAAACATAGCCCTGGGTAAAAAATGGAAGACATAAACTTAAACGAAGCTTTCATCAAAAACATGGAACGCCGATTTGTCAAAAGCTTTCTTGACCTGTTCATTCTCAAGCTCATTCAAAGCGAACCAATGTGGGGCTACAAAATCCTCAAAAAAACAGAGGCTCTGTACCAAATCAAACTTAGACATGGCGCGCTCTACCCTCTACTTAACGCTCTAGAAGCAAACGGCTTCATCAAAAGCAAACAAGAACTCCAAAAAGGACGCATAAGAAAAGTCTACCGAATCACACCAAAAGGCACACAACTCATTGAAACATACCAAAACTTCCTAAAACAACAACTACAAAAACCAAAACCAAAGGAGAAAAACAAATGAAAGCAACCAGAAAGAAAAGAAAAAGCACAGACATTAGCCCAGAAGAAGCCATGAAACAAATACAACAAATCTTCAAGAAAAGAGGAAGCAGAGCACTGGAAATGGCTAGAAGAGAAATCCTTAAGGAAAAAATCGAATGCAAAGAAGCCCGAGAAGCCCTAACCTACTTCATGACAGAATACTGGCACGACCTAGCTAGACCAACCTTGCTCTCTCTAGCTTGTGAAGCTGTGGGAGGGGACCCGAAGCTCACAACTCCCATAGCCGTTCCCATGATATTAATAAGCGGCGCCATAGACATACACGACGACATCATCGACGAATCAAAGATCAAAAACAGACGCCCAACAGTTTACGGGAAGTTTGGGAAAGACATAGCACTACTTGTTGGAGACGCCCTTTTGTTTAAAGGATTGACTCTTCTTAATAAAGGCGTTCAAAAAAAAGTCTCTCCTGAAAAGATGTCGCTTATCATAGATGTTATTCAAAAAACGTTTTTCGAGCTTGGCGATGCTGAAGCCCTCGAACTACAATTACGGGGACGCATCGACATTTTGCCTGAAGAACATCTTCAAATAGTGCAAAAAAAGGCTGCAGATGTAGAAGCCCACGTACGTATTGGTGCAATTTTAGGTGACGCTTCAAAGAAGGAAATGCAAACGCTTGGTAAATATGGAAGACTGTTGGGAATGATGATAATACTTCGAGACGACTGGATCGACATTATAGACTTGCAAGAAAGCCGAAACAGGATTAAGAAAGAATGCTTACCCATACCTATACTTTACGCGCTTAAAGATCCAAAAATTAAAGCAAAACTTAGCTCAATTCTTTCAAATGCAACCATAACAATGCGAACAGTTGAGGTAATCAGAGAGTTAACTCTTAAAGCCAGAACAATCAAACAATTCAGAAAACTCATGTATCGGCTAGCTGAAGACGCTAACATTAAATTAGATAACTTAAAATATGATACTAAGGATCTTAGATTACTACTTCAAGCTTCACTTTCGTCTTTAGGCGAAAGCTAACAGAGGAGAGTTACCACCACCAGAATCTAACCGGAATCTTTCTACGTTTGTTCTTCATTTATTGTCACCAGTATATTTGTTAGACATATATTTCTATATAAGACCTGTTGTACACATCTACAATTTTATTGATTACTCCAGTTTATAGTTTAAGGATTCTAAATTTTGATTTTCCATACATAATTTTCAAGTAGTTAATTCTTTACACAAGACTTTGAGCAGTGAAAAGAATTGCTTAAAAGACAATGGTTTGAAGGATTCCAGATCTCTCAAAGAGAGTTTTGGACGGTATTTTTACTATTGTTTAATACCCTCACTTGGTTTTACATGTTGCTGGTGATAATAGATAATGCCTCAGTGAATTTGAATGTAGGATATCCTCTTCGGACAATTTTTTACATTGCTACTATTGGATCAGCCTTAGCGGGATCCTTTTTCTCTGAAAAAGTGAGAAGGTTGCATTTTCTCTATTTTTGGATGGTTCTTGGAATAGCCAGCTCATTTTCGTTTGCTTTCGTTTATAATGTTGCACTCAGCCATTTGTCAATAATATTTGTCCTCTTAGGTATCTCCTTCGGATTAGGTATGCCCTCATGCTTTGCCTACCTTGCAGACCATACTCAAACCGAAAATCGAGGATTCGTAAGCTCGATAGTATTGTTAGCCTCTAACCTAACCGCTTTCCCATTAGCTATATTCTTTATGACCATTAATATAACGATACTTTCTATAATCTTAACTGTTTGGAGGATACTTGGGCTTCTTTTATTTGCTTCATTGAAACCAAGAGAAAGCTTTCCTCTTAAAATAAACAGACACGTATCTTTTTCATCAGTATTTCAAAATAGACAGTTTGTTCTATACTTTGTTCCCTGGCTTATGTTCAGTTTCGTTGACCGTTTTGAAAAAATAATCTTTGGAAGCTTTATTGAACTTGACTTCTACAAATCTCTACTCACACTCGGACCGATAATCGCTAGTTTCTCAATCGTTCTGGCAGGATTGCTGTGCGATAAGATTGGACGTAAAAAAGTACTGATCTATGGTTTTGTTTTGCTAGGCGTTGCATATGCATTGATTGGCATCGCACCAATGATGATTGTTTCATGGTATCTTTATTTAGTATTAGATGGCATTGCTGCTGGAATTCTAAGTTTGATATTCCTTTTGGTAATATGGGGAGATTTGTCGCAGCTTCATATGAGAGAAAAGTATTATGTGTTTGGGAGTATCCCGGTATTTTTAACAGAGGCAATATCACTGCCGTTAGCTCCATATATCAAACTAATCCCAGCGACTTCCAGTTTTTCGCTTGCTAGCTTTTTCCTGTTTTTAGCTGTTCTGCCTTTGATCTATGCTTCTGAGACCTTGCCTAAGAAGAAGATTAGGCTTAGGCAGTTGCAAACTTATGCAGAAAGAGCGAAGAAGGTTAGGGAAAAATACTTGAAGAAAAGCAGCATTGCAGGTTAGAGTTTCTCGATTGTTGTGGCTACTCTGTCTAAGATTTTGATGAACGGATGGTCTGGGTTTTCGTTGGCGAATAGGGCGGTTCCTCCTGTTCGGAGTATGTCGCAGAAGCATGGGATCATGTCCACTATTGGCAGATTTGAGTTGTTCATGAGTTTTTTGGCTAGATCTTGTCGGTGGCCTTTTGAAGAGAGGAAGTCGGCGAATACCTTGTTCATTATTAACCCTGTTTTTTTCTCAAAGAGATCATAGAGTTCTTCTATCATTCTCTGTGTTCCTTTTATGTCTGATATGTCCATGCCGCTGACTACGAGCACGAGGTCGGCGCTGACAATGGCGTTTATAGATGAATACTGCAGTCCTGGACTTGTGTCAAAGATAACGTAGTCAACGTGCATGTCATTTAGAAGAGAGTTTTTAAGCGACAAGAGGCGTCCTAACGCTTTCATTTCCCATTTTCTGTCTTTTGCGCTCATCTCTCGGATGGCTTCGGTGCTGGGATTGGCGAGTCCAATGAGGAGCTTGCCGCGCTTAGCATGGGTTTTAGACTGGTCTGCTAAAACCTTCTTTATGTCGCAGACTCCGTTGAGATAGTCGTTTACCCAATAATCTGCATTTTTAACTTTAAGTATGGATTGAAGACTTGGAGCTCGAAAGTCTAAGTCCAAAAGACAAACATTCTTGCCTCTGTTAGCATACAATACCGCTAAGTTTAGAGAGAGCAGAGTCTTGCCGGTTCCACCCTTGTAAGAATGGACCGCTATGATTTTTGCCATGTTTTGTTCCCTTCCTCTTTGTCAACGTAAAAGTAGGCTTTACGGCCTTTCCTCTCCTTTTTCAAATAGCCCATTAGAACAAGCTGGTTAAGATAGCTACTTTCAACAGCCCTTGCTCGTCTTGTTTGCTCAGCCACCTCTTCCGCCGTGGCTTGCTCAAGCTTGCAAAGGGTTATGGCAGTCTTCCTAAGATGGTCTGGCAAGGAAAGAAGCGTCATCACATCCAAAACATCTGGGATCTCAAGGTTCGGTTTCACGTTAGAACTGTGCTTCTGCAGTTCAATGATAACTTCCATTTTTTCGTTAAGGCTGTCCAGACTTTCCTTAATTTTTTGTAGCAACCGCGTTTGAGTGCCTTCTAACTTTCGAACGGTCAAAGGCTTGAGTCTCCACATGTGTTTGACATATCTACAGAAAATTAGGGTATGCGTTCTATTAAGTCTTACGACACAGGTCTCTATATTCGCAATATTTTGAACGAATGCTGCAAAACATAGAAAAATCTGTGTCTTCGGTGTGTTTTGGATGGTTTAAAGTGAAGTTAGCGTTCTCTTTTATGGGGACTAGATTTTATCCATATAGTGCCGAAGATTAGGATGAAGAGTATTATAAACCAGAAGAGCTGGACCAATGTTCTAGCGGCTGTTATTGAGAGGTCTTCTAGCAAAGGTTTTCACCATTATTATTGGTTAGTTACAATGTTAATAAGGCATGTTTCAGCAGGGAAAGCTTTTGGTGTCCAGAATATTTCGGAAACTGATTTATTTCTCCTTTATGGAGGAAGAAGAAGAGGCTTTCAAGTAGACTTATCGAAATGAAAAATTTGAGAAGGAGTTTTGGACCTTTTGGCTGTGGTCTTTTTGGTTAGTAGAGGGATGGGGGTAGGCGTTTGCCTTGTGCTTCTTCCACTATGGGCAAAACTGTTTTCAGTTCTCTGAAGTATTTGAGCACTGTTAGTCCTCGTTGGGTTATGGCGTAGACTATGCGTTTCTTTCCAACCGTTTTTTCTTCGATGAGGTTTTGCTGCATGAGGAAGTTTAAGTATTCTTTCAGGACGCTGCAATTGACGTTTGCTTTGTACATTATGTGGGTTAGCTTTAGAGGTCCGTGGCGGGCCAAAACTTTTAGGATGTCAACATACATTTCCAGTTTGGATCTACGCAATACATACCCACCTTTTTGCATACTTTGTTTGTTTCCATATAAATGATTTATGGATTCAGGCTACGTTTTCTAGGACTGGAAACCCCTGCTTTTGACTGAATTTCGGTGAAAACAGCCATTCTGTTAATGAACGCTGTAACCAAATCATCGGCTAGAATTTTCTGTAAGTCTTTGGAGAGCTTTTTCATTTCTCCCTGAAAGATTTGCATAATTTTATTTTCCAGTCGTTTACGTTTAGCTTGAGGTGAAAGCCTTTTCAAGTTTTATCCTCCACGTTTCTGCATTTTGAGGAGTTGGTATTTAACTAATTTATGAATCCAGAATCCACATTCTGATGCAAGCTCTGAGCGAGATACGTTTCATAAAACTTTTATAGGTAGAGGGGTTCGTCAATACTAGCATTGGTTGGCGGTGCTTTGATGGAACCTAGCAAGAAACCATTGAACGTGCTAACGAAAAGCTTGAACACCTACATTATGATAACTCTTAAGAACGGCGTAGAATACAGGGGCACAATGGTTCAATGCGACGGCTTCATGAACATTCTCCTAAACGGCGCCTCAGAACATATAAACGACAAAGTAACCGCGAATTATGGAGACGTTCTCGTCCGCGGAAACAACATACTCTATATAACCATTGACGTTTCACGTAAGTAGCTTTTCAATACGCAGTTTAACATCACAAAGCTAGCTGAAAAGATCGTTAATAGAGTAATTTTTTTGCAGAGATTAAGAGAGTTGCTACAACAAGAGTTCTTTCTATATATAGAGAGTTTTAGATTCGACAACTCTCACCTTTTCGAATTTGCTTGACACATTTATACGGCACCCAATTATCTTATGTTACTGAAAGTGATAAGCAACTATGCGTCTATCTAGCCTCAGAGGGTGTTGCCTTGCGTAAAATGATTCCTATAAATGCTCCTCGAATAGATGAGCGAGAAATTGAAATGGTTGTTAAAGTACTGGAAAGCGGCATCTTAACCGCCCGTGTTGGAAGCAGCTCCATGGTTGCAAGCTTTGAACAGGCTTACTCCAAACTTGTAGAGGCGAAATATGCCGTTGCGGTGAACAGTGGAACTGCCGCGCTTCACATGGCACTTTTAGCAGCTGGAGTAAAGCCGGGCGATGAAGTTATTGTGCCAAGCTTTACATTTGTGGCAACCGCTGAAGTCGTAGTGTTATGTGGTGCACAACCAGTTTTTGTCGATATTAGCCCTCGAACATACAACATTGACCCGGAAAAATTTAGGAAAGCCATAAACGCCAAAACTAGGGCTGTGATACCCGTGGACTTGTATGGGCTCTCCGCAGACATGCAAGCCATAAGCAAGATAGCTGAAGAGCACAATTTGGCTCTTGTCGAGGACGCAGCTCAGGCTCATGGAGCCTCCTACAGAGGGAAACCACCAGGCTATTTTGCAGACATGGCATGCTGGAGCTTCTACGCCAGCAAGAACATGACCACAGGCGAAGGAGGCATGATTACGACTAACAATGACGAATACGCAGATACGATCCGCTGTATGAGGTCGCATGGAGAGAAAGGCGAGTATGTGTCGTTCATGCTTGGACATAACTATCGCATGCCAGAAATAGAAGCAGCTATCGGCATAACCCAGCTAGAAAAGCTTCCTACATTTTTGGAAAAGAGGCGGAGGAATGCTCAGCGTTTAACCGAAAAACTAAGTCTGGTAAAACGTTTAACATTGCCTATGGAACCCGAAGGCTACAAACATAGCTGGTATCTTTACACGGTTAGGCTTCAAAACAGCAACAGAGCGGAGAGAGACAAGGCAGTAGAGGAGTTAAGGAAACGCGGCATAGGAGCAACTGTTTACTACAGCACGCCAATTCATCTTATGCCTTACTACCGCAAATTCGCAACGTATAGTCTTCCAGAAACAGAAAAAGCCTCAGAGCAGGTGTTTTCGTTGCCAGTTCATCCAGGTGTCACGCTGCAAGAGATAAATTATATTGTTGATTCTGTGATTGAAGTTGTCGGATAGCGGTTAAGGCTTATGAAGTGGAGATATCCCCCGCAAACTCCCCATTTTTTTCCAGCTCGTTGAAATCTGTTCAACAATTGGAACAGTTTGTTCTAAAGCCTAGCTTTATGAGCAAATGAAGTCCTAGAGAAACTAGGGATTAAATGTGAATCTACTTGCTAGAATGAGATCGGGAGTCTTGAGGTTTGCAGGTTACTTGGTTCCTCTTGTTCAATCACTGCCAGCTCTCGGTCCCTGGGTGGGCTTGATGACTCTTCCATTCGCCAGTTATTTAATCATGATTTTCACAAATCTTCCAATCAACCTTCCCAGAGCTTTATCTGAATTCTTTGTGCCTTTCCTCATTCCAGAGAAGGCATTAGTCATCATTGGGCTCTTCGTTCTTGTTTACTCTGTAGTTTATCTGAGGATAAAGAAAAAGGAAGGATTGGTTACTTCAGGACCTTATCGGTTGGTCAGACATCCTCAATATTTGGGAATGTTACTCTCAACCCTTGGTTTAACGAGCTGGAGCGTATGGATTCTAAACAACTTTTTTGGCATTGGATTTCTGAGTCCATCACAGACTATATGCGTGTGGTTCATTGAATTGTCGGCTTATATTCTCCTAGCGCATATAGAAGAGCTATTTCTGTCTAGAAATTATGGAGTAGCCTTTGCGAACTACAAGAGCCAAGTACCTTTCCTCATACCTTTCTTTAAGACCAGTCGCAAAGATCTGGATGTTCTTGTTTCCATCTTAGTTCCAGCGATTCTTCTGTTCGTTCTCATCAATGTCCACATTTGATTACGGGATGTCCCCCGCAAAACCCCCATTTTTCTGTTTAGCGCCTCTTTTAAGCTTATGTTACTGTGGGGTTACAGTCACACATACTTAAGAGTTAGAGCACGAATTGAAATGCACGGCGCGTTTGGGAGGACTTAAATGAGCAAAGTTATAGAAGTGGAAAATCTATCTAAAATATATAAAGGGAATATCAAAGCGGTCGATGATATATCTTTTGATGTGAATGCAGGAGAACTCTTCGGTTTTCTCGGCCCGAACGGTGCTGGGAAGACAACTACAATAAAGTTGCTCACGACTCTCGCTTCAATCACCAGCGGCAAGGCCACAGTTCTTGGATATGATGTTACTAAGCACCCTAACATGGTACGGAAGTCAATCGGGATTGTTCCACAAGATCTTACGATTGATAACGAGCTGAAGGGTATTGAAAATGTAATGCTGGCGGCTAAACTATACCGCGTTCCGAATCAAATTGCCAAAAAGCGGGTTAAAAATTTACTCGAGTTAGTTGGACTCAATGACGCAGCTAGTAGACTTGTTTCAACCTATTCAGGAGGGATGAGGAAACGGCTTGAGTTGATAGTTGGACTTGTACATGAGCCTAAAGTACTCTTCATGGACGAGCCGACTCTCGGACTTGACGTAAACACGAGGAAAATCATTTGGGATTACATCAGGAAATTGAACATAGATAAAAGAGTAACAATATTCATGACGACACACTATCTTGAGGAGGCAGACGCTCTCTGCGATGTAGCCGCCATCATCGACCGTGGAAAGATAAGGGCGCAGGGTTCCCCACAGGAACTCAAAGAGATTATAGGAGGAGAATTACTCACGATCGAATTGACTAAAGATAGGGACCTACAAGACTTTTTCAGCTCGATAAACGGCGTCAAGGAAGTAAAGAAATCTGGTTCGACTTATGGCATAAAGCTAGGACAGGCCGAAGATGCTATTCCGGTAATAATCGAAGGTATATATGGTAGAGGTATCAAGATCAAAGCTCTATCCTGCTCGAAGCCAAGCCTCGATCAGGTTTTCTTGGAGGTAACTGGTAAGGAGTTTAGGGAGGAAGAATTTGCTGCGGCTGCTTTGAGGAGACAGGATATTATTGCAAGGAGGGGTTAGAATTGTTGACAGAGACCTGGGCACTAACTGTCAGAGAGCTTAAAAAGTGGATAAGGACACCTGCAACCGTATTCATTGCTCTATTTCAACCGATAGTTTGGCTAGCTCTATTCGGAAGCGCTTTCAACCCAACAAACTTGATCCCTGTATCGATAGGTCCAACAAATCTCACACCCGAGGTGCTGGCGCAGATTCGGCAGTCTATTCTGAGCCAGACATTCGGCAACGCCCCAAATTACATAACATATCTGACGGGAGGAATACTTTCTTTGCTTTTGCTCTTTACTTCAGCTTTCAGCGGCGGCTCTCTAGTTCTTGATCGTCGATTTGGATACCTGAACAAGTTGCTGGTCTCCCCAATACCGAGAGCATCCATTTTCCTCTCAAGAGTCTTTGCAACAGTAGTTAAAGGAATGATTCCATCATTGATTGTGTTCTTTGTGGCGCTATCTATCCCGGATGGTCTAAAGCTTGATCCAAGTTTTAGTTTATTAGACGGTTTATTGTTGTTCCTTACGCTGTTCCTGTTATCTCTCGGGTTCTCAAGTCTCTTTACAGCAATCGCTATTAGAATGACAAAATGGGAAAGTCTGGTGGCCGTGGTTAATCTACTCAACCTTCCATTGCTATTCTCGAGCAGCGCTCTACTCCCTGTAACATCAATGCCAGATTGGTTACAAGCAATAGCTAAAATAAACCCGATCTCTAAGGCAGCGGATGTGACAAGGACTCTAATAGTGCAGGGCAGCGTTGATTTATCTTCAATGATGTTCGATATGACTTACCTCATTGCCTTTGCAGCCATCCTTACTATCGCTGGTGGAATCGCCTCGGTAATAGCCCTCAGAACAGAATAGCCTAGTCGCGGGCTGATCCGTGGTGCCGAGGACTTGAACCCACGTTACGCTGAGATATCTCCCGCAAACTCCCCTTTTTTCATTCGGCGCATCTCATCCATGTTCCTTATTCTAATGTGCAACAACTTTCTCAAAGTCTTCACTGGTGAAGTCACACCAGCTGCAATGCCACTTATGACCCAAAGAATTTCGATAAACCATCTTGCTATTCCTTCTTTTCTTTTTCAAGGTAGAATTCCACATAGCCACAATTCTTGCAGCCATACCCGAAGATCCTTCTGGGCTTTCTTATTCTCCAAAGGCTTTTTCCAGCACTCCAACTAAAGGCTCCAGGCAAGTATCCTTCCTCCATTTATCCACTACATTTAGGACAAGTTTTAGTTTCAGTCATAGCTCATTCCCTCTTTCCTTTTCTTTCATTTCTTTGTATAGTTCAATGTAGCCACATTTCTTACAGTAGAAAGGAATAATCATATCACCTTTCAAATCGCCCCACTTTGTAAAACGGATGGCAATAGTCAAATATCCAGTTATGCGTGTTCCTTTCTCCATTTCTTCCCCACATTTAGGACACTTCTTAACTTCTCTTTCACTCATGGCTTATTCCTTCTTTTCTCCATGCTCACTCAA
>Ga0224501_10003881_pt1 | contig 11782 bp, 6 predicted proteins | sample SF_Oct11_sed_USG_4_FD_169105 | JGI IMG/M metagenome (GOLD analysis project Ga0224501, IMG submission 169105) | Sediment microbial communities from San Francisco Bay, California, United States - SF_Oct11_sed_USGS_8_1 | ecosystem: Environmental > Aquatic > Marine > Sediment | place: USA...
TGCGCCTCGCAATGCCCACATGCGCCTCGCAATGCCCACATGCGCCTCGCAATGCCCACATGCGCCTCGCAATGCCCACATGCGCCTCGCAATGCCCACATGCGTCTCGCAATGCCCACATGCGCCTCGCAATGCCCACATGCGCCTCGCAATGCAACCTTTATCTCATTTCTTCAAAGATCTTTCTCTAAACCCGCTGCCTCAAGGGCCTTTCTCACCTTTATCCTACTTCTACTACTATTACTATTCCTGCTATTATTCCTACTACTAGACACTTCAACCACTACAGATGTAGCGTAAAAGTGGAGTTATCAACTCCACGCTTAGGTGTTTTATGTACCATGTACGTGTTCCACAGAGCAATGTGCACTGCAGCTTACACAATTTTCATGATACCAATAAAGAAATGACATCGTCATGATTATTTAGTAAAGGATTGGAAATAACAATAACAATGGATAGGCAATCACCAATATGAAGGTTAAATCAATTGACTCACATTTTACACCATAATTAAATGTGAACTGAACAGGAAGTACTATAATATTACATTAAAGTGGTCTGTTTATTACTCAACACACTCTAGTGTGCATCCAACTTCTGGAGTTGTCTACCTTTTTCACAAAAGTTGCAGCGAGTCCAATGAAACTGTCTCACTTTGATGACGTAGGAGCTCAATCAGAGGGGTCAGTTTTGCAACTGCGGACGGTTGCCGATCTATATATGCGTACGGGAAACGGCGTGAAAAGGAGAAATTTGTTCACTCTTATGAACACAATAAGTAGGTTTTCGTGTAATTTTTTGTATCATAGACGTATCATTGCAAAGGATTCAATAAGATTGAAATTCGAACCCGAAACTGGATGGAATTTTGATCTGCAGCTGGGAGGAGACATGTGATTCTATTGTTTCTGTTTTTTCAGCGGCTTGTGGTATCTTTGGCCTGGCATCTGGCGGCTTTAAATGCCAGGGAATCATTCTAATAGAGTTGATGCAGAGATACCCTCAGTATGATGAAGCCACTCTCCTCTGGGTATTTACTGTGGGATCTGTGCTTATGACTGGTTTAGGTAAGCGTCAGTCTTGCAACTTCAGACTGAGTCAGTATGTACCCTAGTGAAGTGAAGCTGGCATGTGACATACTTACTATGCCAACCATGCCCAGGCAGATAGATACCTCGTTGCAAGGCATAGTCGACGACGACTGACACCAGAGTCGACGACGACTGACACCAGAGTCAACGACGACTGACACCAGAGTCGACGACGACTGACACCAGGTCTTTACCAGCTCCTAGTAAATCTATATTAACTATGTGGCAAAAAAATGCATGTTTACCGTTGAAAATGACATTACTTTGCGGTGTGGCAGCAGTGCAGGCTCGGTGCGGCAGCAATAGAGCCGGTTACTGCTTCAGCTAGTAGTTTTCGCAGTGGCAGGTAGCAACCAATAACAGTATGCAGCAATTTGTCTGTTATGGCTACTCATACATCACGGCTAAACTTTTAAGGATTAGGAATCTTCTGTGATGTCACGTAATTGCAAATATACAGTATAGTACAATTTCCAGACCAGGGTGAACAGGACTACCACCTCAAGGTACAATCAGGCGGAAGGATGGGATCATTGCCCATGCCAGGCGATCTTTATCTATGAGCAACAGCCGATCACAATACCTATTCTGCTCATCACAGAGGACAGAAATTCCAGTAGCAACTGGTGAGGTGCCAAGTTGTCTGCGAGTGACATCCCATTTATATTCACCTCGGGGGAGTTTCGTTTCGGAGCAAAGACACCAGTGTCATCGTTTTTAACCCCAACTTGAACTCCAATATGCCATAGCACAAGCGCAGATTTACCATAATTATCGCACTTATAATTAATTATTCAAGGGACCCCTGTCGGTTTACAGAATAGCAATTGCCATTCAATGTGCCTAGTTATTAAGTACAAAGTAGTGTACCTTACCACAGCGGTGGTCACTTAGCAGTATGACACCGTCGAAATCACCTAAAAATGATGTCACTCTCCGGTGGGTGAGTTGGTGGTGGAGAGTGGACACCGCATGCATTATTTTGTCTCACGAAAAGCGAACAGTGACCAATTAACACGGGTTTTATTTACATGTACATCAGAAGACTTTCATTTTGGTATATGGGGCAGGGCCAATTCAGTAAAGCAGTTAATCCAAGCCGGTGCTGCCATTGGTCATTCCCCGCTCAATGCTAGGCAACAAAGAGCATAATCTCATTCAACAGATTTTCAGCGAACGCGGTGGGGCTAATACTCGTGTAAGCCCAACTTATTTGAAAATCTTAATCTTTAATAAATGAGACCTACCAAATTATATTCAATAATGAAAGTTGCATGCGGAACATTAAACGCAAATGAACTTGTATATGGTACCTTTTGTGCATAAAAGGTCTATAATCAATATTTCTACTATACTGGTAGCATTGAGGTCAAGGCGCGTGGAACAGCAGCACACATTGATATAAATCGGAAGTCAGTCCGCGGACAGTCTCAATGAGTTGTGACATCATCGAAAAGTTTGTTGGGACTTGTAAATTCTATGAAGAGGGTAGACAACTCCATAGATTGAATGGATCTTAATAAGGAAAGACAACTCGTAATATAATTAAAGCAATTCCTGTGAAGTAAATTTCTATCTATGGCATTACAAGTAAATCATCGAACCATGACCGGGCTCAAGCACTCGGCTAGAAAGGTACATCAAGTAATATTACTAATCATGATCATTTTATACAATTGTGACTTATGTTGGATTCATCCTTGGGACAAATGTAGAAGGTGCGAACTTAGACGTTTTATAATTTCATGTGATTCAATATCAATATCTAAATAAAGGCTCCAAAGTTATAATTTAAGTTGCACAGAATTTTAACTCACAGGCTATCAGTCTACCTGGAATCACCCACAATATATTGTTTAGAGCAGTGTAGCTGCTCAAAGCCAAGTGTCCAGTTAATAAACAAGGATGGTGACTGTTGATTCGAGGCGTAAATTACCAAGGGATTAGCAAGCGAGGAGCTCATACGCATAATGGTAGCCCACCAATACTGAGATCCAAATCCAGTTCTCACGGTTGCGAGCCCAGCGCTCAAACACTGAGCTATTCCACTATCCCATGCGCGCAACTAACATATCACCAGTATATAGGAAATACGTGTAACTGTGACAAAAAAATATACAAAATAAGTTATATTTTTATATTGTAGGCCCTCTCTGCAGCTTTCTCATATTGAAGCTGACACACAGATATGTAGCCATGCTCGGAATTAGCCTCTATTTCCTCAGTTTTATAGGAATGGCATTCGCTCCTAGCCTGGAATACATGTTTTTTCTTTATTCCATACCTGCAGGTCAGTTAACTTTGTGTATTATTACATGTATATCACATTATTGCATCATGGGAACTATAAAAACTTTCCAAAGAGTCAAACACGGGGATGCTGGCAATAGTAGGATTCGTATTGAAACCTGTTTTTTCATCAGACCCACATGTATCTATTCACCTTGTTTAAAAGCTCTGGGGGTTATATGACTTATTTTATTGACTTTGCTCCCTGCACACCAGAATATGTACTAAATGAGTTTTCTATATAAAAATAAAATGAAATTACCAAACCATGTATACCATGTAACCATGGTGACCATGGTGACCATGGTGACCATGGTAACCATGGTAACCATGGTGACCATGGTGACCATGGTGACCATGGTAACCATGGTGATGTATCATGTTGATGCTACTTTTGATTTTTGTCTTTTCTAGGTTTTGGAAACAGTTTTTTGTTTCTAACTGCATTAGTAGTTACTGCTCCATACTTTGAGAAACGGAAGGGCATGGCGTTAGGTCTGACGGCCTGTGGCTCTGGTGCGATGAACACTATCATCCCAAAAATCATGCGATATCTCTTTGATACATTTGATTTCTCTGGAGCAATCCTTCTTTATAGTAAGATTGGGTTTTTAACAAATTAGCTCAGGCCCAAATAAACCAGTGAGGACCTGTACTATAATGCACAGGAAATCACAGCGACACTCATCAAGCACAATGAGCACTTTGTTTCCAGTGTTGTGCGAAGATGTGTATGAAACCATTCACAATTAGATCTTCGACTGAAGTGAGCTGAAACAAAATCTCAAACATATATAATAGAAATCGTATAACTATTATTATATTAATTTGTTTACGAGAGAAAGCGTATTTTGTGGAAATTGCGTACCTTTGCTATAGGCACTTGGATCGGGTTTCATCTCAACTCACAATATTATATTTGTAGGTGGTTTTATTCTGCAATTCATGTGCTTTGCAGCTTTATTACGCCCCATGTCATACTATGAGCAGCTTTATGCGAAGGAACTTCGAGCACTGAAAGATCAAAATTCCTCTATACAAACCAACAAATCAGAAACTGAAATATGTAACAGTAATAAAGAAGATGATATCACAAACATAAATTCATCAATAGCTGTGTCACACACAGATCTCAGCAAGGTACTGTGAGAGTTCTGAAAGCATTCAGTCTTTGGAAACTATGGAATTGTCTTCCCTTATAAAATGATAGTATCTCCTTCAAAGCTATTCTCCTTTGAGGATAGGATAACTCCAAAGATAGTGTTTATTAAAGAGGAGATTTCAGTCACCTGAGTGAGGAGTGAATTTATCACATATAGTGGGAAAGCAGTCTCGTTTCCTTTTACCCGAATGTTATGAACAGCTCCTAGGAGCTGAGGGTTGGACATTTCATGTGGGTCTGCGGTATACAGTCATGCGCGTCAGACTGAATTGATGGGCTCTTCTGGTGGAATGGTCACCCTCATTCAATGTCTCCAAAGCCTGCCTGGAATCTGGCAACATGCCGCCTCACCATGAATGTAATGGTCTTGTTATTATATTAATAGGAAGAAGACGGACAACACTTGATAATATCCAGCCCTGCCCCTCATTATGCCACCTCCTTACCTGCCCGACTTCATGTGAATGAGTTCGGTTCACAAAAACTACACCTGGGCTCACAGAATGTCTATGCTATTGGTGATCTGGGAGCATCCGTTATCTTGTTTGAGGGAGAAGAGATGGAGAGTAAAGAGGTAAAGGCAACATGTATGATTATCCATGAGGTTTCGTACACTAGTTATGGGGGTGGGGGGTTCTGGAACAGACAGAGAGAAGCTCAATAAGGCACCTAGAACAGAGTATGATATGTACTTTACCAGTTCATGCAGGTTCTAACACGACATTTCTTTCATGTAGGATGATGTCGGGGAGATAATTGAGCCGCTGACAATACGCCAGGTTGTCTTGCTGCCAGATGTTATATTCTTTGGTTTTGCCATCTTCACACTACAGATGGGCCTTTCAATAATCTACCAGTGCTTACCAGCACTGGGCAAAGAATCAGGTAAGACCAAGGATTCACAGTTTTGGTGCAGATAATGGGGTTTGCGTGTCAGGTTAGATTCTGACATCATAAATAGACACCAACGATGCAGTATTGGCTATAAGTATATCATGAGTTTTCATTTTCTTTATCTTGAAGAGCAAACAGATCTGCATTGGCAGGCATTCCTTTTACAGAGTTGTCTACCTCTTCCATAAAACTTGACTGAAACTATTTCATTTGACAGTGTCAGAACTAAATGAGTCTGTCCATAGGGTCAGCCTTGTATGGCAGACCGCTTGCCGATCCACATAGTTACTCATATCAATCCTCCTTTCAGCAGGAATTAGTAAGAAAATCATAACTTCAGTTGGGTCGTGATTGTAGAAATTTCCAAAGACACTGTGGCTACATTATTGATGATCGGTGGACTGATTGAGCTGCCTTGCCGAGCTATCAATGGCATTATCGCAGACCGTCACATAATCACTCGAGTCAATCAGTTCATTCTCTATACCTTCATAGCTGCGTGTACCAGTCTTACCACTGCAGCCATCTCAGGTGTCGAAGGTAGGATAATTAATCACTAGTCCCTTAACCAGAGACAAGACAAGTCCGATCTTGAAAGCGCAAATTTAATTGATTCCGCCAGAAGATTCACTCAAATAACATCACAAAGTTACTGGAAATGAAGTCAACTTGCAGTGAAGGAATTCAATAACGTATTGACGAGGGATCCATTTGGAGTTAAAAAGGTCCTCGGATCCTAGGTCAGATGCCAAACAAACTCGAACTGTGTCTGCGCCCAGTCAGACCAGTTGAGAAGCGAACTATGAAAGCACCTTAGCGGCCGAATGCTTCAGACAATTGTAAATTCATGGTTTGTGCGGTGTCAGTCTAGTGATACATTTTATTCTCTATTTAGGAATAGCGATATGTCTCGCTGGAGGCATGGGATTTGCGTCGTCAGTCATCAGTTTAATGCCATTATTATTGGCTGAGAGAGTAGGACACGCCGCAGTGACAAGCGCTCTGGGTATTAACTGGGCATGGCAGGCACTAGCCTTTCTAGGGGCAACACCTGTCGCCGGTAAGATCAATACTCACAGTACTGTGGGTACCACTCAATACTATGGGTAACGGTGCAGCGACGGCTTAGTAATAGTGTACTGGAACTTGCACCGGGTGTCTCTGGTTCAATTCTCAGTGCGGGAGAAACATTGTCTTTTGCAAAACCCTCGTTGAATTCAGATTGTGATGTTAATAAATAAAAAGAGCTCCAATCATGGAGTACTAACTCCATGGGGCACATGACTCCTAATAATGCACCCCGGGAAAAGCTAATCAAATAGACTCAGTAAGCCAATTTCAACACAATCCTGACAGCTGTTCTTTTCTTTTTCTGTAAATTTTTTATTATAATGGGTATATTTGGCGGTTGAAAAGTTTGGTTTTAAAATCCCTGCTCGCATGGTCATCATAATTATTATGGGAGAGACAGTTTGTGTTATGCATAATACCCAAACCACCGTTACCAAATCTTTGTGAATTCATACGTTGTCATTCAATATCGCCGTCACCTAGAAAAAACCAAGACTCGTGTTTTTTAATTAAAAGCCAGCCATGAAAATTCTACGCGGTACCAGTCACCATACATGTGTACCCGTTATTTCCGTTGATTCGTCGTATTATTTATATAAGCAGTGTTGAAACAGGGGCTCAGTGGAGTTTACGAGTGCACATATATATTAAGGGCATAGTGCAAGTTTTTTCCTACTACTGGTCAATCAATCCTGTAGTTGTAATCATATACAGGTGAATTTTTGTAAACTGACATAAGGAAAGAGAATTGTAAACTTTCTGCGCGAGTGGTTTATAACGCGCCTAACTACATTTGACTTACAAACAGTGGACCTGGTGCAAGGGAGGACAAGCCCAAACTTGGTACATTTAAACTTCGCAACTCGGTGTGTATCTGCCTAACTAACAAATGATAAATCATATGTGCTTCTCGTTTGTAGGTGAAATATACCACTCATTCCGCACCTGGGCAGCGGTGTACTATTACATAGGAGGAGTGATAATGCTATCCTCATTAATGACCTTAACATTCACAACACTGACACGTTTCCGACAGAGGAGCAAAACTAATTCAGATGATAAAATTCTTAAAACAGAGCAATTGTAGGTACATATGCCCTAGCTAATAATTGCTACCACGAAAATAGTTGTAATTATCTGACTAGATGTTTTAATCATATTTTGAGAAGCAATTGAATCATTTGAAGTCATCCTAACTGACTCAAATGTGTGAGTAGTAGTTTTCAATACAACAATTCCATATAGAAGTTTTATAAATGTATACGTATACGGATATCCGTGTAGATGAGATTGACTAATGCCGGTTTCAAACGGCCAAGTCTTTGGCTCGAGCTTATGGCTGAGCCGACATGACATGGTAATCGCTAACCATGGCCCTCCCAGGCCGCTTATTTCAACGCGGCCAGACACGCCGGTGCCAAAAACTCGGCCGTTTGAAGTCAGCGTAAGTGACCCTATGGCATAATAATTGGAGATATATCTCTGAGACCATCATTACCTCATATCAGCTATCAGTAGACTGAACGTTGGGAGTTTCCCTGAAGTACCGTTCTCTAAAGCTTTCTGTGTAATGATCTGTACCTTTCATATTCCATTCATTTTCCTAAAAAGAGACGGAAATGATATCATGACGACGCTCTGGTTAAACTCTGAAGCAAAAACTTCGGGATTGCCAAAATCATTTTCATCATCACTTTCACTTCAGGGGGTTATCATAGCATACAATTAGATGCATTTATCCATTGACATCTCAGCAATGGGGTTACGATCTATATACACCTATATACCTATATACCTGTATACCTATATACCTATATACACCTATATACCTATATAACCTATATACCTATATACACTTATATACACCTATATACACCTATATACCTACATACATCTATATACCTATATATATACATATATACCTATATACACCTATACACCTATATACACCTATATATACCTATATACACCTATATACACATATATATACCTACATACACCTATATACCTATATACATCTATATCAGTGTCCTTTGTGTCACTGATGTTATGTAGGCCTATTAAGGCTATAAAATGCTGGCAAATGTGAAAACGATCTTAAACACCTATTCTAGCATTTAAAAATAAGCCTACTAACTACTGTTGACCTGACCTCCACGTTTGGAGTTTGGGATACAAAGTCGAAAAGGGCTGGTGGCATAGTTTGGTTACAGAGCACCGTGAGAACCTGGATTTGAATACCACTCATGCAAACTCTTATTCTGGGTGAGCCCCTCACATTTATCCCAGCTCCAAACAAAACCAAGTCTCACTATGAGGTGGAGCATTGATACTGCTCCGCTCATGGTGCCCCATGCTAGACACAACTTGCTGCAAAAGCAAGTGTCTAACGTAACAGCTTTACCATAACTGCAAAGGCATCATACAAGAAAAAGAATGGCCATACACTGAGGGGACAGTGTCTCATTCTCACCGGTACGTCAGCGGGCTGCCGGTACTTCTCTAAAGTAATCAGGCGTCGGGAGACGTAAGTAGAGAGCACCTGCTCACAGTTGGCAACCAGATAGAAGCACGGGTGACAGGGAATACTTTTTTCACTGTAACTATAAGAACAGGCAATCATGGAATACTCTTTCATAGAAAGATTGAGAAAAGGTCAGATAAAAGTGATACGACTGAACGCGCAATGCAGTTAGTTTTCTTACACTAACTCTTGTTTGAAGGATGGCTGTCTGGTATCTTTACTATTAGGAAGCTGTACAAGTTGGGACAATTTACACTAACACCTATGTTAACAACTGTACCCCCAGTGGATGGTTTGAGAACACCCCCTCCTCAAGCATCACCGAAGAATGCCAAATTTACAAAAAAATAGAATTTGTTTCAGCTTAACATAGCATTACTTGTGATTACTATAATGCTGGCCATCGGTCAATGCATTACATCAATGTTTGAGTTTTCGAACCCGGGAGGTCAAAAATTCAATACGATTACTATAGATTATATATGAGCGACGTATGATAATTTAAGTGGAAATACGTAATTCCATTGACAAGGTACTTGTTGGTTGCCAACTAGGAGTCTGATAGCGGCGCTGTAGTGCTCTTCTCACTGCCTCATAATTCGCTGCCTGGTCAGCGGCACTAGAGACAAGTTTTGGGGTGAAAATTCTGTTCATATTAAACGATCAGTCTAAAAACTTTGCGGTTCCCCACCAACTGGAAGATTCCCTGTAAATTTAGAAGCTTACGCTGGAGTTTAGGAATCAAAACTGTGGATCTATTCATTAAGTTCTGCAGTTCATCAAATTATTGAAACTTAGAATTTCAAATATTTTATTGAAATTATTAACATAATACTGATAGTTGGTGTGGACAGACCCAATCATTCAAGGTGGTAAATGCAATTTATGGTACTTTATCTGTTGCAAAATAATGTGCCGTGTTTTTTTACTCTAGCACGGTGCGCGAGATTTCTTAAAAACTTCCTCAGTTTACCCCGTGCTCACCAGTATATTTGGTACCGATCCTCTTTACTTTTTAAGTTGGGAAAGGTGAAGGACATGAGGAAGAGGAGTGGCACCTTACCTGAGTTACACTGTTGTGAATAGAAGTTAGCACTTATAACAGTCACTTCCCCACAGCCATTGGCTGTGGAAACAACTATTCACCACCCATAATGCGCCGCCACCAATCACAGTCACACACCCCTTTTGTCAATGTACTCACTCAGGTCTGTATATGGGCAGCCAGAAGACGAGTCTACCTCCAATCACTAGAGAATGCACAGCTAGCTGAAGAAGATCTGTGAACACCTCTGACAGCTCATAGGTAGATGTGGGAGGCAGGTAATGCTGCTCTTTCTTACCCGATGATGAAACCTTTTTAGTTTGCTCTCGAATACCATATGGCGCTGCAAATAAAGACACATTTGATGAGCGAATAGACCCGCCACAAAGCCAGTGCGCTAGGAATTTTCATTCGGATGGGATGCATCGGTGGGTAGTAAACCAGGTGTGAATTAGGCTAGATCGCCAGAGCAACAAAAATAGATTAACTCGATGCGGCGTTTATTCAGACAAGCCAATGCATTGGACTAACAATTTTTTATTCACAGGTAAAGCATTTTCTTATCCGCGCCATCTGGGAATGTCACGCTGATCGCTAGGATTAAGACAAAATGCTTCCATCCCATCTCATTCCAAACCGGTCGAAAAAGCCTCAAGCTATGGGGGATCTGTAATGAACCCTACTGATTGGCTACCCTACTTGTAGGGTAGCCAATCAGTGAGCAGTAAAGACAGGAGGAACATTTCCCGTGGGCTGCAAATCTACTCTCCTTTGCTGTGGTTTGTGATGGTCTAGCATACGAATGGCAATGCTTCAAGATACAGTTCAGTCACCAAAACGAAACCATTTTTTGTGTTTAGGTGTGTGACAGACATGCTTTTCCAACATTTTCCCAATGTCAAACGGAGATACAAAAATCATTCATTCTTTTTTATTGACTACATTGATGACAGTTTTTGTATAAACTAGGTGATAAAACGGATTGTGACGTAGGGATATATAAAGACTTGATAGGGTTTAGTCAGCCAAACAAAGCAATATACACCATGTTTTCTCTAAACTTATCTCTTAGTGTTTACTTAGCTACACCGAATTATCAAACTAACTGAAAACGGATTACGAGGGAGTGAAATTACTCGACATAACCTTGAATAGAGTGCATCAAAAGTGCCGAAATTCCTAACTGGGGTTCGTTGAAAAAGTTATGCCCGATTGCTTATAGTTTGATGCCGTTGTTACCTACACACATGAACCATAAATTATGTCAATTTGGTGGAAATGTATCAGGAATCACCCCAAGGCCATTGCCTGGCATCCAAGGGCATATGTCTACCCAGCAATTGAAACGATCAAACCACTGTTACGGCGGCTTTACCATCCAAAACCTGTTGTCTCCTGAGTTTTTCCTTTATCCTAGTTGATCTAAACATCGGAAGAAAACCAGAGGGTCAAAGCCGCAAGGTGAATGGCGCAGTGTTCATATCACAGCAAAACTTGCATTACTTTCTGAACACCCCTCGTACAAACCAATTTGAAACCTTTCTAAATTTGAAATGCAATGAAACCCGTTCGCTTAGAACTATTTCATCTCACAAAGGTTATTTAAAACCAGTCATTTAATTCAAGGAGTGTTAAATTGAGAATCTATCTGGAACACTCCTTTAATTGGGGAAAATCACAAGAAGCTTTATATAATCAATTTT
>Ga0224501_10003882_pt1 | contig 11782 bp, 9 predicted proteins | sample SF_Oct11_sed_USG_4_FD_169105 | JGI IMG/M metagenome (GOLD analysis project Ga0224501, IMG submission 169105) | Sediment microbial communities from San Francisco Bay, California, United States - SF_Oct11_sed_USGS_8_1 | ecosystem: Environmental > Aquatic > Marine > Sediment | place: USA...
CATCGATGGCCAGGGCGACATTTTTCTTGAATGGTTTTTTCATCGTTTTAGCCCTCCTTCTGTAAATGCGAAAAGATATTGAGTGGTTCAGGGCAAAGCTTTCTACCCACTTTAAACTGAAGTCTTGGCTTCCAGGAAATCAATGAGATCTTCTTCATTGATCCACCACTGTCGGCCTATTTTCTGGGCCTTGATCCTGCCCGAGCCAACAAGCTTAAGGGCAGTCACCTTGCTGACCTGGAGCTTTTCCTGGAGGTCCATAAGAGAATACTGATTGATGATTTTACTTCCTAACCAGATCGTTCTCATTTTCCTTAATATACTTTTATTTATTTATATTTACTTTATTATACTAAACAAGAACATTATTTTGTCAAGAAGTTTTTAAGCTTGTTTTCCCCTGCTCTCTTGTCTGAGTAATGAAAAAAAGTCAGCACCGACTCAAATCTTCCCCAAATTCAAAATCCTCAACGACATCCGTTTCGAAGTGACATGTCGTTGTGGTCAGGCCTTTTCAGGAAATCAGAGTCAACTTGGAGGGGGAACTGACTTCCCCCTTCCAACGCTCGCTTCCGCTCGCTGCCTCCCCTTCTCGGGCTGGGCATGAACCCACGCCCTACGACCAAGGGGGCATACCCCCTTGGATCCCCCGACGATCGGTTCCCCGCGGCAAGCCGCGGGGCATATCATCCGATCGTCAAAACTTGATTCTTGCTCTTCTGGCCGCAAGATCAATAAGGTCCAAACCTGGTTCAAGCGCTGAGGGAAAGGCAGAGGGGATGGCGTTAAAAATCTGAATGCAGCGATGCCATTTCTGTGTGTTTTATCCGCGAAGTTACCTGCTCAAAATTGAAGAGAATTCTTCAGGTTTACTTTATCTTCACACAGAATGACCGATCAGGACAGAATACTTGTGAAGGTATTTTTAAGGATTGAATTGTCCGGAAAGAACCCCCAGCCTTTTTGGTTCCCATCCACCCCCTTTTTACCGAGGAGGGAATAATCTATTAGTAAACCTGCGGGCTTTGTGTCTTGTTGAGCACTCTTCAAAAAGTGATCCAGTCAAAATGCCTATGATCCAAATTGATCTCGAGCAAGTCACCCCGACTGTCCCCAAGCACTTAAGCCATTCTAAGTATGGAGGCATTTCTCCATTCCTTATTATAAGGTTGGTTCATTCAAGCTAAATTTTCAATAGAATCGAGCAAAATGTCCTTTTTATACCCTTTTTGACCTTCTTTTACCATTTATTAATGGCAATATTTTGCAAAAAATGGCATTTCAACGATAAGTTCCAAATTTTTGTATTCTCCTTAAAGTCCCTTTGCAGACATTTAAAATAATTCCTGCATGGACAATTGTGATTAAAAATAGATTGGAAATAGATTGGAAATAGGTTGAAATTATGATCGTTTTATTTAAAAATAGTTACAGGCTATCAAAGAAGGTTGAGATGAGGGATAAAGAAATCCTGGATTCATGGAAAGATATCTCCGTATATCTGGGCAGAGGCATTAAAACGTGTTACCGGTGGGAAAAAGAACTTGGGCTCCCGGTTCACCGCATCAACCAGGACTCCCCAGCTTCAAGGGTTTTCGCCTATAAATCCGAAATCAACGAATGGCTGAAAGAGAGGGCGAACCAGATTGATGTAAAAAAGCCTTTTCTGGAAAGGAAATGGGTGATTTCCGGACTGGCATCGGTCACGGCTCTTCTGCTGATAGCTGCAGCTGTAATTTATTTCTCTTACAGAAAATATTCTTCATCTTATCCAGCAGGTCTGGTCATCGGAGTTCTTCCTTTTGAAAACTCTAACTTTTCGGAATATGAACAATATCTTCCTGTTGGGATACGCAAATTTTTTACCAACAGTTTTTCCAGGATCGACAACCTCAAGGTCATCCCTTCAACCGTATTGGACAAAAACAATGATTCCTATAAAGCGTTGAAAAATATCAGCGAGAAGCTGAAAATCACTTATTTTTTAAAAATTAAACTGGAAAAGAATGAGAATATACTGAAAATCAGCGCTCAGCTTATCCAGCCAGAAAACAATAAAATCATCTGGAAAAAGGAATCAGTAGATCGACTAGAAAATATTTTTTTCCTCCTGGAGGATATATCCCAGGGAATACATAAAAGACTGAACCCAGATGTAAGCCCAGGCTCTATCCTCTCCTTCAATGAAAAAATGACCAAGGATTATGCTGCTTTTGATGATTACCTCAAAGCCAATTACATCCTGAACAGCTCAAAAGGTGAGAATGATAATCCGATAAAGCTCTATAACCGGGGAAAATACTATCAGGGCAGGTGGACTCGAGAGAGCAACGCTCTGGCTATCAATCTTTTTTCCCAGGCCATTGAATTAGATGAAAATTTCGCCCAGGCTTACATCGGATTAGCGCGCTGCTACGCCAATTATGTCAATTTTAACTGGAATTTCAAAAGGGAGTGGCTGACCAAAGCTGATGACCTTATGGCAAAAGCCGCGACAATCAATCCTGATTGTCCTGAATACTACTCCACTTTAATTCAGATTTATCTCATAAAATATATGGCTTTTAACGAAAACACAAAAGACAAAGCTTTCAAGCTGGCTCAAGAAGCCATTCAGAAGTATCCTGGTCATTCGAACCTGTATGCTCAGGTCGGATACTGCTACTATCTGAAATTCGGAGAATTCGGAAACGAACCCGACTTCAACAAAGCCCTGGAACTCAACGAGGAAGATTACCTGCTTCATCCCAACCAGATCAACAATATTATTTTTGCTGAGCTTTTGATGCTGAATCAGGAATATGAAAAAGCTTTGGCTGTTTGCCACGGAATTCAGGGAGGCGATTCGTCTTTGATGGCCAACTACCGCAAAGGTGAGATCTATTACTACATGGGCGATCTGGAGAGCAGCGAGGCTGTATTCCTGCAATTCGAGAGCATAGATGACATCGATGCTCAAATTTTCTCCTTATTCAATCTGGGCATGATCTCGGCTCAAAAAGGAAACACATCCGAAGTGGAGAGGCTTTTGAAAAAGATTGAAGTCATCGCCCCGAACAAATTTAATCTTTTTGAGGATAAGCTAAAACTGGCTTCCATATACATGGGCATTGGGAAAAAAGAGCTGGGATACAAATTCCTGGAAGATTTCTTCGCTGAGGAAAAAAATAACAGGACCAGGTACGTCTATCATAAATATATCGAAATCGATAAGAATTTCGATAACTGCAGAGATGAAGAGAGGTTTAAGAACATAATCCAATAAAGGGGGAAGTGTGACAATCATGAGCGAAAAAATCGATGTAACACCTAATGTAAAAAGATGCCTGGAAGTACTGCGGGAAGCTGTTAAAACCTTGCCTGAAGGCGACCTGAAAACTCAAGCAGAAGGCGCTCTGGAATACCTGGAGAGTGCAGCCAGAGGAGAACCCCAACCCAACGAAGGCCGTTCCTGTCCTATCGGAAAGGTCTTCATTCCTCTCGGGGGATAAGGTTTAAGGCTCTTAATAAGCTCCAGAAGTTATAAAAAATCATTCTTACTCTTGTCTGCGCCCAGTACTGAACTTCATTCCTAGAGCAATTGTCCTTCCTTTCATCGGATAGCCCGGCTCTGTGACATAGAAAGTGTTTAACAGATTTTCCGCTTTGAGAAAGACAGTGAAAGGCAAAAACTCTTTGGAAAGAGCAGCATTCAGGATAAAATACGCCGGCACCCTGATTGTCTCGTCGACAATTCTCACTTCAGAGGTCGACACGCCCAGTCCCCACATCGTGAACTGAATTCCCTTTTTTCCATTTAAGCTAAAGACGAAATTCAACTGGGACCCGGGAACCAGGTCAAGCGGACGGTCTTCCTCTTCGTTCTCTCCGTCAAGAAAGGTGTAGCTCACTGATAAGTCCAGCCAGCGGAGCGTTTTCTGGAACTCCAGCTCAAATCCAAAGATGCGGGCTCTTCCCATGTTCAGGTTCGTCTGCGAGCCGTCTGGCAAACGGACAGGATTGATCAGGTCTCTGATCCTGTTATAAAAAACCGCTCCGGCTAAAAGAAACTTTTTTTCATACCGGAGGCCGACCTCATAACTCGTCCCCCTCTCATCCATCAGGTCAGGATTTCCGGAACTCGTGCTGTATAAGGATTTCATTGACGGGAACCTTGATTTCTGAGAGAAGGTGGCATGGATGTCCAAGAAATCTGAGGGATTGAATTTGATGCCGGCGATGGGGTTCAAAGTGGTTTTGTCTTCCCCGGAATATTTCCTGAGATGGTCGAGGCTCGCGCCCGCAACCAGCTTCCATTTCGAGCTCAGGCTGAAATGGCTCTCCAACCCTGCGGAAAAAGTCCGGTGCTCATACTCCTGCCATTCCTCCTCCACATCATCCTGAATCCGGACCTTGTCATCCCTGAAATTCAGGCTGAATTTCAGCTCGCTCCTGGATAAATAGGGCAAGGAGCCAAGAAGAAACGCGCCGGTGGAGTCGTTCTTATAGGCGGACTCCCACTGAAACTCGCTCAAGTCAGCATCCTGATAGGAATCAAGCACATTGTCATGTCTGACATAATACCCCCTGAGCTTGAGATTTCCGTCCCTTAAAAAAGGAAAAATGCCCCCAAGGTTGAGCTGGAAACGGTCCCAGCTTTTGAACCTCCAGTAGCGAGGCTTGTAAAGCTCTGTGGCATAAGGTATGCCGAACTCCGATGAATAATAGCCGGCTTCGAGCAGGATTTCGCTGTTCTGTCCGGGATAGAAATACACCTTTCCGGTGATGTTTTGTCTCTCATAATCGCTGTTCTCTCTGAGAGTGTTTTCTGCGTCTGCGTTCCATTTGAACCCATCCGATTTCTCGTAGGAAGAGAAGCCTGAGAAAAACAGGTTTTTCCATCGGACTGCCCCTGATGAGGAAACGCCCAATGAGCTGTTGCTGTCATAAAAGGTCTTCAGAGTAAAGGAGGGAGGATCGGGTCTTCTGGTGATGATGTTCACCACTCCACCCAGAGCGTTGGGACCGTAAAGAACAGAGGATGCGCCTTTGACAACTTTGATATTTGAAATCTCTTCGGCAGTGATGGTCTTCAGGTCAAAGGAGTTGAAGAAGGGCTCATAAACCGGTATCCCATCGTAGAGGAGCGTGATCCTCTGGCTTTCGAAGCCGCGGATCTTTATCCGGAATTCACTCTTCGACCCGGTCGAGACGAATGTCCCGGACGTGTAAGACAGGACTTCGGAGAGGTCGCGGGGTGCCAGGGATTCAATCTTCTCCCTTTTAATCGAGGAGGTGGTGGAGATGGGAAGCTCTTTGGGCAGTTGAGCCTCCACAACTATCTCTTCGGTAATGACCTGCTGTTTTTGTTTTTCTTTTTCTTCCTGTTTCTGTTCTTCCTGAGGGGCTGCAGATGAAAACAGGATGACTGAAAAAAAGAGGAACAGTCCAAGAAGCGACGCTTGAACAGAAAGCAGAATACGAGTCTTGTTCATTGGCAAAACATCATTATGGTTTTTTATTTTCAGATTATCAAGATGAAGTATTAGAAAGTTAGCCTTTTTTATTCTTTTTCGAACTCTATATTCCTTAAATCATCTTCATCAAATTCTTTTCCACAGCTCAGGCATTCATACCGAACATATTCCACACCTTCTCTGTATGTCCTTTTCTCTTTGCAAGAACCGAGACAATTGGGACAGCTTATCTCTTTCAGCATATCTTTTTTAATAATGACTCCATATAAGTTATCTGCCGGAGGTTTTCCCCTTTTCTCGCCGGATATCTTGACTTCCCGAAATGGCGGTCTATCCTTTCGGTTAAGAGAGACTAAGGTCTGCACTACCTCCCAGCTGAATTTTCCCTTCCGGGCCATTTCAGTAATCTCCTCCAGGGCTGTCCTGTTGTCATAGGGGGTAGGCCGGTAAGGCCTTGGCGAAAGGAGGGCATCATAAATATCGCAGACAGCAACGATCTCTATCATTCTATCTTCCAATATGATGCCCAGGGGATATCCGGATCCATCTCTCCTTTCATGGTGTTCTTTGGCGACCTTTGCTGCAAAACTCTGGTAATCTCTAAGGAAATAGCCGAGAAGCACAAAGCCAGCCAAGGCATGATGTTCCAGGAACCTTCTATCTGCTCCTAACAGCGGATCGGCCTTTTTCAATATCTTGAGGGAAACGCATGTTTTGCCGATATCGTGTATGGCCCCAGCCATGAGCGCCTTGATCCAATTTTCAGGTTTTCCCAGCATATATCGAGCCACGTTTATTGACATGGCGAACACTGTCAGAGAGTGCTGGTAAGTATAAGAGTCATTCTCTTTAAAATAGTCGAGGGATTCCAGAACAGGTTGGAGAGTGCGGATATTCTTCATTAGATCCAAGGGAAATGTCCCATCTAACATCATGTTGTAAAAGGGCTTTTGGATTATGTTGAGCAAGTCTTGATGAATAGTGCCATGCTCTAAAAAAGGAATTGTCTTATAAGATGTGCCCTTATCGGATGAAATCAACTCATTCAGGATCTCCGATGTGAACTCCGTTCCGGCCGGAAGAGACAATCGATTGTCTAACGTATGAACCGGATAATCGAGCTTAATGGTCTTCATGAATTTGATAGTCTTCTTACTAAAAATTATAGAATAGGATTCGGCTTATGTCTATAATCAAAAAATAGAATGAGAGAAAGTACGCCCGGAGGGATTTGAACCCCCGACCTTCTGATTCGTAGTCAGACGCTCTATCCAGCTGAGCTACGGGCGCACCGGGGAAACGTGTTCTTTATTATGCCAGATTTTATGGATTTTTTTAAGCTAATTAATTAGGGGATGGCAGTATCGACTCACGACTCACATTGTCAATCTTCTTGACCGGGATTGCCGCGCTACTCAAGTAAAAAACAATTTTAGTTCACGAGATTGCCGTGTCGCTTCGCTCCTCGCAATGACACTAGCCAGTAATTTTCAGGACAGCGGCGCCGTTGATTTTCCCCTCCTTGAGAAGCTGGAGAGCCTTATTTGCCTCTTCCAGTTTGAAAGCCTGGGTGGTTGTCCGGATTGGGATTTCGGCTGCGATTTTAAGCAGCTCTTCTCCATCCTGCCGTGTCGCGTTGGCAACGCTGCGGAGAGTCCGTTCATGGTAGAGGTGTTTCATATAATCCATCTCAGGAATGGGTGTCATGTAAATCCCTGCCAGGGCCACAGTACCGCCTTTATCCAGGACTCTTAAAGCATCCAGGACCAGCTCTCCTGCAGGAGCGAAGACGATGGAGCTGTCCATTTTGGCGGGGGGCTCATCCTTCGATGTCCCGGTCCAGACGGCGCCGAGCTTCTCAGCCAGCCCCCGGTGTTCCTCGCTCCGGCTGAAGACATAGACCTTGCATCCCCAGTGAACAGCGACCTGGATGGCCACATGGGCCGAGGCTCCGAATCCATAGAGGCCGAGGCGTTGACCGGGCTTGATTTCAGACAGCCGCAGGGCCCGGTAACCGATTATTCCGGCGCAGAGAAGTGGCGCGGCTTCCTCGTCAGCAAATATCTCTGGCATAACATAGGCGAACTTTTCAGGAATGACCATGTATTCGGCATAGCCGCCGTTAACATGGTAACCGGTGAAGCGGGCCGACTCACAGAGGTTCTCGTTTTCACGATCGCAGTATGCGCATTGCGTGCAGGAAGAATACAGCCAGGCCACGCCGAGCCTGGCTCCTTGTTTAAAGCGAGATGTTTTCTCTCCAAGCTTCTCAACAGTCCCCACGACCTGGTGCCCGGGGATGATGGGCGGCTTAACCTCCACGAGTTCGCCTTCGACTGTATGGAGGTCAGTATGGCAGACTCCGCAGACTTTGATCCGAATAAGAACTTCTTCAAGCCTTGGTTCCGGCTTGGGGATGTCAACGAGTTCGAGGGGATTCTGGTCTATGGGAGCAAATCTCTTTAAAAGCATGGCTTTCATCAGAACACCTCGCTGCTTTGAATAATCATAAATGTATAAAGTCTAGGGAAGTCAATGAATTAATATACGAGATTACCACGCTTCGCTCGTAATGACAATTGCGTGGGATTGCTACGCTTCGTTCTCAATGATATTATCTGTATCTATACGAAATTATTGCCTTAAATTCGTAATGATAACTGCAGGGGACCGCCACGCTTCGTTCGCAATCACAACAGCACAAAATTTCCACATTATGCTCGTAATGGCAATTGCGCAGGTGTGTTTCAGGTAATCGCCTTAAAGAAGCTCTCCCGGTAACTCTCTCCTATTGGAAGAGTCTCACCTCGAATCATGACTTGTTCTTTCTCAATGCGGTCAACCTGATGAAAATTGATAATATACGACTTGTGGATGCGGAAAAACAACCCTCGAGGAAGTATCTGCAGCACATCCTTCATTGTCATAAGGGATAAGATGTTTTTCCCCTTGGTCACAAAGGTTACATAATTCCCTGTGCCCTGGACATAATAGATTTCTTTAATCTTAACTTTATAGAAATCCGTGCCACTCTTGATAAGTACATGCTCCTTGGCAACGGGAATTCGGGATTTTCTACGAAGCAGCTCATGGGCCTTATTTGCCGCTTTGAGAAACCGCTCAAACTCTATTGGCTTGAGAAGATAATCCACGGCATTATAATCGTAGCTCTCCAGAGCGTACTCGGAATAAGCTGTGGTAAAGACAACGAGAGGGGGGCTTTTCAGTGCCTTCAAGAATTGAATGCCGGTGAGGTCGGGCATGTTGATGTCCAGAAATATCAGATCGACTTCGTTGTCTTTGAGAAAGTCAATCGCCTTAAGAGGATCCCTGAAGGATTCCGCACATTCCAGGAATGGGATTTTAGCGATGTAGTCCCTGAGGATCTCAAGTGCCACGGGCTCATCATCAATAATAAGGCATTTCATGACCATTTTACTGCTTCTCGCTGTCAAACGTTCTTAAGGATGAGATCGACTTCGAATACTTCTCGAGAATCGTTCATCGTTAGTTCATGGCTCCTGGGGAAAAGGAGTTCCAGGCGACGCCTGACGTTCTGCAGGCCTACTCCCGGAACTGGCCCTTCCTCTCTTTTAGGTCTCGCATGGATGCTGTTACGGACTGAGAACCGAAACATATTGTCTTTTGCGCTGAGCTTGATTTCAATGAACGACGGAGTTTTCAGGCTAATGCCATGCTTGAACGCATTTTCCACCAGAGGAATCAAGAGCATCGGGGGAATCCGGACGTTCTTCACATCCCCTTCTACCTGAAAATCGATGGTGATGGGATCATGAAGAGAAAACCTCAGTTTTTGCAGTTCAATGAGCCGTTTGATCTGGTCGATTTCCTTTTCCAGGGAAATCTTTTCGACATTGCTCTCATAAATCATGTAGCGCATTAGATGGGATAATCCAGCGATACCATCAGCCGTACTTTTATCCTGCTTCCGGGCCATGCCGAAAAGATTATTCAAGGTGTTAAACAGGAAATGGGGATTGATCTGCGTTTTCAGCAACTCCAGTTCAGTCTGAACTTGCTTGGCTCTAATCTCCTGGAGAAGAAACCGCTCGCTGATACTGCGTTTAATGACTTTGAGGGAAGTGGCAATCAGGACAATAAAAAAAACAAAAACCGCGCTGCTGTAGTAGTCAAATTTCTCGTTAAAAACGAATGCGGAGAATAACGTAAACAGGTAGATGTAAAGAATCACTGCCGGGATGAACAGAGCGGCGTAAATCACATACTTTTTTCGGTAGAAAAATTTTTCGAGGACAAAAAAATGAAAATATACCGGAAAAAGCCCGAGCATGATAATTCTCAGCCCGGCCATGGCTTTCATCGAGAGTGTCACGCCTTTTTTTTCAGGCGTTATGAGGGCGAGAAAAAAGAAGAAAGCCCAGAAGCAGATGTGGTAGGCGACCCGCGCGGTCAAGATTTTTTTTAGGAAACTTCTCCCGGAAGGAAATCTCATGCCTTTAATTAAAATCTAAAACTAGCTTATTTTCAAGAATAACTCGTACATAAAAACCGGGAATTCATCAATTATTCCGTCCAATTCGTCAATTCTCTCTTCCACGCCCTTTGAAATGCATTATATTTGGCTTTGGAAATAATGAGTTTTTAAAAATCATCTTGAAGGAGGAAATTCCATGAACTCTAAAACAATCATTATTTTAATCATTCTTATTCTGTTCTTGTTTGCCGTAACACTCCTGGGAAATGACATTCATGATGCCATCCAGAAGGGAGATGTCGCCAGAGTCAAGACGCTCATCTCGAATAACAAGGAACTCATCCAGATGAAGTCGGACAAGGGGCAAACACCTCTTCATCTTGCCGTTCAAAACGGGAACCAGGAGATAGTTGAATTCCTCATATCCCAGGGCGCGGATATCAATGCCAGAGATAGCGAGGGAAACACTCCTTTGCTAACCGCTCTCGCCTTCAAAAAGACTGAAACTGCCAAATTTTTGCTATCAAAAGGAGCAGATGTCAGGATAAAGAACGCCCAGGATGAGCCTCCAGTTTTTTTGGCATTAATGCATGGTCTGAGTGAGCTGGTCGAACCGATCCTGGACAACGGGCAGGATGTCAATGAGCGCTTCAGGGGAAACTTCACCGCTCTCCTTATGGCAACCCTCACAGGAAATAAAGAAGTCGTCAAGCTCTTGCTCGACAGGGGAGCGGATGTCAATGCGGCCGCACAAGAAGGAGGTATGACTGTGACACCGATGTATGCCGCTATTTTTCTTGGACACACAGACGTGGTGGACCTCTTCCTCTCCAGAGGAGTCGATAAAGAATTCAGGGAGAAACCGACTGGCCGAACACTCCTCCACATAGCCGTGCTCAAAGGAGTCAGGGACATAGTGAGTCTTCTGGTAAACGATGGATATGATGTTAATCCCACAGATAACGCAGGGAAAACTCCTCTTCATTATGCCGCCCAGTACGGCCACAAAAAGATTACCGAACTTCTCCTCCACAACGGCGCCCGGGCGAAAAATCTAAAAGAAAATTTCGGCATGTCCCCGCTTTTAAAAAAGAACCTCAAGGCCGGAGAAGCGGCTATCTGGTATTTGGGTAACAGCGGCTGGGCGATCAAGACAAAGAGCAAGCTTCTTATCTTCGACTATCAGCTCTTTGGGCCACAACCGGATGAACCCTGGCTTGCCAACGGACATATTAATCCCGAGGAAATAAAGGAACAGGATGTTTATGTGTTCGTGACCCACGAACATGGAGATCACTTCACTCCGGTCATATTTGACTGGAAGAAATCCATTGATAGTATCGAGTATATCCTGGGTTTTGCGCCCGAAAAGGCAGCCGAGGCTACAGTCCTCCTTCCCAGGGAGAAGAAGACGATTGATGATATGGAGGTTTCCACCATTGCTTCCACCGACGCTGGTGTGGGTTTTCTTGTCAAGGTGGACGGGCTGACCATTTTCCATGCCGGAGACCATGCCTGCAAACAAAAAGACCTCAAGGGGCCATACCCCGACGAAATTGACTATCTGGCTGATAAAAGCAACGGCGTTGACCTGGCCTTTTTGCCCATAACCGGATGTGGATTCGGAGATCCCGAAGCCGTAAAGAACGGGATTTTCTATGCCCTGGAAAAATTGAAGCCAGGAGTTATGTTTCCCATGCATGTGCTCGGGTTCGAATACCAGTATGATGAGTTTGCGCGCGATGCAGAAAAGAAAACCGACACAGAATTTGCCTGCGCTGAAAACAAGGGAGATTATTTCCTGTATACAAAAGAGAAGATAAAAAAGTAGAGGCATCCGTTTAAGAGTCAAGAAATCCTGTATAGATAC
>Ga0224501_10003883_pt1 | contig 11781 bp, 7 predicted proteins | sample SF_Oct11_sed_USG_4_FD_169105 | JGI IMG/M metagenome (GOLD analysis project Ga0224501, IMG submission 169105) | Sediment microbial communities from San Francisco Bay, California, United States - SF_Oct11_sed_USGS_8_1 | ecosystem: Environmental > Aquatic > Marine > Sediment | place: USA...
CAACCTCCCCTATGAGGCTTAGTACAGGTCATTTTGGAAACAAGACTCTGTCCGTATGATGTCTAACCACATAGAGAAAAATGGTCTTATCGTTAAAACATATCAAGGTATGTCACGAGATTGTTTCTAATCATTTGTCGCTGCTTGCATTCACACAGTGGAGCTGTTTGTGTTCTAGATGAAGCTCAATACGGCGCCGGTGTTCATGCACTTCCCGGCCAAGGGCAAGCCGAAGAAGTCGGACCAGTTTGAGATTCACAGATATGGCTTTGATGCCGAGATACTGAATAAATTCGTCTTTGAGCGCACAGGTGACTTGAGTCGTTGCATTTAGGCTGTAGACCTTTATGCTCTGTGCGCCCCCCTCCCCGTCGTATAAAATCTAGATAAGTTGTTCATAGTGACCCAAGCCGCTGGACCACTGCTCGCTAGCCATGCATAATATGTTGAGTCAAAACTTGGCGCCAGAATCATGCCACGTGTCTGCTGGATGAAGGGGAGCTTCCCTTATTATGCAGTCAATGACACTTATGGTGCAGCTGCTACCTCTGTTAATACGCTGGCCGTCGTCACCATGCTTATGCGCATTGCGAGGCCTGTCAGTTCTGTGGACCTGTCGGACCCGCTGTATAGCATGCCGGCTTGTCCAGCGTTGTCACACGGCATGGACCTGGCGCGTGCTGGCTCCGGAGATCACTCACTGCGTGAAGATGGTAGCATAATATCTCAATATTGCATTAGAATTTACCATGTTGGGTCGCGACCCACTTAACTGTAGGTCAGAGACCCATCTGCAGAACAAGTGACTTGCGCAAGGGCATAGTCTACTCTTGCCCTTTTAACACAGTCACCCGACAACAGACTTCAGTTTTGAGTGCCGTGCTGTCACAAGGCAGCGTTGCAAACTATTTCAGGCGGGTGACATTGTTGTCACATTTTTCTTCCGCAGGTATCTCGTTTCGCGTTATCCGTCCACCTAACTACATGATGAACCTGGTACTGGTGCTGACACTGGCTCTGGTCGGTGGCCTGGCCTACATCAAACGTGACTCAATGGACTTCCTGTTCCAGCGGAACACATGGGCAGTGATTACCATCACCTTTATTCTCATCATGATGTCCGGCCAGATGTGGAATCAGATTCGCGGGGCCGGTTTTGCCCAGCGCGACCCCAAAACGGGCGCCATGGTGAGCTCACGCTATGAGTCATAGCTTAACTATTTTCTGCCTTATGCAATTATAGCAATCCAAAGAACAACTTGTAGCCCTTAGCACCAAGGACTATATAGAAGCAGTTGTACGTTGCCACGTCACACTATCGAAAAGGTTGCTTAGGTTTTTCCCAGGAGTAATGATACTGTTTTGGAAGCTTGCAATGTGTGACACATGCGCTCGCTGAGAACACAGAATCATTGGCACCATGTAGTCATGGGAGAGTGAGCCACTGCGCTCGAGCTCTGCGTCATTTCGCATGAGTCACCCTGCAAAGATTGTATTAATGCGTTATCTCAAGTCGAAAATAACAAAGTTACATGAAACATGCAACCAGCTGTACAATTTTGTTTAATCTATATGTAGATAGGCAGAGCAACAACTCGCGTCGCTTATCGAGCTAAATTGGAAACCCAACCATTCCAATATCATTCCGGATGCCATTTCGAAATCTCTTGCAACTAGCAACTTTGTGCAAAATAATCACATCAAATGAAGGTCGGAAGTGGTTTGACTTTATTTCATGTTCTGATCTGTTTTCAATGTTTCATGCAACTTTTCGGCCAGGTTTTGAGAAAGTAACTTCCAGTTCAATTTTCGGAGTTCAATTTCCAGCAAAGATGAGTAAATAGCAATTATATTCCCAGTTACATGCGTCCGTAGCGAGATAACTCGGTGGTAGAGCATTAGGTTCGCAACCGCGAGAACCCGGATTCGAATCCCGGTCATGGCGGAATCCCGATGGGTGAACGCCTCATATTAATCCTAGCTCAAAACAAAAATAAGCCTCACTATGAGGGGAGCATAGATACGGACATGTTTAAGGTGTGTCACGCTAAGTCGAAACCGATGAAAAACAGGTATCTAACCCGGCAGTCGCACCATAACGGTGGAGAAGTCATACGAGAGAAAAGGTGTCCACTTCCATCAAACTCCACGACTAGCGAGTGGAGAGATATCCATGGCAGTAGCCAGGGTCAAGATCAAGAAGCTGTGTGAGAATTCAGGGTTGGTAAGCCGAGTGTGGCGAACGGGTAACCCTCGCTGAAGCGTTCTTCCCCGATGTGTGTGTGGCTAGCTCCTTACACTCTCACTGCATATGCCCTGATTGTAGAGTTATATCCACGGCAGTAGCCAGGGTCAGTTCATCGCCGAGACATATATCGTTATGATTCTACATGGCGCCATTACCCTGGGTGTGATACTCATGAACGAGGCATACACCACTAAAGGAGTCGACAAAAGCGTCCGGCAGCGTAAGTTTAAACCATTCGTGGTAGCCATTTCTATGGAAATCTCGATACCCAGCACGAGTCTGCTGCTTCTTAAGGAATTACAGCAGTTGTCACAGGTCTGTCGCTTCTCTGAGAATTACACTAGCTGTAATAGGATAGCGCCTACATCACGTCCACACGAGGCTCGAGCCAGCACAACTCCATTCCAGTTTCGTGCCTAGAGGGAGAAGAAAGGTGAAACTATGACACACTCTCAAAGAAGCAAGGTTTGCGTTCACTTTGGCATCCCTCGAATGAAAGAGAAAGCCAGAGTGGCTGGGTCCCGTTGTATTAAGTGGTTGTATTCGCATATACCCTATGTAATTTGCTGCGCAGCCCGTACCGCCGTTGCACTCAGATTGTATGTTGACTCTCATTCTCTCTGATTGTAGTTATGGCGGTCACTGGCTTAGTACTGCTTACGCTCTTCTTCAGCATTATACTGGCGATATTCCGCGGCAAATACGGAGGCTACCCGTATAGGTGAGTCATCATGATAACACACTGGTCGGGACCGACTGTATGATTCGGCTCGAGCTATGGAAACTGGTTTGAGCTGACTGTCACACCTTTGGTATGACTCACTCTGCGTGATATGCTGAACACCTCGTGATTTGCTGAACACCTCGTGATTTGCTGAACACCAAGTGCTGTATGATAGATTCTGTGTGTGAACCTGCTAGCTATGCTAATATCACGATTTCCAGGATCAGTGGTGACCCTGTGAGTCACTCGCGCTGTCCTGGGTAGCAGCTTAAGGCCAGTTCTGGGTAGATTCAGTTTGTTAAGCTCTGCGTGTTAAGATAAATATGTGTGCCTGTGTAACAGTCATTTTCCGCTTGCCGTGTTCAACATCTGACCGCTGTTGCGTAGGGTAGAGAGACAGCTCAGTGGTAAAAGCATTGGGCTCGCAATTGTGAGAACCTTGGTTCAAATCCAGGTCACGGTGGGCCATCGTTGTGAGTATGGTCACCTCATATTTATCCTAGCTCCTACCGCTCCCAGCACGCGTGGGTCTTAGGTCTGTTAAATAGGATCGTCAAGTGGCTGAGTAGAAATTTAAAATGGAGTATAAATTAATGCTGGTTATTGGTCTCAAATGTACATCACACTCTATTCTGCGTACCTGACGCTGGTCCAGTGATGGGGAAGTGAAAATACGACTCAGTGGCGTTCAGCATGCGACCGTTCCTTATACGATCTTGCGGAACATTTCGTCGGATAGTACATTGACACTGAATATATTCTGTCCATTGTCAACACTACTGCCCGCATGTAGTCAGTTGTTTTGTCCACGACTGGAAAAAACCATGGTTTTTACAAAAACCTGGATCGTTTATGGGTTTTTGTATGAGATCATATTATCAGCAATACTTCGGGCGGGTTATTTGGTTGAATGATACGGTTGGCTTCATCCTTTGAGGCCACTATTAGTGACATTACTGACAGCAGTGGTTTAAACCTTGCCAACCTCGGTTCTATCGCTAGTAGGTTACAAATCTCTATGGTTATTGTTGCTCTCAGATTGTCCTGTTGCCTGATGGATGTGTTTTTTGGCTGTAGGTTCTTGCTGTAAGAATTTCAACCAAATGAACAAGCTGGCTTGGAATGTATAGTGGCGCTGATGCAATGCTGACATGGAGATGACTCATTGGCAGCGTATAGTGTACCGCCCTCAGCACGGAATGTGACATCATCCTACCCTCGCCTCAGTGATCTATTCTTCTTCATTCTGTCTTATTTTCCGTCGAAAACTTTTCATTACAATATAATTAAAAAATTCTTATGCATAATTGTTCACCAGTGATTCACCATAGAGCTGTGGTCGAGGCCCATATGTCAGGAAAATGAGGAGTCACGACCCCTCGTCACAGTACGAGGACATCAGCGAAGCATCGGCAAAGAGGATCCTCTCAACACAGCTCTGTTTCATTAGGTCATTAGTTCTTCAATGGCTCACCAATGTGCATTCCAAACTACATACCCACAAACTGAGTCCAATCGACACACATCTACATGCATCCAGATCTGTGTGCGCGTGCGCTGCGCGCGTGTTATCTGTTACCAATAAGTGAATTTAACTTCATTTAATTTATTGAATTTATTATTTAATATAAGAGAGGTAACTCTATATGGGTTAGGCTCCTGTGCTTGGCCTGTATATACCTGTGCGTTTTCTACCTATGGACTTTCCCTCTGGCATGCAATATTATCAGTGAAAAGATATTGAACTTCGATTGCAATGCTGATTGCTATAAACCTTTAGCACAATGGACTTACTCCTAGTGGTGCAATTTACCATAAATAGCTCAAGCAAATTCTGGCATGCCCAAACGAGCCAGTTTTGTAGTGACATAGGTCATTGGTACGAGTGCACATGCGGGCAATTGGCGATCTCACTAAATGGCGCCTAGTGGTTCTCAAACAGGAGGAAGTTCTTGGTACGTGTATTCTGGTGACTAAGAATATACTCCATTTTGTTTGAGAGACCTTTGAATTGGCATACTGTTGAAATCAAATTAAAAATAGTTTTCTGTGCTTATTTATTTCCAACTTTTAAAATGATCTTCGGGGCACTATCTGTCCTGTTCTTTTATTTGTCACAGGCTCATCCAAACTGGTAGCGTGACCTCTTTACCAACTCTCTATCTCTCTCTCTCACTGTCACTATCACTTGCAATCACCATGGATCAATAGGATGTTGTATAAGGTTCGCAAAGATGTCATAGAAAACACTGAAAATTGATAACAATAGGGTAGTATGTGCAAGAAAGTAGACTGTCCATTTATTGCTGGTGCATAATAGAGTAATGGTTTTGTTAGATCCGCCTATATACAGTGGGCTAGTAACCTCCCGCCCGCATCACATATGTGCTAGTGTAAACGTTACGCATATCCCATATTTCTCCTTAAATAATTGACTAACAGGTTGTCCAATGGTTCCCTAATTTCAACAGAGATGGATGCCAGCTTTATTTGGGTTTTTACCATTTATTTTATCACTATGGAATAATTGTGCGCGGGTCGATAGAATCGTTTGGGTGGTAAAAGGCCACGTAACAAAAACAACTCATCAAACAATATAAAATATATATATATCTTTAATTTGACAACGAAATACAATGGCTTGCTGGTGTAAATTATAAAACTATCCTTATATAAAATAATTGAAATATATTCCTTTGGCAATAGAGATTGAGTTCATGATGTCATCATATACTAGTCAGCATTGGCTTATTGCCATATCAAGCTGATGCAACTGCGTGTTGAGATAAAAATAGCACATAAAAACCAGCTTTATGCGATGTTAGCTGTAGGAATGACTGCTCAAACCTTATATATAATGTAGATTAAGACAATCCCTTCTTGTATCATCGTAAAAAACTAGTAGACATTATTAAATAATACTGGCTGAATTTCTGATTTCTCCCTCGGTGTCACAATCTCAGTGTCACAATCTCAGGGTCACAATATCAGTGTCACGGTTTGTAGCATTTGCACAGGCGAATCAGCACCCTCTTACCGGTCTTAAAATCGTCATACGCTTTCCACTTGCATTTCTGTGAGTAGTGGATCTCATAGCCATTGCAATCGTTATTCCGACCCTGCATGAATGCTCCATCCATTTGCTCATATTTTCCACATCTGCAGACCCTAAACAAAAGAGATACAATGGTTTATAAAAGGAATAGATCTTGGTATGGAGTTATTCTCCCTTAACTCTCCTAGGGTAACTATTACAGGGTACTCTCTGTCGCTAAGATTCGACAGAAGCTAAGATTCGACAGAAATTCGAATTAAGTAGTTTAATTGATGATGGTAAACCTGCTTATCACCTTACCCCCACCGGATGCTAGGCACCTGTAATCTCATATTGAATACGGTTGGTACGGTGTATTCATGACCTGTACGAATTTCACCCCCACACTTTTCCGTTTCGGATGGCGATGTTAAAGGAGGTCCACCCATTGCTACCTTCACACAATGGGGCACACAAGTAATGACTCTCCCAGGGAAATGCGGAGTCGTAAGCCTAATCTACATTCTTCTGCATAGAACCATTGTTCCAACTTGACTCTCACCTTACTAAATCTTTCTGATAATATTTCTTCTGTTGGACCTCTGGCTCTGCTAGCCCCGTGTATGGATTATAGACGTTCTGGGTGAGCTGCTTTACTTTCATTCCAGACCTGATAACAAATCGAAGCCATGTAAGATTTCTCATGTTATAGCGGAGAGAATATTTTTGCTGAATCATCTGCCTAGTCAGCGATTTATGTATACTGATTCATACATAATGCTCGTAAGCAATTGAGCGAATTAGACGAAGAAATTTATATATGCCTATAGTTACAGCAAACTCCCTTTGTTTACAAAATAGGAAAATGCTTATGAGCCACAGGATGGTGTTGTTTTCACTGAGAAAAAAAGGGCCGCCCACATGCTGAGTCAGCATCAAGAGTTGTGCTTCCTTAGCACAGCTAACCCAGAGTGTACATAACCCTATCAACGGATATTTTGACTTTTTTCACCTTTCTTACCTGGCGGGTTGCCTTTTATAGCAACAAGCTCGGCTGTCGTGATTCTCAATCTCGACAGCAAACTTGTTTGGGTGAGTCTGTGGAGCGCCGTCGGAATCTGAGTCACTGTCATCTAAATTTCGAGATATCTCATGCACAGACGGAGGCTACAAACATAAGATGGTCTAAGAATAAGTAACCACACAAGACTGTTAAATTCTATGCCGTTTTTTACGGTTTGTGTTACAGAATTACCATGTACTGGATCATGTCACAAAGTTTTTTACGACTGATCGCGCTTTGAGACAATACTACCTAAATCATAAATGTCGATCGAAACGATCGAAGCTTGTATTGAAAAGGGCAACTCACCGAATGATGTGTGGTTTCACTCCTTGTCAAAGTACTGTCGATCGGAGACGCCAATGCCGGAGACATCACTGTTGAAGACATTGGTCGAATGAAAGGTTGACTGTGTGACACTATCAGCCCATTACTTTGTGAAGGTCTGTACTGATTGAACGGTATTCTGTCATTGTTAGTAATAGGCTGTTGTGGATGTCGTGCTGCTGGTGGTCTGTATGGGTATCCGATTTGCGCTGCCGTATTCCACGGTGATGGCTGTCGTGGGATGAAGTCTTGCCTGTTTATATCCAATCCTCTGGCAAATTGTCCATGGAGTGTGTCCATTTCATGATTCTGAGCCCGATTTGTTATCGGCCTACCCGTACCAATAGGAGGATGGCTGAACATTGACTGGCTGAACGTCAATGTGGATGGCATCTGGGCCAGTGACAGTGACATGTCTGAACAGTGACGCTGGTCTGAGTTTGGTATGTTTAGTAGCTCGGATTCTGGAAGATTCCCTGTATTTGTTACCGGCATAAATACCAAGGCTCGTGATGGATGCGCTTACCTTGAATTCTGCGTGTTATTTGAACGGAATAACAATCGACGTCTTTTTATATAACGATGAATCGTGATGAGTCACCATCCTTCACGTGCCGATTGATGACGAAAGGTGTGCAGCCTGTGTTCTGGAATATTCCTGCCAATTCATATCGGCAATCAATGTCCTATCTTAGACGGGCTGACAGCCAGGCTAACCTCACGTGATCGAGCAATGTTGTTGATCATTAGTAGAATTTAGTGCGCGTTAAACCGAGGCTACATGTAGGGTCCTGCTAGTTGCACGGTTTCTGAGCACGGAGGTAGGCCGCCGACCTAGCTTTTACCATGTTTACCCATTCTATTGACCCATATTTGAAGGATAAGTATCATTCGGTTGTGAGTACTTGCAGCAAGTACTGCATATTGCAGTGTACTGTAGAGTGTAGTGTAACAGTAACAACTCCAAGTTCAAGGCAATGCAGCACTCTCGCAGGCCAGAGATCAGATAAGGTTATAAACATATCACTTATCAGTGTTGAGAATGGACAACCTGTGGTAAGTTTTTGCTAAGCTCTCATTCTGTTTTATCGCTTTTGCTCACATTACAGATTGCTATGAATAATGAAGATTACCTCACCATTGACTCATTGTGAAGCACAGGCTACAAGACTGACTGGACAGTCCTGGGAGGTTGGGAGTGGGTAAACCTAACCCATTTGTTTACGCAGCAGCAGTTGGTTCAGGCCAGCCGTAGGATCGGTAATTTTGTTTGTTTGGAGACTGGCTCAGCTGTATTGGGTCATAACTAAGCGTGATTGGATCAAACAAAGAATAACTCGGCTGTACGATGCTGTGAGTGAGTGGGATGGAATTTCCCATTTGATGCATTGATGCATTCATTACTGTGGAATGTGTGTGGGAGGGAGGGAGACTCTCCCAGGGCTAACCCTATGGGGTAACCCCACTATGATTCATAAACTCCATGGGCGGGAGGTGAAAAACAGGACGTGTCATAATGTGGGTGATCAACAGTAGATAGGTGGTTGTATAGTATCATAAAATTATCCTTTTTACACGGATGACATCACTAACCCAATGGCTTGCTTTCGTGATGGATCACGGGTTTGCCCCATAGAATTAGCCTCCTTTCTTTGAGGTCACAATTTGAAGAGGGAGAAAGCACAAAGTGATTTGGTCAAGTCGACTTGGAGTGGTACCTGGGTCACCTGCATGGTCCAAACCCGAATGCACTATTTACTCAGCTGCTGTTGCTCCATAAAGTGTATAGGCGTGAGAGGATAATTCTGCATTGGGTGTATTCTACTAACTCTAGAATGGCTAATGAATGTTTCTACAGACCAGGATGAAGGAATGGCCTAGTAGATAGCTAATACTGGGATAAGAAGGGCGAATGTGATCTGGCGAACCTGAAGCCCAAAAGTCCAGATAAACATCTGATGACAATGCGTGGCCTCAGATTTGAGTCTGGTTTTCATAATTAGCTTCTGGTTTCTGCCTGAATCTACGGCAGTGAGAGCCCACATCGCGACAGCTCCTGCGGCTCACTCAGACAGGCGCATTTTGCCGAAGGATGACCTGGCGAAGCCATGGAAAGTCAGATATGCCAGACCACATTCGCCCGTCTGATCCCGGTATAGCTGGCTGTATCTCGATTCCCAGTTCGGAGGGGGGCAGATTGGTCTTTCTCCTCTGTTTCGGATTCCGGCGTCAAACGAAGAAGGTCCACCCATACAGGGTTACCTTCTCTATGGGGCACATGACGCACTTCGGAAATCGCGGAGTTTAAGAGACTCAGCCAGCCAAATTCTGCACCACTTGTGACAACTGTTGTGTTATGGAGACACGAAATTACTTAATTGCCAACTTCTCTGAATTTATCCTTCAACTTGGATGACAGGTTGGATAGGTCAGTTCTGCAGCTGGGCTAGGGACAGGCACATTACCCACAGTGATCGCATGTGATTATACGTTCATGGATTCTCTATCAACGCCTCTACTCGCAATTATATCTATGGAGTTCCCAGAATGGACTGGAGATTCAGCCCGCCTTCAGCATAGCAGCCCCTCAATTTGAAACGGCTTTAGTCACAACTTTAGTTATGTGCAACTTGTTCACACAATTTTAAACTCTGCTTCGCATATTTTGACAGCTTGTTTGTATTACCCTGGATGATTTTTCTGGACTTTACTGCACTCTGTTTCTGGCACCGACTTTGGCATTGAATAGTGAATAGTTAGAACCTCCAATTACCATGTAAAACAAAGATCTCTGATCTCATTTAGGTTAACCATGTAAAAAATAAAATCAATAAAATCAAACTGTATGGTCTTTTCTATCACATTTTGAGACTATGGCGTCAATGCCTACTCCAGCATACAACGTCGGCCGTTTTCCTGATAACATTTTGTGGACTGGCTGACTGCATAGGTGTTGGATTCGGGCTGATTGACCGCTTGCCACTCGTGGAATTGTCTAATCTGATTGAGAGTTGACTGATAACCTCTCCAGGCCACCCACTAATCTAGCAGTTGCTATCGGGTGCATCCCCTTGCCTACCTTCATGTTAAAAACATATATATACAGTCCCGGCAAAAACTATTGCATATTTTAATTCATTGATTAGGAAAATCGTCATAACAAGCTGGTTTTTTATTGGATTCACTTTATTTTTTCAACATACACTCCCACTAACCACAGAAACTGCATGTGTGATTTGTAGCACTCTGGCTAATATTTGGTGAACTGTCCATTGTTTTCTATCACTGCCCTTATTCGACGTGGCATCGAGTTGATCAGATCTGCGCAGTACTTGACAGTGATATTCTTAGTCCATGCCACCTTGATCTTAGCAATGAGGTCATTGGCTGAGGTGGGTTTCGTCTTGTCCACCTCTCCTTTCAGCACAGTCCAACAGTTTTCAATTGGATTCAGATCCGGGCTACTTCCGGGCCAATCCAGCACGGTAATGCCCTCCTCAGCCAGCCAGCGCTTCACCAGTTTGGCCGTGTGCACCGGAGCACCGTCATGTTGGAAGACTGTCGTCTTGGTCACCGCCATGTGCACTGGCAACTTATCCTTCAGGATGTCAAGGTACACCTTTGCAGTTATTGTAGTACCTTTGGGCATGACCCATAGACCGGCCCGACCGTTCGCTGTGATCGCTCCCCAGATCATTACAGAAGGCGGATTCTTTACTGTCGGAGTGACGTATTTGATGTTGAATCGTTCTCCGACCGGTCTTCTGACATGCTGGGGGCGTGCTGAGAATTGCACTATCTTTGCTTCATCACTGAACATTACTTTCTGCCAGTCAGAACTGGTCCAGTCTCGGTACTTCTGACAAAATGCCTGGCGATCGCGAATGTTTTTCTCAGACAAAAGTGGTTTCTGGACAGGTTTGAAGGCACGCAACCCAAGGTCCTTTTGTAGATGATTACGTATGGTTCTTGGTGACACATTGCAGCCCAGCTTTTTCTTGATTGCAGATGATGTCATAGAAGGATTCTTTTCTACTATAACTTTCATTGCTTTACTCATTGTTGTGGTAATTCGCCTGGGCCTACCGGTCCTCTTCTTTGACTTCAGGGAAGCGGTGAAGAGTCCTTTCCTGGCTTTTGAGATGGTCCTTGATATTGTTGACTGGTTAACACCAAGAAACTTAGCAACATCCTTCTGTTTTGACCCAGAATCCACCATAGATATGGCAATAGCTCTCTTTTTTGGGGTTAACTCGGCCATCTTGATGTCTGCATGTGTTGCAGGTTCGCAGTGAATAATTTTACCAAATTTCCAAAATTTCATTTGTAGAAAAGAACCAAAATACTTTTTCAATATTCTTAGAACTTAGGATGCACATTTGTAA
>Ga0224501_10003884_pt1 | contig 11780 bp, 8 predicted proteins | sample SF_Oct11_sed_USG_4_FD_169105 | JGI IMG/M metagenome (GOLD analysis project Ga0224501, IMG submission 169105) | Sediment microbial communities from San Francisco Bay, California, United States - SF_Oct11_sed_USGS_8_1 | ecosystem: Environmental > Aquatic > Marine > Sediment | place: USA...
GAATTTTCAGATTGTATATGAGCCTGGCTAGCCAAGTAGAGCACTGCCTGCCCACTTGCTGGCCCGCCGGCTGTCCTGCCCGTATGGATAGTTACATCTGTTTCGACGAATAGGTTTATATACATTGGTCAACCGATCCTTGCACAGAATTTGGCGAGCTTTGTATTAAGGACTAGAATGGCGATGATAGGCTACATAAACTCAGAACCCCTTTTCAATTAATTTATCCACTAGTAAACATCAAGAAGACAGCTGTGGGATACTCACCAATATTGTTGCAAGCAACGCAGTGAACATAGTTTCTTTATGCCTTTATTAAGGGGACATAAGGCTCCCCTCTATTGAATCACGTGAATCATATCAATTGAAGCTCCCTGGAGCGCAATGTCAGCATCATTTTTCAAGCAAATTACTGTTGTTGAAATACACATATCTTTATACGTAACTGTTTTATATCATAAACCTTTATTCATATCCATGCATTTTACTGAAACTACAACCATACTCTAGATCTCTGATATGTGAGAACTTGCCCGTGTTTAGACAGTATTTTGTCTCACAATAAAATCAATTCATGAATACATTATGATTATAATCTAGATGCCGCTGCTCCATTCAACCAATAAGGATTTCTGAACCAGTGACTTTATTATCACCATGGTGTTGACAATGGAGGCCTTAATAAAGCTCTGTCCTTTCTCATAATGTATTCATGCGGCTGCACGATTCCTAGGGGTTAGAGTCACAGACATCAGAATTAATTAGGCTGCTTGGTTACCAGGTTGTTAAGTTACTCATGTACAGGTTTGCTCACCTTATGAGCATTGCCTTCTATTCTCCGGGTGAGTGATCGCTTCACCCCAATCCAATGACTATTTCACGAGATGTCAAAGGTGATCGTTGCACAGGAACGGGCATAAACCTGCGAGTCAAAGGGCAACAATTTCCCCTGATCAAGAGAACAGAGAGGAATATATTGATCTCCTCCCAAAATCGAGTCAGCCAATGCGGTGTAGTTAGCTAATGGGTAGAGTCACCATCTCCACCTGTATCAGTGATTTCGTTTTGTAGCCCAATAGTCTGCTTTTGAATTTGATTCGCACAGTAAGCCTATTTACCCGGTGATAGACATCTCATTAGTGGGAATATCGAATGTCTAGCGCCGGGTAAATAGGCTTATAGTCTGTTTGTGTGTTGCGTGTGAATAAAACTTTAATTACTTCTTGAAGTGCAGTCTCTGTATATATCACTGTTTTTATAGTATTTACTTCTTTCATGAAAGTCTTCTGAAGCTCTGCCCATTGTGTGTGCTTCGGATACGCGAGCACTATACTGTGTTTTGTTATACAGGTTTTTTCAATTCATGAATACATTGTGATTATATTTTAGCTGCTGCCGCACCTTGTACTGAACCAGTGACCTTAGTTACCCCAGTGGGTTAATCAAAGATACCTAAATAAAGCCCTCCACACAGGTATTTATGCAGCTGTGCACAATCCGTAAAGGCTAGAGTCACAGACTGCAGCAGCGGATACCTGACCACTGATTTGATAATTTTATTTTACATGGATAGCTTAAATAAGACCAAAAGTTTTTTCCACATTAAGTTCCGTGAGAATTTACTGTGATAACATCTCTGTATCCAGTGTTACCCTTTATGTTACTAATCTAACCCAGTCTCAGCTCTGGGTAGATGAAGGCTGCATGAAATTCCTCAGGATCATGAAAGATAGGATCGCAACAAATGAACTTAATACTGTGTGCCCTCTATTGAATCACATGAATGTAGATCTCTATACTGCAATTTCAGAATCATTTTTCATATGCTTCTGCTAGACTATCGGCATCTAACTGGAACACATGTGTGGAGTTGGGGCTCCATATCAGGTTGATCAATACAAGGCAGGATGTTTTTGGTAGACTGTAAGTAAGAAGTCTCGACTGACTCTTGGTATATACAGAGGAAAGAAGCAGCTGAGAAGTAGTAGGATGGCTCTAGCTCTGAAAGTGTTACTCATCTTTTGCTCCTATCACCCGTCGCCCGTCTCCCGTCGCCCGTCATCCGTCACCAGAACAATGAACTTAATGCCAGCTCCCCTCTACTTTATTGTAGCGGACATAAGGCTTTCCTCTATTGAATCACATGAATCATATCAAATGTAGATCACTGGAGCGCAACGTCAGAATCATTTTTCATAACCGTCTGCTAGACTATTCCATCTATCTGTTTGCGTAATCGGGTCTGGAAATGTTTAACTGCAACCACCAAAATCAGGCGAAACCACCTATTATCTTAATCAATTCAATCTGAATAAACTGCAAACTGAGCTGAGCCCTGATTGTTGGTTCCATTCGATAGGCCACACACTCAACCTACTCATGGTAACTACTGGCCGCTGGACTGATCTCGCCCTCTGGTGAATAAATGGCGACTCCCGGAGGTGTAGTAGTCGAAGCAGTACGAGCCCTGATCCTCACTAACCACTACCCCACTGCTCAATGGGAAGGCTACAAGGTTACAAGCTACTAGAGACCACACTTGCATTGTTGCATTGATAGCCTGAGAAATGTTTCAGCGAGGACTCTAAGTATGCGCATTGGATAGGGCTATATCTGAGCTTCCATTTGAGCTGGGTACTGGGCCCACTTTTTCATGATTGGCTTCAGAATCTGAAAAGAAGTGAAGACACTTTCGGCCATGGCATAACTCCTTTAATACTGTAGTTAGTCCGTCTGCTTGACTACCATGGTTGTAAAGTTACTCAGGCACAGGAATGCTTAAGGGATACCTAAGTTCCATGTGGATCTGAATTGAACAGCCAGTGCCCGATATCTGGTATTATTTATGTACTTCTGGGGCATTGACAACTATAGGCTGTTTAATTATCTTTCTGATTTTGCTGAAAATCATTAGATGAGGCTCATTAGGTTGTGTGTGAACATCTTAGTAGCCTCTGACCCAGAATCTGATTACGCAATATGCTGCACTTGGATGTTGTCACTCCGCCTGTACAGGTGAGAACAGTGCGGTCTCCAGAAAGAATATATAATGACATATAAAAACTTAAAGGTTGCATGACGAGGCAAATTTTTTTTGGCTTATCAGAGTCAGTGTGTCTCAAAACCTACCTGAGTCGAATAAAAGTTCATACTGAGCAGGGGATGTAGTGAAAAATATGGTTAAATCTTGGAATTCTCAAATGAACTTTCATTCAGTTGAAATTTTCCCGCGTGATGTAAATTGTCGCAAAAGACATCACAGCGGGTCCACGTTATTACATATGCGCGCCTGCGCGATTGGTAGCCAAAGCCCAACTTCTACAACTTTGTCACACTTCTGACTACTGGGATCGAAGTATGAGCACGAAATGGGCCCAAAAAACGAAAACAAATACCTATGAATTCACTGAGTTTAGCTTAGTCCTAACTCTCAGTCTTCCTCGCAATCAAAGTGAATGGTACTAACTCGGTGACCGAGTGAATTTACTCACCTTTTTCGAAAACGGTCTTTCAGTCTTAGTTTGTGTTTGTTACTAATAGCAAAACAAGTGCCCTTATTGCGTAAACAGGCCAGCAGTATGTTTGCAGCCCAGTCCTATTCCAAGTGGCTGTCTGACGCTGTAATATGTACTGTTTTCTACCAGTTGAAGCCATGGCGTCAACTCTACCCTTCAGCATGATCGTCGTAGCAGGTCACGTGCATTCCCTGGGATTCCCGGGCAATATCGGCGAAACGTGGCTCTCGTTACGCTTGTTCTGACAAACCTGGAGCTAGTGATTCCAGTCTAGATCCATTCTCAGCGCTTGTGTACAACCTTAGGAATGGGTCAATGGTTATGAAGTGTCCCAAATATTGGGACACTCTCTGTAAAGCCAGGTAGGAAACGATCAACTTTGAGTGCCTGACCATTGACTAGTCATCAAACTTGCGATATTATACGTCATATAAATGGCCGATTAGGCTCCGCCCTTTTAAAAACGTTTTTTTTCAGAGGGTGCCAATTTTGCCATCTTCAGCACCGATTTAAGGGCACTTCTGCTGTGTCTATTGCACTGTTACTTGACTCAGGTAGGTTTCGAGCCATGCTGATTCTGATCAGCCAAAAAAGATTTGCCTCGTCATCCAACCTTTAAGTAGCACTTTAATTGTCACCTGCTATTCTCTCTATAGCTGTTGATAGGTGTATATAGGCATGCCTACTGAAGCAGCACTGTGATAGCTGATTTGAGTTTGTGGTGGTCTAGGACTCTAAGTAATCCGGTCAAGAGTCTGATGATGAATGAGCCCAATCAGGCTAGCACACAAAGTATGGATAGACAAGTGGGCTGAGTGTAAAACCAATGTCAAAACCTGCCAAAATATATCACTGAACAGTTCCATAAGCTCAACAGAGAGTTTGCTAAAATACTCAACAGAGGGCAGTCGGGAAAAATGGAGAAAATGGCACAAAGTCGATAATAACTGAGGCGACGGGTCTCTTTCGCGAGCTACAGTTGTAGCTTTAATAAAATTTCTATTACCTTTTAGCTTCCACCCGCTTGCTTATTTCGGCAGACTATTCACAACGCCGTCACTTCATCCGAATCCATCGACTAATTCACCAGATGTGAAGGGTGACTACTGCAAAGGAATGGGCATAAACATGCAATTCATAAAACAAGTGTCGTGGGTCACAAAAATGTGTAATATAATGGTCTCTCTCCATGATAGAGTCAGTGAATGAGGTGTACTTAGCCAATGGGTAAAGTCATCATTTTCATTTATATCAGTGATCCAATGTTATAGCCCCAATAGTCTGTTTTTGAATTCGATACATGTGTCGCTCGTAAGCAAATTATTACTCGTTGAATACACTTTCTGTCCTGCGGTATTATATACTGTCTACTACTTTCTGTCCTGCGGTATTATATACTGTCTACTACTTTCTGTCCTGCGGTATTATATACTGTCTACTGTCTACATACTACGGTATATACTGTCTACTGCTTTCATGAAAGTCTACTGAAGCCCGGCCTATATTTTGTGCTTTGGATATGTGAGAACTATGTTGTGCTTAGTTATAGTGTTGCGTCAATTTATTCCAGTATGGTAAGTGCGCTGAGCCACCATTCCTCTCCCTATCTACAGTTGCAGATAGCTGGTGACCTCATATGATCGGTCTCTTTCTGACAGGTCTGCTTACATTTCCCAGGCTGAACAAATCATTTCCTGCTATAATAAGCCAAACTGACTTTGGAAGAATCATTCCAGGCTTTCATAAATCACGTCACTCCCAAAACCGGAATATATCAATGTCAAGACTACCCTGACACCGAGGGATAACTGCGAAGTAGATTTTGACTCTGGGAACCACACGGATGGCTGAATTGTGATGGCAAGTGTATTTGAAGCTGTTTTGGGTGCATTTGTTAATACATTCAGACCATTGACTATGGCAATAAAACACCCGGCAGTCTTTTCCAACTAAAAAATATTGCTCACATTGCATCTTGTGAAGCTATCCTTTTGGGCCACCATCAGGTGTTATTATACTTTGTTCAAAAGGGGTTTGAATTCTGAATCCATTCGTCATGTAGGGTCTATTCACCAGGCTGCATGGTTGGCAGGCTGCCATGGCCAGGGTAAGCATAGCCTTATATTGTGCTGACAACTATAGGATACGCGTATATCTGACTTACCTGCTGATGGAACACCATGGATGAGGTACCAAATCAGTTTCGAAATATACAAATTTAAGGAGAGAACGCTGCCAATAGACAACAGGACTATGCAATGGAAAACCATGACTTGGATATACGGTTCGGGAATCTAGCGATCGATGACTTTCCCGCAGAACGTAAGAACAAAACCAAAGGAAAAAGGAATAGAGTCGACCACCCAGCTACCATTTACCTTATTCCATTTTCACCGCAGACCGATGATCTGGGTATCAGCCTAGAGGAGGGGGAGCAGGGCTGGATGTACTGCAAGGTCGGATATTCGGGAGGAGACAATAATGGGGAGGTGCGTCGAAAAGTAGTAGCTAAGCAAATACAACGTCGTCGTTTTAAATTACATACCGAGCTCAATATACTTTTTATCTTCGACAATAAGTATGCCTGGGAAAAGACAATAAGAGACGCGGCTGGCAAGTTGGTAACAAACGTTGAAGACTGCAACATTCGCCATGTGAGAGAAACTGTATTAACTAGAAGAGATTATTTGGAGGCGATTATAGCTAAAACAAGAACTGCGGAAGCACTTCAATTTATGATAGATAACAAATTTGAAAGATGGTTCGAGGACCAGGGCCTTGAAGGTATAATACCTAGAATCCCAATCACTGCTCCACCCAAGGTCAAGTGTAAATATTGTGGAGATGAGCTTCAGAATAAGAAAAGACTCGAAAATCATTTGAAAAAGTGTCCCGAAAAGAAGAATGTCGACTGTGGTCGGATTCCTCGATTCAGGTGCCACTGCGGGAAGCCATATCAAAATGAAAAGTCATTCAATAAACATAGGGATAGCTGTGTGCAGCAACCAGCAGATTGAAGCAATAGAATCATCTTCATCCACCTAAAGTGCACGCACTTAACTGAGCCATCAAAGGTCTGTTTTTAACCTGATTGACGAACTCTATAGTTCTATGTGAGATATGCAAGCAGATGACTGTGATTGAAATTTTGGTTTTCATATACCTTACTATTTCTGTTTGCATTCTTTACTAGAAAGTTCACTGAAACCGTATCATAATAATTAAGTATAAGTGTGTTTTTGCTGTGTCATTAGAAAATCATTCATAAATACATTACGATTATATTCTGGCCGCACCTTTTACTCAATAATTATTTCTGAATCAGTGATCTTACTTATCACCATTGTGTTAACAATAGAGGCCTTAATAAAGCCCTGTCCTTTCTCATAATGTATTCATACGGCTGCACAATTTATAGAGGTTAGAGTCACAGACTGGAACAGCGAATATTATTGGATCAAAATTCCCTTCATGTAGAAACGAATTTTAAAAACAGAAGCAAACTCATTCATGATTTTGCGAAGAAACCAATAATTTTGGAGAAAAACTTTGTGATGCACGTAGTTTACATACGCTGTGATATATCTCACTGATTTACATTCATTGTGAATGTGCAGTTACAATCACTAAACTCCAGTCAAAAGACTCAGTAATCCATGATGCCTGAAAAACTCTGGGAGCAGTTTCAACATAGATTTGGGTGTGCCAAGTAGAACCTAACTTTATAATTGTTACTGACATTGTCAGCTGGAATGTCATTGATATGTGGGTTTGTGTCATCTAGTAATTTGTGTTGCCTGCATGTATGCAAGGAGTAAGAAATAATGATAGCCGGCTCAATCTCTTTATCTATGTGGTATGGTTATTCGGCGTGTAGTGGGAGTTGCCCCAATCGTTCCAACCTCCGCCACATTCAGGCGAACCGAGGAACCTGTATAGAATATTATAGTGACGGATAACATTAAAGAGTGATAACTGCAGCTTAATTTGATCTATCTACGTTATTTGGCTTGTGGTAGGGCTTTTGTTCTTATCCAAACCCATACTCACGCGCGCATGCACGCACACACACAGTTTGATAACATTTTAGGGTGACAACTCCAACTTGTCAATAACCCCTAATCTAGCCAGGTGACTCGGCTTGCGGAAGGGCTTGCTCTACAGTCTACACACAACTCCCACTACATACCGGAGAGTCAGATCACTTGTATAACACTGCTGCCAGTGACTATTATCTCTTATGAATGTGATAGAAGAAAGGAAGACCTTGTTATTATTTTATGGCCTATTTATAGCAATAGTGAGGTGGCTTGGTTGGAAAGTTGTCAGTTCACTAATAATGGTTCGCATTGAACTCGGCGAAAGTTGATCAGACTCAATGCCCAGCTCATAGTGAATTCTCTTTTGTTTATGAGGTAAGCATTATATGAGAAGCTCATGCTCGCAACAGTGGCCTGGTATGATGCGAGCTCAAACCCAGGTTCTCTCTCACAATAACCTCAAGGCAATCGCACTGACCATGAAGCTATCCTAATATTGATCTGCATGGGTGGGTGTGCATATGCATGGTTGGGTGCGTGTGCATGCGTATGGGTGGGTGGGTATGGTTGTGGGTGCGATAAACTATTCCGGATGCAAAAAACTCATAGCAGCGCCATGACTTTCCTGACCTTTGCCATTGTAACCATGCAAGTGGACAGGGCTGCAATTAAGGGTGGTCATTGTAGTCATGGGATGGGTAGACAGCAATATCATGCAGCTGGGATCTCAGCGGTCGTGTCCCCGCACACCGCGTGTTCGTGGTCTTTCAGCGTGCTTGAGGTAAGGATGACCCCAAACAAACTAGTTGGATCTCTTCAGCCAAGGACGCGATTTTTTCATCCCACATCCCTACTCACTAAGGAGTGAGGTTACTTGTAGAATATCTCGCATATAAGGGAAGGGCTTCATTACAGGACGATCTAATATATCAAAGAGAATAAAGGTCTCCGCGGCCCTACAACAATCTCCATGATCAACTAACTATTATAAGTTCGTGTATATATGCCATCTATGGCTTAGTTATTAATCATTTACCAGATAAGTTAGCCCTTAGCCTAAGTAACTCTTAATTTCACCTCAGCCACTCACTGCATGACCGGCGTGACTTTGCAGCTAACTCTGTCCCGAGACTATCTTCATAACTCAGGTTGAATTAAATTGGTTACTGGTCAAGTTCCTCTAGGTCGGTAAACTTCTACCCGGCGATGCTCATAATTAACTGATTTAAATTATAATATTAACACATTACAATCGGTGTAAGGCTAGCAACTTCCTATTTGAATGTTATGACTGAATCCAGTTTAAGAATGGGGTTAGTATGTTTAATGTCACTGATACCTGCACCACGAATTACTGCAACTGCCACAACTGTCACAGTCCAACCTGGTCATTTGGAGAACAAATGGAGATCATAAACCATGAATACAGCGAGTGCAGAGTTGTGCTCTCATTCACATAAGTATATATAATACGGATGCAGTGTGTAACCGTGAGGATTAATTATGATTTCATCTATTGATGCAGTGATACCATTTATTCCACTGATCTATCGCAGTCTCGAGAGGACACCACAGTTCTGGCCCGTTGTAACTCCAGTTAAACAGTGACACAGTAACTCAACAACCCCCTGGCTTATATAATACTTATAAATGCTGACAGTGATCACATCTTGACATTTTTACAATTTTAATTAGTACAGTTAAAAAGCCACTCTGAGTAGGGTTCAATTTCCAGCTTCAGGTTAAGGAACTAGGATTGTGATGATTGGCTAGCTTAATTTAGAATCACCTTTTTCCGTTGATTCATCCTCTTGTGACAGCTGAGAACGCAACTCCGGGACATTCACTGATCATGTAGCAAACAACGTAACAAAAATGGTTGTCTTGTGATTTTATCAGGGGTGGGGGATATTAGACAGTTTCCAAGATCCTCGTCAACTTTCTGTCCTTACAGTCCTGAGCTGTTCTTACTCCAGTTAAATAGTGAGAAATTAATGTAACAATTTTAATTGTTGTCTACTGCGCCCGGAATCAAATGCCAACGCGTGCCGGCACATCCTGGATGATATAATCGACAACTGTACCGTCAAACATCCTGAAGCAGCGACGATAGTAGTTGGAGACTTCAATCATGTGCGCCTGAAGCGCCTCAACCAGTATGTGGACTTTCACACCCGTGAGAATGTTATGCTGGACCTCTGCTACAGCAATATAGCGGATGCGTGTAAAGCTTACAAGCTACCCCTACTAGGCGCCTCCGACCACAACGCTGTCCAGCTTGTTCCGACCTACATCTGCAAGCGCAGGAAGTCTAAACATAAGCAAATCTCAAACACTACCCTTGATGAGTGCGGTGTGGAGCAGTGCTGGGCTGCCTTCGACACAACGGATTGAACAGAGCTGCTGGTGGCGGATATTGACGCTGCTGTTGACACTGTTTCAGAGTACATCAACTTCATGGTAACAACAAATTCCATTAACAAAAGCTTTTGGGCCAATCACAACAGCAAACCCTGGCTAACAAAAGAAATATCTGAAGTGATAAAATGGCGATATGAGGCCAAGAAGCATGGCGATAGCTCTCTGTACAAATGCGCTCAGAAAACGATAGACAAACTCATTCTAATTGCCAAACAGAGCTACAAGGACAAAATTCTTGATGCCATGTCAAGCGATATTAATAGAGCTTGGAACAGGACATAACGGCTGGGACAGATATTCCCAAACTGGCTGATGACCTTAACCAGTTTTATCTCTGGTGAGCTGAGCGACGTCATGCACCAGATATTCAGCCCGTGTGTGGCAGCTGGTTATATCCCCAAACTATGGAGCCATTTAGAAGTGGTGCCAGTCCCGACAAAACCCAGACCCAAGTCGCTTAACGACTACCGCCCTATTGCTCTAACCTCTGTTATTATGAAATGTTTCGAGCACGCAATTAAATCTAAACTGTCTGATATTTTATCACTCGATGAGTATCAATTTGCATACAAGGCAAAGCGCAGCACTAAAGATGCTTGCATCGCATCTCGCTCGACCACTGTATCAGAACCCATCTAGATAAACCAAAATCATTTGCTAGGGCCCTTTTTGTCGATTTCTCCTCTGCTTTTAACACTATTTCTCCCACTATCTTAGCGGACAGGCTTGCTTCCCTAGGAGTGCCTGAATCTTTTATTATCATCGTTAATTTTTTTGTGTGATCGACAACTCCACGGGCTCCACAGGCTCCACAGGCTCCACAGGCTAGACAGATTCAACTGTTAAAGGCCCAAAAAGCTCAACTGTTACAGGGCCAACGAGCTCAACTGCTTCAGGCTCAACAGTATCACCTGTTATGGGCTCAGCTGCTAGAGGCAAAACCGACTGAACTACTACAGAAGCTTCTGTCACATGCCCAATGGTTACAGAATCGAACGGCTCAACCACCTCCACAAGATCAATGGTTCCGCCACTTGAATCGGCTAAAAGGCTCTCGGGTTGCAGGCTAAGCTTTTACAAACTCACCTGTCACTGTCTCGACTGTTACAGACTCCACCGGAGCATGAGTTTCCATGGGCTGAACTGCTGAAGACTCAATTGTCACAGGTTAAACAATCTCGACAACTACAGGTTGAACGGGCTAAACTGTTCCAGGATCAACAACATCACCTGCCACAGGCTCAGCTGTGACAAAATAGACAGACTACACCGTTACAGGCTCCACAGGCCATTATGTAACCAAACCACTGAGGTTAACAAACTCTTGATGCATACATTGTTTTTATTGGATTTAATAATTGTCTTTAATGAGACTTCATGATCATTATTTAGTTAAAGTGTGCCTTTGCTATGCAGGAAATACTGTTTTTTGTTTTGCGTCACAATAAAATAAATTTATGGAAATCCCACGGTTATATTCTAGCTGCTGCCTCACCTTTCACCCAATAAGGATTTCTGAACCAGTGACCTTGCTTATCACCCCAATCTGTTAGCAATAAAGGACTAAATAAAGCCCTGTCCCTTCGCACATGTATTTGTACAGTGCACAATTCATAGCAGTTAGAGTCACAGATGGCAACAGTGGATACTATGATCAAAAATTCCCTTGGGAAAAGATTGTTGAATTGTCGTAGCAGATGCAAACTTGTTCATGGTTTTGTGTACAGTGTATAAATTAATTAACATAAATTGGAGAAAAAACTCAGTGATGGATTTCAGCTACATAATTATGGAATGATATACG
>Ga0224501_10003885_pt1 | contig 11776 bp, 9 predicted proteins | sample SF_Oct11_sed_USG_4_FD_169105 | JGI IMG/M metagenome (GOLD analysis project Ga0224501, IMG submission 169105) | Sediment microbial communities from San Francisco Bay, California, United States - SF_Oct11_sed_USGS_8_1 | ecosystem: Environmental > Aquatic > Marine > Sediment | place: USA...
CACCGAATGGTAGAATGGTGCTCATGTTGCCTACCTGTCGCAACCAAGAATCTAATGGCCATCCTGCTGCCGATCCCGCTGTTGACTCTGTGGTTGACCCCACTGCTGACCTCGCTGTTGACCCCGCTGACTCGGTTGTCAGCGAGACTGATAGCTTCCTAGAGTATTGGGAGATATCGAGTGCGCTGACCACACAGCACCTTCTCTCTGTGATATCTGTCGCTAACACAATGATGAGCATGGAGGACGCTAGCTTCGTCAAGCAGTCAAATGCTGCGTATGTATATAGTGTTGTGTCTCCATACCTGAGATAAGTTCATTTTGTTTAACACGGATGGCATCACTAATTCAATAGCTTGTTTGAAGCATGGTCCATGGCTCGTTTGAGCATGGTCCATGGCTTGCCCCATAGAGTTGGTAGTCTATGTGTGGATCTCCTTTATTAATGATGCTATCCGAGTCTAAAGAGGGGGAAAGTGCAAGGGAATAGAACCCGTGAGACCTGGTCCAAAGCGGAATGCGTTACCCACTAAGCCACCAATTTTCGCATTTGTGCTCAACCTATGGAGCCTTCCGCGGATCAGATGGTGTTATACTGCAATCATGTGATTCTCCCAACGATTGAGATCTATCTTTACTCATTGAGAGACTGGATATCTTTTACGCCAAACCTGTCCCCTGCCCATACAACTAGGATCAATTCTAACCTGACTGGGAAAATTTTCTTCCTTATATATATGTTCTCAGATGATAGGAGGTGTATTGTTTATTTACAGGCACCGTAAGAGTAATGGTAGTGCGTCTGACCAGGTAGACCAGCAGACCCGGCGATCGCTGATTAAACAGGGCTGGAGTTTAATAGCATCCCAACACTGCGTACTCCTACCTGATCTAGTCAATAGTCAAGCCTACAAGTCCCCACAACTTCACCTACTCGCTAACAGGTGGCAGGATCGCTGCCTAGAGGTATGTCCGTTTAGACGCTCTGCTGGTCTTATCATGCATAGCAAGTGTTACATTCTGAAATGTCACCCTTTTGAATAAATGTCAAGAGCAGAAGCGAAACTTATTTGTGAGCAGGTGTGTACTTATCAACAGCAAAAACCAGGATTTCCTCAGGTTCGAATCGGGGTCGTACAATCTGTGTTTGTGACTTTTTGCCTTGGGTTTATGAGTCACTTATGCCTATTGTATGCTAGGTACGCGAAGCATCACAAGCTCTGCTATTAGCTGAACTACGAAGGATTGGTGCTGAAGGCCGGCAGAGAATTATTGAACAGTGGGCACCTCACATGCCAAATCTTACAGACGACCAGAATGGCTCTATAAGTATGGCTGAGCCTGAAGATATACTCGAAACACTTGAAGATGGTAAGTCAGATGAAGGGATCGGGGTGGCTAGCTGAAATCAGCTAGACTAACTTAAATCCCATAGGCTAGCTGAAATCAGCTAGTCTAGTTTCTCTCACCATTTCTTTTTGTCAACGAGTTTAACGTTAAACTAATGCATGTTTTACAGCTGAATCCGGTGTACCACGAGTGACCAATGAGAAGAGGCGCATGGAAGCAACGGCGATTGTCATGCTTGCTGTGATTGGTTCGGAGTTCGGTAGCGAGATTGAACCAAGCTCCCGTAGACGACCAGTCAAGGAAGACAAAGCGCGTGGATCACTGTTCGGGTTTGGACTCCAGTCTCACTCCTTGGCTTTACACACCAGTAAGTGCCGGAATTAGCAACTGCACACTAAAACGTGAACAGGGGGTCACTGGGTGTGCGGGCTGCAGACGTTGTGATTCTCTCATTTTGCAGTTATGCAACTTGTTCCCATTCCCATAGCTAATTCACTGGTGACGGGAAAATAGGCTTAGGTTGACTGATCCCCAGGGCATTGACCTCCAACCATCTTCGCTCACGTCTTGCCATTAAACCAAGCCCATCCCTGGTGATGACACTTGCGCAACTCTTCTCCGCTTCCCGCACAAGCCAGGCTTCCCCGTGATTGTCATTAATAAAAATTTAACTCGAGCACTATTTGCAGGTAAAGCCTTAGCCTATTTGCTGCTGAATCCTGTCGACTGTAAACTGCCCTTATTTGCTCCAATAAGAAGAGCGGCTATAGACCTTCTCGGTAGAGGATTTACTGTCTGGCAGCCGTATATAGATGTCTCTGCGGTCCTGCTGGGATTGCTGGAGATATGTATAGATGCAGACCGAATTATACCCAGGTCAGTGCTACAAGTCAGGGTATAGCGAGATAGCTCAGTGGCAGAGTGCTGGGCTCCCAACCGTGAGGACCTGTGTTCGAGTCCCCGTTATGGCGGGCCCCACCACTCCCCTCTCGTTGTCAATTTTGTAGCTCTCCACCTTATTCCTAGCTCAAAATGAAAACAACCCTCACTATAAAGTGGAGCGGTAATACTGACCCGCTTGCGATGCTGCAGACTTAAGCTGTAACTGGTGAGAAAAACAAGTATTTTAGCTGGCAGCTTCACCGCAACAGTGAAGGTGTCATGTGAGAAAAAAAAGTACCACAAGACATTCTCCTGTGTGAAATATTAGCTTTAATTGGCCATCAACCTGTGAACTGAGTAATTCAACTAGTGCTGGGTTTGTTGACTGTCGCTTAGAAATGCTTCCTGTGTGTTAAAACTCAACTTATTGTATCATTTGAAAGGAGGTACCCACTGTAAGTAATAACTGATCACCACTATCTCTTGTTTGCACTTTCCTCTCTCAGGCTACACAGTCGTTGGTTTCACTTGACAATAGCAGTTACATATTCCCTTTTGTCAACCATATGAGCTCTTCCTGGGTTTTGCTCTCATCATTTACGCCGCCAACGCACCTGGCTTCAATTTTTCTCTGCTTTTGTTTTCTCGATTGCTCAATTTTATGTTTAATCCCCGTTCCCTTGTGAATTGATGATACTTTTCTTGTTAATAGCGTACCATCAGGGCTGCCGCTAAGCGCTGCCGCAGATGCATGTAGGACGGCGCGTCATGCACTCACCTTGATAGCGACAGCTAGACCAGCTACATTCCTCACCTGCATGGCTAAAGAGGTGAGTCATGTCTCTAAAGACAAGACACGAAGGTGGCTTTGAAGATGTTGTTTACGTTTCTTGAACATTCGGACTCTCTGTGTTGAAGAGACTTTGAGAACAGCGCGCCCGATTCCTGTCATTTTTTTATTGCTTGCTCCTTCAAGATAAGGTATTTCGGAGTAGAAGTTTCGTAGGTTTTGTTATTGTTTTTCTTATTGTTTTACTTGGGTACTTGACCATCCTATTTAGCGGACCTCCTAAGCCTGAGGCTTGTTGAACCTGCAAGGTCTAGGAATTAGGTGAGGAACTCATTCTTACAGAGGGCACTCCACATGACTAAGACCCAAGGTCTGTCGATCTTGACCCAAGCGCTCTAGCAGCGGAGTTGTCTCACTAACCTCTGGAGTACCCATTTCAGGATGAGCGGAGCTCGGTATGACTGTTTAATAATTTGTGTGTGTAGGTCGCTCGATACAATGCTGCGGCACAAAATCCACAGTCAGGAACACAGCTCAACACGTCCGTTCTAATCAAAGCCAAATCTGAGATACTGAGGGTTATTGAGCTACTAATAGAGAAGATGCCAAATGATGTTTCTGATCTTCTCATAGAGGTATGGCAGCTGATAGTACCCTTCTTACTTATACGGGTTTCGAATGAGTGAGTTTTTGGCCCAAGCAGTTGACCCAAGCTAGCCCGGACCAATTGCTCAAGCGATTGGTCTTGCCGCCTCTGATGTCAGTGCGGCCATGCCAAAAGCTCGACTCGAAGTTCATTGTTTAAAATCCGCAATACTCACCAGTGAGGGACTTCGACTGACTAGCACACATTGTCAGACATAAAACTGTGAAAATCGTAGCAAAAGGCCTAAATTTTTCAACTTGAGGGAAATGCGATGGCATCGATTTCATTGTTATCTTTTGTCTTATCTGTATTGGACAATCCCTACACATGTCGCTCTTGTAAATGAAGGCATTGGTGGTTTTTTCGTTGATACTTGAACATTTCTGTTATCTTTCATAGACAATGGATGTGGCAGTGCACTGCCTCGATCCAAACAGCATAAAGGCACGTGGCCTGCAGGAGACGTTCCCAGCTCTTTGTCGGTTCCCTATGGTGAGCTACTGCGCATCCAGTAGACGAATCTGCGTTGGCTCCAAGAATGGCACGATGGCGTTCTATGAACTCAAACAGTCTAAGGCTCAGGTGAGTAAATTTAGTTTAGTTAAGTTTAATTTAGTCGTAGTTGATGCGTAGCAGATTTAAGGTAGTCGCCTTGTCTGCTCGCATTTTCTTCGAACAAGGATAGCAAAGAGCAGTACATTGTGTGTCTCCATAATTTTGCACTGGAATCTATTGGCATGTGGCTCATGAAGACTTGTGATTGTAGTTAGCATGAATAAGTAGAAGGCCGGTGTGGACCAATACATTAGTGACTGTTGTAATTGCCTTGGCTATTATTTGTATGTAGAGCATACCATTCCAGACCTCGCCAACATCCGCTATGATCTTCTATCTGAAGGCATCTTCCAAAGAGGTAAACACCACTCTTTCCGTTCAGCTTATGTGTCCATGCACTAGCGTATCTTTGGTTTTTGTTGCAAATCCCAGCTCATCAATACCACACCCTGTCTGTATACCCCAGGGAGCAAGCTTGGCTTTATGGTTAAAATACACGATTTTCACACAGGGAGTTGTGTTTTTGAATCCCAGAAAGATCAATGGTGGTGATAGGAAGGGCATTGAACCTTAATTCGTTCCTGAGCTAAACAAAATCACTCCGTTCACAAGGGAGCCAATTCACAACCACGAACAGGGAATAATAATGTGGAGCATGAATGGAAGCCCGCAAGCACCGTATCCATACCCCAGAATCCTTATACCACACGCTGTCCATATTCCATTACCCCCTGTGTTGTTCTCTTTAATGGTGTGCGGTATCCGAGAAGCTTATACACATATTATATGCTTACATAGCTTATGCTTATCACGGCTTACCCTGGGTAATAATTGTAGACTATATCTGCGCATAAAGGGGCAGTCGCGGCCGTCTGCTTTTCTGAAGATGGCAAATATCTGGCGAGCTATTCACCTGTAGATTCTAAAGTTTTCTTCTGGCAGGTATGTAGCGTGTATGGTATATTACTTCTACAGGTCACACAATTTTTGTTCGAATGCTGGATGCCCGACTTTAAGGCATCACTACGTGTTTTTGGGTTTCCTCGGGCGTTCATATTTAACGGACCTCCGAAACCTAAAGGTTGTTGGCAGGATGGGCGCTAGGATTAAAATAAGAAGCTCATACCCACAACGGAAGCCCGCCAGGCCTGAGATTTACTACTAGAGAGCATCAGCCCCTGCTATGGTTGTCTATGCCAAACAACAGGACATTCCTAGACGAGATACCAGTTTATTCTATTTGTATTTGAAATTTGAGTGTATATTTAGTTTAACAGTTAAACTTTGTTTTGCAGACGGCATCAGCGTCATTGTTTGGTATCGGGGGTCAACACACGAAATGTATTAAATCATACAGTGTGCCATTTAGAAACCCTGGCCCTCCCGGGCCTAATGTAACAAGGGGTGGTCGATTGCATTGGGCTGATCACCGTACTATATCACTGCTGCTGCCTGATGGTACAGAATCTAAATATAAAGTATGAGAGTGGCTGCTATTCTGGTCATTCCTTTATAGAAACCTGGAAGTAAATTTATGTGGTCATTTACATACTGGTTTATGCAATGAGATAACATTGACCGTAGTCTTTATGTGCCAATTCAGTTCTGTAATATTCTCAGAGTAATAATGCCGCTATTATTTAAATGGTGCCTAACCCAACAGACTAACTTGACGAAATTCGCGTTAGTTAATAGCCGCTGTTACTATTTTTGATGCTACTAGCAGATATATTGTTTAAATTTTAGTAGATAAATAAATGTTTATAGTTATCATTTTTGACTGTGTCTTACTGTTACTGAAGTGATCGCTTCCACAGGTTGCTCTGGGTTGCTCCATAGAATGAATACACTAGACATGTTGAATAAGTAAGTACAGGGAACCCTCTCATTGCTGAGTAGGGAGGTTATCTGGCAGGTCAGATAGCACCTGAGAATGTGGCGAGTTTATAGTGTAAGTTGACTTGCCCTGTCAGCTTGCTCTCTGAGGGTACCCACTAATTCAGTGTGTAGCATTACTACATGACTGAGTTGGCCTATGCATGTACAATCGCGCACTATCAAGCGCATACCATGCTTAACCCGTGCTTGTTCTTGAAGAAAGATATACTATATCTCTCCTCTACAACGATCGCTTAAAATAGTCCATGAGCATGGCTAGTTGCCCCGTGATAAGCATAAGAAAGTGTGGATGATCTATTCTTTTCAGTAAGACAGCCACTAAAATGGAACATAAGCTTACATAATCACCCAAGAGACTGATAGGAGTCAGTGTGTGGCGTGCTATCAGCAATTTAGTTGTTTTTAAAATATCGGCATACTTCGTACATAATTAATGCAATGAGTTATTAAGACTTAACCAGCATCGCGCGGCCAAACTGTCTGCTTACACTCTCAATGAGATGAGCTGCGCATCACAGCAGTGAGTTCACAGGTCAGCTACAGAGGCACTGACATGTTAGCCAATCATAGCCATAGATTTGTACATATAGAATAAGAAATAAACTATTAAATGTTGTTTACGTGTCTATGAGCATTTCCACATTATGATGGCAACTGTTCCACCAAAGAACATATAAAGAATATTTTTAACTTCATGAGTTATTTCAAATCCATAACCTTCACCAACCACCACATGCCAAGATGCTCCAAACTTCTTGTCCATCGCTTCTTTTACCATTTTGGCAGCAGCCTACAAAATATCAGGTTTTGTGCCAATGTTGCCTCCCAGAGATCCGTAACCATGAACGCCTTTTTTGCATGACCATAGAAGTTTTCACCAAGTTGTACCAACTCTTGTGCATATTGAAAACAGGTTCACAAAAAGAAAAAACCCATGCATCGGATGCTGGCTCAATCTCGTTTTGACAAGTTCACATTATCGGACTCACCTCATTGTTGGCAGAGAATTTCTCACATGCGGTCACACATAATTCCATAGCTTCTGTTCTCATTTCATCATTCATATCAGAGTGCTGCAAAAACATGGTCCGTATTAGATGTTGGAACCACCGCATAGTAGATGAGGGTTGGCCGTCGTTAAAAAGTCATTGTTAGAAAAGTGTTACTAAATCATATGTGAAGGGTATATGGCTGAGAGTCTGTGTGAGTATGTTACATACACAGATCTGGTACCGACCTACTCAATCCTGAGGAACTTGGAGTTGAAGAACATGACCAAAATTATATATACATCCAAGGTATCATTCAAATACCGACAATGGCTCATTCCTTTAGTAACTTTTGCTATACGAATGATTTCACCCGAACGCCGAACTCCAAAAACAATTCAATCTACTAATTATACTTTTTTTACAGGACGAGGTGCTAAAACGCAGGAATCACTCCAGTAAATAGGTTTTGTACATAGTACCGTAGTCACTCATTCGCTCGTTTGATCATCAAAATTGATGGCTCACTCACGCAGAACCAGATCATCACCAGTTGGTAATGAAACAAATGAATGAGACACTGTTCTGTTGACTAGTGTGTTCAATAGTCTATAGGCTTTAATACTTACTCTAATGAGTGGATATGTATGCACAACTGCCTTGGTGACATCTTTCTTCTCGGCTGGGGCTTCGTCTGCCATGGTTTTTTCCCGAGTTGTTTTGGATAGAATTCTCGACAACTTGATTGCAGCGGAAAATGCCGTAGCTAGGCTACAACGCTTGCGCAGTGAGTCGGCCGCGCATATCCGGTTCCAAGGCTCTAAAAATAGTTCTGTCTGTCCAATTAGCAGGCGTGAGCCTGGTGATTAGGCTTTGGGCATTTAGGGAAGGTGGGCACGAGAAGCAGTACTCTGGACTTGGTCACCTGGTTTGTGGCTACATCAAAGACCCCACAGCCACATACTTCTCTTATAGCCATCATTAATAGCTATTTTAATTGGCTTGAAGTCGGTAGATTTGCTAGCCTAAGTCGGATTAAACTTGGATACCACTGACAATCCTGATTCTAGTATAGAGTGGAATATGAAACATGATTCAATGATTGAATGATGAGTAGTCACAACAAAATCGATGTCATCACACGATAGACAACAGAACAAGTGAATAACACAATCGACAATGCCTTAAAACAAACCCACGAATAATCTAGTAACTGTAACATTCATTCAGCTAGTACGCCTTACCTCCTCATGATTGATAGTGATAAGAAGTTATATGTCAAGCAAAGCGAATATCCCTCATAGCATTACCAGTCAGTCTGTAAAGCGGGTAAAACTAATGCCTGCGTGATGGTGGTTATTTATTGCCCCAAAGATTCTATGTAGGAATCTCATTACAGATACTTTTATCAGAGCAAATATAAACATAAATGACATTTTAGAAAACCTTAAGAATTAAGAATAGATGCTGAAAAAGATGCAATTGTAGGTTGAATTTCAATTTTATTGTGAATACTCAATTTTATACGAAATCATTTTTTCTTAGTTCCTCTTTACAAATGTGAGACATCATTTTGTCAGAAATGATATTGATATGACAAAAAAGTAACATTACACATACATGATTATTTTAGCTATGTAATGTCAATAATCAAATCTAGAGCAGTATGGAAGTAGCTCAGCAACCCATAATAATCTAAAGTTTCTAGAGTAGTTAGCTGAGCTGAATCGGCATGAGACAGTGAGGAGAAGTCGTAGGTGGGGGAAAGCATTCTTAGCACCGTATAAAGTTTATCACTGATGTGGCGAAGCTCGCTAACACACACTCTCTGGTGATTGCTACCCGCACACAATGGCTGTATTCTTGAGTTTACCTCCATTATCTGCAAAAAAAACCAAAAGTAACAACGTTATTTAGTCACATTGTAATATGTTGTTACATTCAGAGGCCAATGTTGATGAATGATCGAAATACCCCACACAGGAAGTGACCCAGGATTCAAGACTCTCTGGTCCTAATCCCCTCAGCTTGAGATTGTATCACCAAAGATAGGATCATCGTGTTTCACATGGATGGCATCTTTCATCCATTGGCTTTTTTATGGTGTCTGGTCATGCCTTATAGAGTTGATACTCTATAGGTGGTTCTCCTTTATTTAGCATCACATTCCGAATCCGACGAGGGAGAGAGCGCAAAGTGATGCACAAACTTTGAATCGAGCCCGGGTCACCTTGTCCAAAGCCGAAAGCTCTACCCACTAAGCCATCTCCCTGCATGGCATGAGTCTGAAAATCATGTTCCATGAAGTGGATTTTAGGAAAATCGTTTCACTCTCGAATTTTATAAAAGATAATGCATTTATTATATTGGAACAAACCTTGTCAGTAAAGGCTGTATGTATAGATAGATATGCGCTGATGGAGTTATCTGATAAATTGCCTGATTTAGAGGCCCTCAGGTTGTCTCGGAGATTTTCCAGCTCTCGTATTGTGCAGACACGTGTCACACAGCCAGGCTGTATCAGTTTCAGTGTCATTAGAAGTTCAGTTGTGTGTGGCTGAAATTCCCTTACGAGCGAGCTCAGCTCATTCCATATTCTTCTTATTTCACTTTGGAGATGCAAGAGAAACGTGTCATCATCATCGTTTGGCTCTGACTCTATCTCTGATTCTGTGAATAAACAAGCTTATCTATGTCAAACTACATTGGCGCATTTGTTCATCGTTAGGCAGTGTTGGAATTTCGAAACTGCGATCTTGATCCTTGGTCATTTCACATACATAATTAGGATAACTCAATGGCGAGAGCACTTGGGTCAAGATCGACCGATCCTGCGATCTATTCTTAGTCATGCCGAGCGCCCACTGTGACAATAAGCTCCTCATATAATTCCTAGCTCAGGCTCGGGCTTAGGAGGTCTGTTAAATGTAGGATGCCCAAGTGCCTGTAGAAAAAATTACCAAGACGAACACGGGTGTATTGAACTTATATTTGGATGTAAACCTGTGTCTAGGCTAATATACTCACCAGATTGGCTATAGGTGGTGGACTCTTCAGTATCGGATGCTTCGGCGGTTTGAGAGATGGTAAGATGAAGTAAATCATCTCGGCATGCTTCATACTCCGAATCACTGATGTGTACACAAAGTTTCACCTCAGTCGCTTGAAATTCTGTCAGTAAATCTTTAGTCACAAAGGCTGCCTCAAGGATTGTTGTAAGCTCATTGGAACCATAGAGTCTCATCAGGTGTTCAAGAGCTCGAAGGTGAAGCACCTGTACCTGGAACAACAAGACAATGAAGATGGAGATGGACAGGCCTCATTGCTAGAAGTAAGATAGCTGGACATTTTATAGACCTAACTAAAAAGAAAAAACCTGGTAGACCGAAGGTGAGATGGATGAAAAACCTGGAGACAAACTGCTGAAGACTGGAGTGAATGGAAATGAATGGAGAACAGAAAGCTGCCGATGCTGATAATGGTGGAAATAACATGGAAGGCTTTTACAATGCACATAATTGGCAACACGCCTTCATGATCAAACTTACCTCAAGTATAATGCTTCCTTTTCTGACTCGTTTGAATACAATACCCTGTAGTCTTTCTACAGCGTTAAGAATCTCTTTAGCATTGTCCCCGTTGTCTACCATAGATGTTGTGATTCGATCAGCAATAGTCAGAAATGTCACTTGGGTCTGACTTTCAACGTTGTCTGTTTGCTGGACTCCTCTTATTTTCTCAACATTGCACTTTACTGACATGGCACCTATAGAGAATGCATAAATATTGACCAAAACACAGGTTAGTTGCAACCTTCTTTGAGCTATGTGCACATCTTTTTAAACTACTCGAGTGCTTGGTCACCCTATCAAACAAAACTCCTAAGCCTTGTAGGAGTGGTAGGAGTTGTGAGGAGCTCATACTCACAATGGTGGCCCACAATGACCTGGATTTGAGCCTAGGTTTTCATGGTTGCAAGCCCAGTGCTGTAGATCCCTCTATCCTATATCCGCCCGTTTACTCCTGCATATATATCTCTAGCAATTACGATCTGAGATGCCTATGTACACTCTGCCTTCATGCACTCAAAATAACCTGCATCAGCACTACTTTTGTTTTCGGACTATTATATTGCGCTAATATAAGCCCTGCACAGAATCATCTATATAAGATGAATATAGACTCGTGATAAAAGATACCACCGAAACAAAATGGTTACTTACCTGTTTCTCGGAAAAGTGGTTGCCCAGATAATAGTTTCTTCTGTTTACTCGGCTGTTGAGTTTTTGTTGAATTATTGATGTCACAGCTGTTTTGGTCAGGCAGGCTAGAGGATGATGGTTTTCTTGAGATCGGTTTGGCCTTGAACTTTGGGACATCGTAGATTGCTATTGCCTCTGTGAAGCAGAATTATAAGGCATGAGACCCTCATTGCCACTAACTGAGAAGCAGGAAGCGGAAGCCCTGAAGAAATGCTCAAATGAAATGATGGACTACTGCCAAATCACAGACTTGTGACTCAAACCTATTGGTAACAATGAACAGGGATAACTCTTAACTCCTGATACCCATATTAATGGTTTCTAGTGAACTCCATCTGGTTGAAGCTATTTCCAAACAGCAGCCACCGCTGCCTCATTCCATCAAAGAGAAGCAACTTTTTAT
>Ga0224501_10003886_pt1 | contig 11775 bp, 7 predicted proteins | sample SF_Oct11_sed_USG_4_FD_169105 | JGI IMG/M metagenome (GOLD analysis project Ga0224501, IMG submission 169105) | Sediment microbial communities from San Francisco Bay, California, United States - SF_Oct11_sed_USGS_8_1 | ecosystem: Environmental > Aquatic > Marine > Sediment | place: USA...
ACAGAAACCTTGCGTTATGAAGCTTTCCACTTTCTCTGGGAAATTTTATAATGGTTATTTTCCATTTGATAGACTATTTGGCAATTCCTGTTTACGAATGGACATGTTTACAGATTGGTTAACGTATAACGCTCCACGCCGAGAGGTGGCAATTGTCACCCACATACTCACGATTCGTGTTATTCAAACTGGAATGGATCAAAATACGTCTCATTTGGTGATTGTAAAGTTATATTGATTTTATGTTATGTAGTTTAAATTATTAAGACAAAACTTTGTTTTCAAAATTATCCACGGGGCTATTTTTAAACCAATTAATTTTGAAATCATCCGTTGCAGTTGCATCTCTGTTAGGTTTTCTTCCTGCCAATTCATTCGTTAGTCATTAGCATACATACACCTCATCTCCGGACACATGTCACAGAATAGTGGCTTCTCATTAGTAAACTGAAGATGTCAATCAGTAAGGCAAACAGGAACTGAGCCAATACCAACATCAGGGTCCAGAGAGCCGGAGTGCCAAGTGACCGTTCCCCTCTAGGGACTCCGGCCATCAGGGTCGGATGTAAACCCACTCTTCAAAAGATTATATCTACTTGATAAAAGAGGTTGTCACCCACATTCTACCTATCGTTAAGGTTTTATTTTATTGTTTTGTGACTATTTGAGATTCTATTTAGTGGCACTACTAGGTCTGAGCCTTGTTTTGAAACTGGAAATTATGTGAGGAGATCTTACTCGCGCCGGGAGACTGGGTTGACAAGGACTCGAACCCAAAATCAAACAATCACCAGCCAAGCGCGGTAACCACTATTCAACTTTATTTCAAAAATAATGTGGCTAGTGCAGTTAATGACAGTAAGATGGCGGCTGAAGCCATAATGCGACCCCTATTCTTCAGTAGTAAAACATTTGTCAGTGCCAGTGATTCTTATCGCTGAACAACTAATTAACTAACATGAAGATGGGTTAGCTATAAACATGAGAGTTCAGCTACAAGCCAAATGGTTGACATAGTGAAATTGAGTTGTGATTTAGCGCAACAATCAGAGCTAGTGTTTTTCCTACTTATATTGATTTTGAACCTGTTGTGGCAGACATAAAGACGCATGAGCAGCATCAAATATAGAAAGGAAAAAGCTTACAAGATCGAGAAAATAATAAAGGGCTCTGTACTTGTTATAAGTTTTTTTTCGGTTATACTAATACCTGTGTACCCAACCTGCAGCTCAAGGGCTGCGTGCAGCGCGGTGCCTTGGCTCAAAATCGATAGTCCCCCATATGCTAAACAATCTACCCTTCGACACAGTCAGCTGATAAAACTCGCATGTTTTCTGCTGGAAACGAAAATATTTTCGGCTTTTTCAGACATGCTCGCTTACATTTACCTGAATGAATAATTTTTTCCCGGCTATAACAATCCAAGCAGGGTTTGAAAGGACTACTTTCTAGCTCAAAATGGTGGGCCTCTAAAACCCTGACTCACTTTTGAAAAAAATTAGACACACCTGTTCTAGCATGAACAGAGAGATTTAAAAAGTTCATCACAAACAGGACTAGGAGGAGTGATCTTCCAGAGAAAGGTCATTGGTTTACCTCAACTAGTCTATATCAGTGCGTAGAGCGGTGGCAACCCTGGAGGTCATTGGAGGCCACTGGGAATGCGTTTTACCACACTCGCCCTTCCTGGTTAAACCGATCCCACTCCAAAACTCCTGCTATACTCAGAAACCATAATATATAACTTTATACTACACATACTCCTCGTAAATATAAAATACTAGGCTGGTGACGAGAAGGCACCATGTAGTTCAAATGCCGATATGGAAGACCAATGACATACCACATGTCACTGGGAAGACAGATCAAAATTTATATCTATACGCCGAGGCCTAAGAACCATTCCGAACACTTAATACTTAGTGTCCTCGCTTTGCTTTGCACTCGAACAAATTCTTTAGTGATATGACAATGCAGTCAGCAGCATCAGTCATTTGCATCCAACCATTGAGTTTTCAGTTACGCATCATGCAAATTATGTCTGGTTCCGCTGCCAGGTGAACTTAAAGAATTACACTAATGTGTTCTCATCAAGCTAAGGAATTTTCAATCTACTGAGCTTTATTTTAGTTAAATTTGAAGTTTGTGTATCAGAATCTGTGTTTGTTTAGTAAAGAATGTTTCTATAGAGATGAAAGCTTGCCTTATTCAATTCAATGTAGAGGCGGAAAGGGCCGATGTGCACCTGAGAGATATTATGCACCAGTTCATTCAAAATGGCCAGAGGCTTGATGATAGATTATCTGCAAAATGCCCAGATGCTTACAGGATGTGAGTGTATATAGTTAGGGGGATGTTTTGGCACAATTATCCATGGATCTTCTAGTGTAACTGTTATCTTTGAACAGATGTGGGAGTCTTTATAAGCCGTCCTATTTGGGGGGAGATTCGTTTGTGTCCATAGCAACTTTTTTTATTTAGATACTGTGGTACGAATATATACTGTATACTTGAAGCTGATAGCATAGAGAGCCGGGTGTAGGTGGCGATTCTTATTTGCCTCATGTGTATGGCCTTATTCTCACAGCGTATCATTAGCGTCAAGAAAATTTGTTAGGACTTGGCTTCTTTGTATCTGGAGTTTCCGAATGTGGGGGGCAGTTTTGTTTTATGTTACTATAGTAAAATAAATACTATTATTCTAAGTTTTCTATTCATTGAGTGGGTATGCTCAAACCCAACTAACCCCTAGTTGCTGGTATGGGTTCAGAATCAAACTCTTAAAATACAGTTTCACGTGTGATTATTTTTCGGGCACTTGGCCATCCCATTTAACGGACCTCCTTAGCCTAAGGCTTGGAGTGCTAGGCGCTAAAAATTATGTGAGAAGCTCATTCTCACAGTGGGCGCTCAGGATGACCAGGTCTTACAGTCTTTCAATCTTGAGCCGAGCTATCTAACCAATGAGCTACCCCACTATTCACACCAATCAGTTATAGGTGAGATGGTGAGATTATAGATGACCAAATAAACGATGGCAGTGATGAGCCAGTGAGCTGTTTAGGAAACCTTACACAGCGATGATGATAGCTGATATGTGATAGGGCATAAATCAGTGTAAGTGCTTTCTCACACCTCATTCTCCTTGATAGCATCACAAATCTTCATTATACGCACTTGAAACAAGAGACCACCCAGAGCCAGTTTAGACACTGAGAAGAGGATCCATCCATCATGGATAGAGAATATGGTATTTGCTGAATGGTCGCACCCAACGCATACATATTTATGCGCGTTGATACACTGCACAATCAACTTGTTCAACTCAGATTGTCAGTTTGTTCCCTTTTTATGCACTAGTTCTGTAACTCTGTATTTATTTCCTTTGCTGCAATAACATATCATCAAAACAAATCACAGCCAACAGAATATTAACACCAGTGTGTCTTGTTTTGTTGGCAATATCTGACCTGGAAGTATCTGGTTAAATGGTGGGGACATCATAAAGGCAGTTTTCCCTGGAATTTCATGGGAAATAGTTGACTAGAATGTACTTCGCTCAAAATCTTCAGATCCTGAAACCAAGTCCTGGTCATGCTGGGCCTTCTTGCACCAAGTGTGAACTTTTAGCTTTTAACATTCCAAACCATGCCACGGGTACAGGAGTACCGCTAAATAGGATGACCATGTGCCTACAAAACACGATAAAGCAAAAGAAAACTAAACACATCCTTTGAATTATACTATTGTATGCACAGAAAAGTCTTAGACAACGGCAGGCTAATATTGATCAGAGTGGTTTCCTGAATCGCAAATATAAGTTTAGATTAAGAGCGTTGTGCAAGACCTTTCACGTCATTACAGCATACGGGGACACAGATTTTAACTGACTGTGTTGCTGAAAAATTATAGTTGCTGGCTTAGATTCTTTATATTTAACCAACCATTTAGGTTTTAACATGAGCTATCAAGAGTAGCACAAGTCAATACAAACGCTCCATCTTACAGCGTATAAGGGAACTTGAACAAGGATTGATATGTGGAACTCACAGTCACAACAGATATCATTGTGAATGGCAGTACCTTAATCTCAAGCCGAATGCTCTAGCTTCCGAGACATTGCCAAAACCCTGTGTGACTGTCTTGTCGTGCTTTCTGAATCATCGCAGCATATGGGGATACCTGCGTACCTGGTTTTTTAACCTTATGAAACTCGGCCACACGCACCAAAAGAGTTTGCGTTGGCACACAGGAAGCAGTCACCTTATGGACATTGATTAAGGAAACTTTGGACCCAGGATCAGCGATGACTTGACAGGAAACAGGAAGGAAATTACGCATGTGGGGGGACAATTCTGAGTACAAAGACTTCACTTCTTTTCGTTAAAAACAACCCATCTCGAAGGAATAAGTCATAGTACTATTGATTCTGAGATATCAATAGATTGCACAGCTAAAGTTAGACTCGTTGGTTACCTGGGTGGATTCAGCAACAATAGAGGTGCTTGCGACGCAGATTGTTCTGTGAAGGACGAATTTTGTGTCAAGATGTGATGGAAATTCCAGCGTTTCATCCCTAAATATAACTTGAATGATTGCCTCATACGCACTTTCACAACCAATATAACAGAAATACGTGTAACCGAGTTTTATTGTTGTTTGGACGCCCACTCGTAGTGTGATAACCGACCTTATGCGAAAACATAACCGCTTGTGTTTCTTTACGTGATATATAATATAATAATTATATAATTTGTTATCGGTCGCAGCAAGACAGCCAACAACAAGAAATTGCTACCTGGGCTGGTTTGGGGTAAAAGACTATGTTCAGACCTAGCGTCACTCTATCCGAGCACCTGCTAATTCAGTATGAAGCACGAGCTACAATTTAACGGATGGCCCTGGGAGGTTGGGGGGTCAGTCAACCTAAGCCATTTGACCGAAGCAAGAATAACAGTTGTTATATGAATGAGTGATCATTTGGAATCGTGATACCTTTTGATACTACTTCGGATTGATGCATAAAGAGTATGAAGCTTCATTTAAGCATGACCAATCTAATCACTTATCATGGATCAGTGAAATATCAAGTACTACTGATACCTGTTAAATTCGCAAAACAGATTCTATCTACCCACAAACTTGACAAGATCACTCAGATGGCCCATCCTCCCAGAGAGCATTCACCTGTGCTTGGAGAAGAGAAAGATTCATGGAGAGACTTGCTCAATCTGAAAGTTGGTCATCGCATCTCAAGTGGACACTTCTAGGATGCACGAGATCTCATTCCAAAAGTACATAAAACTGCCAGCAAAGCAATGCGCAGTGAGTTTTCTCGTATGACCCCTTTACGATTTACTGAAGTTGTTTAGTTTAATACTTGCAAGTTCATCAGTTACGACTTAGTGCTAAGTCGGTCAGTATCGATGCTCCACCTAATGAGAGAGCTTGTTGGTGTTTTTGAGCTAGGATTGGTGTGAGTGGCGCACACCAACAGCGAGACCCTGTGTCATTCCCGAGTTCTATAGAATCAGTCCATAAACCGGCACAAGAAAGCATCACAGTATAAATTGCGATCGCTATTTATTGCTATCCCACTCAATCACCTACTTTTATATATTCGGTCATGTGATTCACGAAAGATGTGGGGGGTTTTACGTGAGAAGCTAACTCTAAATTAGGAAATAATGCATCTGTTTCTTCAAGTCTCAAGACGAAACTATTGTCAAGAGTGGTGTAGAAATTGACCTATTAAATCTTTGACTTTGTGTGTTCCAGCAGGGTTCCTCATTGAGAGACTTTCTGCTTGTACCTGCATGCCCCATAAAGAATATAACTTATGGGAGGGCCTCTATTATTTAATATTTGGATCCAAAACTATAAATGCATGGCTAATAGAGCAGGAAATAAATGCTCCAATACTGGAATTTGAAATCAGAACAGTTCGACTGTGTGAACAGCTGACAACCACTGGGTGTTCAAAAAGTCATTATTTTTGCTGTTTTCCTTACTAGGTAAATAACGCACCCAGTTGGAAACCGAGACTGTATACCCACCAAGCCACCATCATGTATATCCGTGTTGCCGAATGGATCTCCTCCCTAGTAAGTCTTTGCAGCAGGCACTGGAACAATGGAGCAGTTCAGAAAGTTGAAAAGTTGGCTTTATATTTCAACGAGTTATGAAATTTTCATTTTCCACGATTCAGTCCAAACCGACTCCTTAAACTATTTAAATAGAGCAGAACCTAAATCAGTTTCTTTATGTGACTTAAGTCGAAGATCAAAATAGGTGGTTCAGAGCTGCGCCATTCTTTGATAGTTCATGGTTGCTTGTAAGGGGCTCAGAGTTCTAGTAGCACTAGAGCCCTCAATTTGGAAAAGTGTTGGATACGGTGCTAGCAACACCAAGACATTGGTATTTTGTACGATCTTCCTGAAGAGTGAATCGCCTTCATCTCCCCGCTCTGCCCCTTTAACCTATTAACCACTGCTACCAATGTAAGAGTCTGCTGGCGGAAAAAAATGCAGATTGTCTTCACTTGGTAACAACCTTTGGCGTTGCACCACTTTGGGATCAGTAGATTTTAACCCAAATTTCAATCCCACTGTATGGTTATGGTTGAGGTGCATTGCAATTTACACACTGCAAACAGTGCAACCCATACAAAACCAGACAGCCAAGATGGTATTGTTGTATTCATTCTGTACCAGAGAAAGTCATATCAGGCAGGGTCTAGTATTTTATTTTTGTGCGCCAATAAATACTAAGCTAACCCATTAAATATAATGGTACAAGATCTTACAACTACGAATAGGACTAAAAGTCGATAGTATCTTAAGATTAGATAGACTCATCAAAAATAGAATGGGGCTATGTTGAAAAGCCAACTATAGCGACTTGTTACAAAATAGAATTTTTGATTCTGTTCTCTCTAGGAAGAAGACTTGTTAGCTGCGGCATACTTTTCATGCAGGTATTTTCTGTAGTCATCTTGCTTACTCCATAGTTCAGCGGCATGCGTATTTAGTGGACTATCATTATTGGGTTCTGTAACAATTAGGCAGTGATTAGTTACTGAGAAATATAGCTTAGCTGACTGAACCTAACTAATTTTTTCAATAAGACTAAACTAACTGGGATTATATCGCTCTTGAGAGCTCTCTCATATGGTTGTTAGTTCACTTTGTCGACAATCGGCGATTATCCCGTAGTCGACTAAAATAGGCTTCATGCCACAGGTGAAGCGGCAATAAATATTTTATTCGTGACCAACAACCACATGATGGTAGCTGACAATCAGAGTCGCCATGAAAAACTGTAGATAATCACAGAAATCGTGGAAAAAACTATTGAACGGAAATCTGTTTCAAGCGAAAGTCATCGCCGTATCAATCTAACCAGTAAGTGGTGTGGAATTTAGTTGATGAATAACCGCCTATAAACCAAGCATCATCTGTGTAGAAGTTTGACGGTGTATCCTAGACCTTTTTATAACCAGTGGACTGTCCACTCCTGGGTGAACATCTGAAGGTCACTATCAGATAGCCACTTTGTATTGCAAATATGATACGACAGTGTGAAAACTTTTATCAAACCCAAACAGTACAGCAATACAACCGTGGATGGGCGGAGCAGAGAAATGAGAGCGAGTAATCTACCTCCAAGGAGACTCTGTAGTGAGAGTAGTAAAGACTTGACATCATATGCCGAAGACCACTTCTCCTTAAGAATATCCAGACAGATGTTACCAAATTTATCCACATTAGGGTGGTAACAGTCGGTGACAAATTTAACAGTGGGAGCGGCGTATGGATAGTTACTAGGGAACTCCATGGATAGTCTGTACTTCAAACCTTCATACACCTACAAAATACAACACCGCAGTTGTAAAAAAATATTTTATAAAGGCAGCCATTTGATGTGATATATCAACGAGCTTGGGCTTTGACAAATAAAAGACGAATCTACACAAAACTTCCCATCAAGCAACTGCAGAGCTTCTGTAGCACATCGTGCAGTACAGTGACATCTCAAGAAAATATCTAGTATATATATACTCCCATTTCAGGATTAGTTACCTCGATAATAGTCTTTCCGTCATTTTTCAATTTAAACAAAGGAATGTAAACATGCACCATAGTCGTTACATCAAAGCACCTACAGTGTTTTGTGGTCCTTCAATGGTCCCGATCCATTTGAAGAGATTGTCTCCATCTGGGAAAGCTGAAATGCCTTTGCTGCCAGACATCATAAGGGTCATAAGTTCTTGCTGCAGTCTATCAACGAAAGGAGCAGACATGTGAAGCCTGATGTGATGGTCAGGTAGTACGACAAACGGTTATCACAATCTCAATGATAATCATTAGTTACGTCCTACCACCCACGGTGCCTCCCACAACATTGCGACAATCGTGTTGTTACCTAGTCAGTTACTTGTACTTGTAGTTGTACAGAATCAAAACTTAAACGGCTGCAAGCAGTTTTATTAGTTACTCACTACTGAGTACTGGCCAAGTAAAACAGACTACTACTACTAGTTCTATAACCACTAGTACTAGCACTGGTTACTAGTGACAAACAAAGGGAGGAGTGACGGCTTTATCATAATCATGCCACCCACAGTCACTCATCTACTATCGAGTCATTCATTCAATCAACCATCAAGGGGAGACTTGGACGAGCGACTGAGTACCCTTTTCAGATTTGGAAGGTCTAAAGACTGGGCGAGTTCGTAGCTCTGACTCTGAGGGTGACTGGCCAATTCACCAGTCCAATGGCTGCTACTAGGTCTAGTAGTAGCACTAGTGGTAGCAGTAGCAGCAGTAGTACTGACAACTCAGGACCAAGTCTCAGCTGACTGAATAGTGAATTCACTGATTCTGAACTGAAGAGCTTTGTCATTGCAGTGACGAGTGAGTTAATACCAACCTTTTACTGACAGAATGACAGTCTTTTTTGTTTGCTGAAGTTCCAGAGGTCATAGAACCCAACTGCGCCATCCTTTCTGGTGTAAAAATAGTTTGTACGGGTCAAAATCACAGAAAATGTTCGAAACTTTCTGGACTGGATCGATCACTAGCTTGGGGGTGATGCCGAAGTTTGAAATCCTATGGTGATGGATTGACCTATCACAGGCGAGATAACAACAACGTCGTTACGACAGAAGAAGACAAATGCAAATACAGATAGGGGCCTCGCTTTTAGGCGGGAAACAATTCGAATTCTACTTTGACCAGCACATATGTCAGCACGTTCGCCGACTGTAGCTGAAAGGAGTACCGAAGCACCGCTTGCTTGTTGTATTTTCTTTTTCAATTTATCCATAGAGCTCCGAGGCTGTACATATATAAAATATTATATTGTCCATTAGCAGCACTATAGTCAGAAAAGTTGAAAACAACTGCGGCTTCTTTGCTGCTAGTAGTCAAACCGACAAGCTACTGCAGTTCAAAGGTGGCCTGATCTTCTTGCCGATGTCTTGGAATTGTAGTTCTTTTAGTATCAGATTGTGTAGACCACTACTGTATACCAAATTCAGTGGTAATAACCCAGATATGCACTCGCCGTGGAAACTTTTCGATCCATCGGGCGAATGGCTGCTATAGAGCTACTCAGAGGCTTTAGGATTAGACTAAGAAACCCATGGCTTGTTGAATTTGTGATAGAATTAAGTAGGCAACAGGGACTTGGGCAAGAATTTCCATGACTGCCAGCTTGAGGCCCAGTTGAAAGGGGCTTTACAGACTGTAGTCTGTTGAATGGAAAGTTTACATGGCGAGTGCCCATCTCCGGATTAGTACACTGAGTTTGGCATGTGGTAGTTGTTCACACGATCTGATATTAGGAGAACCGCAATTCTAAAACATTGGCAAGCAGATGAATTCAAGTTTGAACTGTAGGAACTCATTGGTTTGACCACTAATTGCAAAAAAGCAGCGGCTGTTTCCAACTTTCCCGACTATAGCACAATACACTAATGGAGGTGGGGGGGGGGGCAAATGTGAATGCAGGCAGATTAAACCAGCAATAGATGCAAGTCTACATAATGCGTATCATTCACTTGTATGATATTAAAATAATATTGGTATTAATTATAAACGGAATATGAAGCGAACACATTTTTCAATGTTATAACTGAGTACCCGCCCTAAAATAATCACTGTGATTTTGCGGACTAGCTAATATTCAGGTGAAGTGAATTCCATTAGAGTTGAATGTATGCAACATGGATAGAAAGTCATCAATATCCATTGATCGTGCCCTCTTTTGTCCCAAGTCATTTTCTTCCAAAATAGACGTTATTTTTTCCTTCATACAGAAATCCGGTGGAATTGTTTGATTGTTCATTGAACAATGTACTCGATAGTTCTTCTCTAACATATCAACCACATTCTTGTGTTTAAACTGAGCTCCGATTGTTTTGTTCTTACGAGCGAAAACAATTCTAAGTAAGCCATCCCATTCAGTGAAGTTAACGGCAGGAGGAGGATTCTTTGGCTCGATTCTCACAACGCTAGACTCCACCTACAAATGAAAGGCATTTATATGATCGATCATGACATCTAGACTAATTACAGTTGGTGAGAAAATTTGGGGAGATACGGTAAAGAAGATGAAACTATTCCTATGCCAAATGAAACACTGACCAGGGATATTACGATGAAAAAAACTGATGAGAAGCAGTATCTCAGTAGGCTCATGCCCCGACCATTACACCCAGCTGCCCAAAGTGCAATCAATCCAGCCAGCAGTTACACAACTAATTACGGTCAAGGGGGGAGGGCGAACTAACAAGAATTATACACAAAACAAATGGTGGCCTAATAATAAGAAATGGTCTCACTCAAACCACCTACTATTAGGCTATAAATAATATCATGCTATTCTACTGCTATAAGACTTATAGCAGTAGAATATCATGATATTATTTATATTACTTATAATAAGTATAATACTAGTAATAGTCTATATAGTCTTTGAGCGAGTACCTTGGGAGGTGGACGGAAGTTATTCTTTCCCACTTTCATAATATGATTCACACGAGAAAGGAGTTGTGTGTTGACTGAGAGACGACAGTAGAGCTTATCGCCGGGCTGTGCTACTAAACGTTGAGCGAACTCTTGTTGGAACATCAGGATAGCGCAACGAAAGAAAGGACGATGCAGAAGGAGTTTGAAGACGAAGGGTGATGATATCTGATAGGGCATGTTGGCGACACAACAGTCAAAATACGGTAGTTCATTCTTTAACACATCGCCCATCATAACATGTAATTTTGCTTGCATGTCTGTGCCTTGAACTCTCTTCTTCAACTCAGCGGCCATTCTGGGATCCACCTCACAAGCAATGACCTTTTTGGCCTTCTCCAGGAGTTTTACAGTCATGTTACCAGTTCCAGGGCCAATCTCTAGACATATATCTGTACTTTTGATAGCAGCTTTTTCCACCATGCTGTTAACAACAAGAGGATTCTTGAGTATATGCTGTCCAAAGGTTTTGTTAAACACGATTCCCTGACCACCACCAGCTGCCTGAGCTGGGGTCTCTGGCTTTGCCAACTTTTCCTTTCTAAACTTAGGCATCACGATGGCTGTTGCTGACAGTTGTCAAACTAGGTGAATGTAGTATAGAGTCCCAGTAGGAACTAGACAGGATGGAGAATAGCCACAACTGTGCTTCTGCGGTTCTCTGGCCAGCTAGTAAACTCGTACCACTAGCCTGTACAACGTGAAAATAGGCCTGTTTCGGAAATATGGAAGCAGGGCTTCCTTC
>Ga0224501_10003887_pt1 | contig 11774 bp, 11 predicted proteins | sample SF_Oct11_sed_USG_4_FD_169105 | JGI IMG/M metagenome (GOLD analysis project Ga0224501, IMG submission 169105) | Sediment microbial communities from San Francisco Bay, California, United States - SF_Oct11_sed_USGS_8_1 | ecosystem: Environmental > Aquatic > Marine > Sediment | place: USA...
GGCCGCTTCTCGCGGTTTGCTCGACGATCCCTCGCCGTTGTCGGAATTATTCATTGCGGCCAATATTACCACATACAAACAGGGAGACGACTTTCTGAATTCCGATGGGCAATTTCAGATCCATGCGCAACACACCAAGCTCAGCCAAAATGGCGCATCGACATCAGGTTGTGGCAGGTTTTCTTCCACACCCTATTAAGCCGCAAACATAATATGATATTGCGGCCCACACGAAAAACCGCAGAGTCATCGCCGCGACCGTGCGCATTTCATATCCGCCGCCGCCTGCTATGTGAATCCCCAAAGCGAAAAAGACCAGCAAGGTTGAAGCAGCCAGAAATATGGATAGGGGCCCCGACCATTTTTTTAGTCCCCAGATGCCAGCCCCTGCCACTATATATCCCAGCCCGGCGATGAAGTTGAACCATACTACGAACGGCACATAGGCGCCGGCTCCCTGCCGCGCGCTTTCCACGAAAAGCACCGACCCTCCGGATATAAGCGTAATCCCTCCGAATACAATCGCCAAAACAGAAACCACCTTAACCCACAAAGGGTTTCTTGACTTCATTTCTCTCATTCACAACATTGGCCGATTTGTTTGTTATTCAGCCCTGCGCCACGCAGAGCAAGCCTTTTCCATGATACTACCTTTCCCCCGTTCCGGGGCGCATCGCCAGAAAACCCGGCACCACCCCCCCAAAAAAAAACACCGGGACGATGTCGCCCCGGTGGGTCTTGAAAATCGAAAAAACCTTACGATACTATGTCGGTTTCCGCGAAAAAGTAAGAGATCTCCCTGGCGGCGGAGGTGGGCGAGTCCGACCCGTGGACCGAATTTTTCTCTACATCCACGGCCATCTCCTTGCGGATCGTTCCTTCGGCGGCATCGGCGGGGTTTGTGGCGCCCATGATCTCGCGCCATTTCTCCTGGGCGTTATCCCCCTGCAGCACGGCGATATAGCATGGGCCGGAGCTCATATACCCGGTCAGCGAACCATAGAACGGGCGATCCTTATGCTCGATGTAGAACCCCTGGGCCTGGGCCGGGGTCATGAGGATGCGGCGCAGGGCCACTACCCTCATGCCGCTGGTCTCTATCCTGCTTATGATCTTGCCACTGAGGCCTCGGGACACAGCGTCCGGCTTTATCATGGCGAATGTGCGAGATGACATGTTTTTCTTTCCTTATGCGAATTAAAAAAAGCGCCGGACCTGTCGTCGATCCGGCGCCCAAAATGAACCTTATGGAATGTAGGTATTGATGATCTTGTTCAGATCATAGTTTTCGTCGCCACCGGCTTTCTTTCGAATATCGGTCAACCGGTCCACCAGGGTGGGTCGGTTTTCCTTGTACAACAGGCCGATGGGAGTCTTCCCTTCCTTGGCCCGCAACGCGATTTTCAGCGCCGCGTTCAGGTCGGAGGTGTCATGATCCGCAGGCACTTCCTCCAGCGTTTCCTTGTAGGAATCGAAGGTGTTGAGCTTGTTGAAGGTGGGGCACGGCGAGATGATGTTCACGAAGGCGAAGCCTTTGTGCTCGATGGCGCCGGTCACCAGCTCCTGCACCTGCTTGGACTTGGAGCTGTACCCCTGGGCCACGTAGGTGGCGCCATAGGTCAGGCAGTACGCCAGCGGGTTCACCGGGTTGTCCGGCGCGCCGTAGGGGGTGGTGGTGGTCACCATTCCCACTTCGGAAGTGGGAGAGACCTGCCCCTTGGTCAATCCATAGATGGAGTTGTCCATCAGGATATAGGTCAGGTCGGTGTTCTTCCGCACCACGTGGGGCACATGCCCGCCGCCAATGGAAAAACCGTCGCCGTCGCCGCCGAACGCGATAACCCTGATGTCCGGCCGCGCCATTTTCAATCCGGCGGCCACCGGCAGGACGCGGCCGTGGGCCGTGTGCATCCCGTAGGTCTTCACGAAATAGGGGAAGCGCGACGAGCAGCCGATGCCGGAGACCAGCACCGTGTCGTCAATGCTTATCGAATTGTCGGCGAACGACTTGAGCACGGCGTTCAGCACGCCATAGTCGCCGCAGCCCATGCACCAGGTGGGCGGGACAGTGCTTTTATAATCCTTTGCCTTCATAGGCTCTGTGGCAGTAGTCATCAGCACACCTCCTTAATCTTTTCCACTATCATCTTCGGGGTAAAGGGAAGCCCTCCGTAGATGTTATAGCTGATAGGTTTCATATCGGTCTTCATCCGCAGAATGCTGGCCAGCTGGCCCTGCTTGTTGATCTCCGGCACCAGGATTTTCGGGTACTTCTTGGCGAAAGCGTTTAGCGCCTTCAACGGCAGCGGCCACACCAGTTTCGGATAGATGGCGGCCACCTTGACTCCTTCGGCCCGGGCCAGCTTCACAGCCTCGCGGGCGGTGCCGATGGTGGAGCCCCAGGCGATGACGCCAAGCTGCGCGCCTTCCATATCGTCCACTTCCGTGGCCTGAACAAAATCCTCCAAGTTGTCCAGCTTGCCCCAGCGCTTGTCCATCATGGAAACGCGGTTCTCCGGGGAATAGCGGGGCGCCGAGGAGGGAGCGTGCTCCAGCCCGGTGGAGATGTAGTTGCCCCCCTTCTGGCCGGGAACGCTCATGGTGGAGATACCGCTCTCTGTGAGCTCATAGCGCTCATAAGGCTTGTCCCCATTGGTCCCTGGCTCGTATTTTTCGCGATTCACCACCTTGATCTTGGAGGGATCCGGCTTCTTGATGGAGTTGGTCCTGAACCCCAAAGACCCATCGGACAGCACCATGACGGGCACCTGGTACTTCTCGGCGATGTTGAACGCCTCGACGGTCAGGTATATGCAGTCCTCCACCCCTTCGGGGCTGAGGACGACTTTCGACGCGTCGCCATGGCTGCCCAGGGCCGCCAGGAACAGGTCGCTCTGCTCATGCTTGGTGGGCAGCCCGGTGGAGGGTCCGCCGCGCTGCACATCGGCGATAACCACCGGCACTTCCATCATGGAGGACATGCCGATGAGTTCCTGCATCAGCGAGAGCCCCGGCCCGGAGGTGGCGGTCATGGACTTCACTCCGCCATAGCTGGCGCCGATGACGTTGGCCAGCGAGGCGATTTCGTCCTCGGCCTGCACCAGGTTTCCGTTCACCTTCGGCAGATGCTTGGAGAGGAAAATGGCCACTTCGGTGGCGGGGGTTATGGGGTATGCGGAGAAATACTGCACCCCGGCCAGAAGCGCGCCCAGGCCGATGGCCTCGTTGCCGGATATGATCATCACATCCTTTTGCGGCTTCCCTTCGTCCATTTGGAACGGATCGGTCTTTTTCAGATGCTCCCGGGCGTACTTGGAGCCGGCGTCCAGAGCCTTGAAGTTGACTTCCACCACTTCCTTCCCTTTTTTGCCGAACTTGTCCTGGATCAGCTCCCGCAGGGATTTGGTGGCGATGGAGAAAAGCTCCGAAATCGCCCCCATGGCCACCATGTTCTTGGAGCGATACGTGTTCAGCTCCTCCTTGGCGATCTTGCTCATGGGCACGGGGTAGCAATGGACCCCCTCGATGTTCTGCTCTTCGGCGATGTCGCCGCCGGGGAAGTCGTATATCAACACGCTTCCCTTGGCAATCTGGCTCTTGTTGTTGTTCAGCGCTTCCTGGTTGAAGCAGCACAGAACGTCAAACCCACTCCCCTCGGAAAGGATGACTTCATGGGAAAAGCGGATCTGGTACATGGCGTAGCCGCCCCTGATCTCGGCCGGGAACGTCTTGAAGGTAAGAACCTCCAGTCCGGAACGAGCTGCGGCCTGGGCGATCATGTCACCAGAGGATATAATCCCCTCGCCGCCTTCGCCTCCGATTCGGATTATTAGATCGTTTGCCTTTGACACTTTCAAATCACCTCACTAAATGTTTTTCACATTACCCGCCGCAGGCCTCGCGGCAAATTGACTTATCTCCCACGACGGGTCGGCTTTGCGCGCCCACCCGTCTTTATTGATGAAGGCGCCTTGGCCTTCACTTTACCCTTGATTTTATCCTTGGAAGAGCCTTTGGCCCTATCCTTGGCTTTTGGATAGCCTTTGGTTTTGGCGCGGCTGGAAGCCTTGTCCAGAGCTGACTTTATCGTCTCGCCCAGGTCCGCCGGGGATTTGCACACGGTTATCCCACACTCGGCCATCACTTTCATCTTCTCCTCGGCGGTTCCTTTGCCGCCGGAGATGATGGCCCCCGCATGGCCCATGCGCCTTCCCGGGGGGGCTGTCTGGCCGGCGATGAAACCCACCACCGGTTTTTTCACATTGGCCTTTATATACGCCGCGGCGTCCTCCTCGGCGCTGCCGCCGATCTCCCCTATCATGCAGATGGCTTTGGTCTGCTTGTCCTCATTGAACAGCTTGAGCGCGTCGATGAAATTCGTGCCGTTCACCGGGTCGCCCCCTATGCCGATACATGTGGACTGGCCGATGCCCAGCGCCGTAAGCTGGCCCACCACCTCATAGGTGAGGGTTCCGGAGCGGGAGACGACCCCCACAGGCCCGGGGATGTGGATATGACCTGGCATGATGCCGATCTTGGCCGCGCCGGGGGTGATGATGCCCGGGCAGTTTGGCCCTATTAGCCTTCCCCTGCCGTGGCCCCGGATATAGCGTTTTATCTTCACCATGTCCAGCACCGGGATCCCCTCCGTGATGCAAACGATAAGCTCTATCCCCGCCTCGGAGGCTTCGAATATGGCGTCCGCGGCGAAAGGAGGAGGAACGAAGATCATAGTGGCGTTGGCGCCGGTGGCGTCCACCGCCGCCTGCACGGTGTTGAACACGGGGATTCCCTCCACGCTCTGCCCTTCCTTGCCAGGAGTGACGCCGCCCACCACATTTGTCCCGTAGTCGCGGCATCCCAGGGCGTGAAAGGAGCCCTCCTTGCCGGTGATTCCCTGCACTATCAGCTTTGTGTTTTTATCAACCAGAACACTCATTGTTTCTTCCCGCTTCTAGCCTGCCGCGCCCACGGCGGCCACCGCTTTTTCGGCGCCATCCCGCATGTTGTCGGCAAGTATAAAGTTGAATCCGCTCTCTTTTAGGATCTTCTTCCCTTCAGCCACGTTGGTCCCCTCCATGCGGATGACCACGGGAACTGACACATTAATCTTCCTGGCGGCGTTCACCACCCCATTGGCCAGCCTGTCGCACCGCAGGATGCCGCCGAAGATATTGATGAATATCCCCTTTACGGAACTGTCGGCCAGGATGATCTTGAACGCGTTCTCTATCTGCTCCTCGGAAGCGCCGCCCCCCACGTCCAGGAAGTTGGCCGGTTCGCCGCCGGAGATCTTTATGATATCCATGGTGGCCATGGCCAATCCGGCGCCGTTCACCATGCAGCCGATGGAGCCATCGAGCTTTATGTAGTTGAGGCTGTACTTGCTGGCTTCGATCTCCAGCTCCTCCTCCTCGGCAAGGTCGCGATACTCCACCACATCCTTCTGGCGGAAAAGCGCGTTGTCGTCGAAGTTCATTTTGCAGTCCAGCGCCAGGATCTTGTTTTCCGCCGTAAGCACCAGGGGGTTGATCTCCGCCAGGGAGCAGTCCTTGGCAATGAAAGCCTTGTACAGATTCAGCAAAAACCCCACCGCATCGCGCATCGCCTCCGGGGGAAGGTTCAGGAAGAAGGCCAGTTTCCTCGCCTGGGCGGGCATAAGCCCCAACACAGGATCCACCCACTCCTTCATTATCTTCTCCGGAGTTTTGGCGGCCACCTCTTCTATCTCCATGCCTCCCTCTTCGGAAGCCATGAAGCAGACGCGGTCCGTCTCCCTGTCCAGAACTATGCCAATATACAACTCCTTGGCTATATTCATCCCCTCTTCCACAAGCACGGTGCGCACCTTCTGCCCCTCGGGGCTGGTCTGATGGGTGATAAGGTTCATCCCATGGATGCTCTTGAAGGCTTCCTGGGCCGCTTCCAGGGTTTTGGCGACCTTGACGCCCCCCCCCTTGCCTCGGCCACCGGCGTGGATCTGGGCTTTCACCACCACGGGCAAACCCAACTCGTCCACCACGGCTTTCACATCCGCCACATCCGCCACCACCCTGCCTTTGGGCACTGGGACCTTGAATTTTTCCAGAATTTCCTTCGCCTGATACTCGTGTATCTTCATAAATATTCGCCTGTGATAAAGAGGAACGGACCTAACCCGAACGGTCTGTATAACATATAGTTAAGACCAAGGTCAAAGAAAATCGGCCTTTGAGAATGAAAAATATCAGGGGCGCTTGAATATCAAGCAATTGCGGTTGCCTCTTTTGCGTCATCCGCGCGCCGGTTCACACTGGCTGTCAGCGTTGGGGAAGAGCTTTTTTCTGGTCCCGCCAGTTGGACAGAGCCACAAATCGACAAGCCATGAGGCCAGTTCCGGAGGACGAGGTATCGGGCCTGCCTGTTGGCGCAGGCTATCCAAAGGCGCCGCCAACCAGTCAGATGTCTATTTCCTTTTCTATAGCGGAGCCGTTACCCGAATACCTGGCCACCGCCAGAGCCAGCGCCATCCGCGCCTTGGCTTCCGGCAGGGTGAAGGCTAATTTGAAGATCCCATGCACTCCCGCTTTCTTGTGGAGAGAATCCATGGATCTGAGGATATCCTCGACTTCCTCTTTCGGACAGTCCGCCGGATAGCATGCGCCCAAAATATCAAGAGTCCTTTTTGGCCCTCCTGTCCTCTTCCCGCATCCCCGGAATGGGCAATCCCCGGCGATTTCAGGAGGACAGCCCCCATCATCTCTGTTGCCACCACCAATACGACTGACCATCAGTTTATCGCTCGCGAGTTCGAACATGAGTATTCGCCTGTAAGATTGTTTGCTATAATTCAACAGGATTATGAGAACGAAATATTTTCAACCTGTACCGAAACTTTTACATAATACTTTCCAGGCGCAAGACAATTATAGCCGTGCCCGAGAGAGGAGATTATGGGGGAACACAATCCTATCATCGCAAGGCTCCCTCGGACACGAGTATAATCATCTATTATAAAAACGCGAAAAAGAGTTTAAAAACTTGACAGATACTTTCAGAAAGAATACGGGATGCGCAAAAGAAACAACCTTGCCATCTAATACCATCTAACTACAACCGCTAATACAGGCAAAAAGCATGCCATACTCACTGCAAATATATCGCCCATTATTTCAACTAGATGCAAATGCCAAAGAAAACTCTCTCCCGGCTGGATTCCAATTATTTGGACAGCATCATTTCTTTCGCCTGTGTAACCTTCTATATAGCAAAGAGATACATGCAAACAAACAATATTATTTCAATGTATATAAATTATTTTTTGGACAGCATCGAACTCTGACTGAAGCTTGATAACAGTGAAATATAAAAATATCCTCGTCATAGGCGCCACCAGTCTGGTGGGAAAATTTCTTCTCTCCCGGTTGTCCCAGGCAGGATACGCCACCACTGCCCTCTCTCGCGGCCCCGTTCCATATACCGTCGAAGGCGCTGATCCAAAGATCCGATGGGTCCAGGCCGACATTCTGGCCAACAACGATCCATTACCAGGTCCTGGCCCATACGCCGCCATCATCAGCCTGGCGCCGATCTGGGTGACCGCCTCGTTTTCGGAACGCGCCTCCATTCCGGTCCGGCGACTGGTGGCCCTAAGCTCCACCAGTGTTCACACCAAGGCCGCCTCCTCCAGCCTCTCGGAAAGAGAGCTTGCCGCCAGATTGCATGGTGGTGAGAACTCCATCATGGAAAGATGCGGCCAGCTGGGGATAAAATGGACAATCCTGCGTCCCACCATGATCCATGGGGAAGGGAAAGATGGCAACGTGGCGTCCATCGTCCGGTTCATCACCAGATTCGGTTTCTTCCCTGTGGTGGGGGATGGCGGGGGATTGCGGGCGCCTGTCCACGCCGACGAAGTGGCCGGGGCGGCCCTGGGGGCCATGGAGTGCGACAGCGCCCAAGACAAGGCATATGACATTTCCGGAGGCCAGACCATTACCTACAGGAAAATGATCGAGCGGATATTCACCGCTCTTGGCAAGAAGCCGAGGATAGCGCCCATCCCCTTGTGGATGGCCAGAGGGGGATTGCGCGCGCTTTCGTTTCTTCCCCCCTTCGCCCACCTGAACCCGGAGCTGGCGAACAGGATGTCCATGGACATGGCTTTCGACCATTCGGCGGCGACAGGTGATTTTGGATATGACCCTGGGCCTTTTACACCAGATATAGGCGCCCACGGCTGATGACCCCCCCGGAAAAGAACACTCCACCGCCCAGCGCAAAACCGGGCGCCGTGTTGACCAGTGTGGTGATTGTCAACTATAACGCCGGGGATCTTCTGACAAGGTGCGTGGGGGCCGTCCTCTCCTCCAATATCCCGGTGGAGGTGTGGGTGGTGGACAATGCCTCCTCCGATGGGAGCATCGCCACCCTGCTCTCCTTCCATGGCCAGGATGGGCGGCTGACCATCATCAAAAACGACCGCAACCTCGGTTTCGCCGCAGCCAACAATATCGCCCTGGCCAAAGTTTCCGGCGAGTTCATTCTCCTGCTTAATCCGGACTGCCTCATCCGGCCGGATACCATAGCAAGGGTGCAAAGCGCCATGGCTGCGCGGCCGGAGGCTGGGATGGCGGGGCCGGTGATCCGGAACGAAGACGGCTCCGAGCAGGTGGGGTGCCGCAGGGATATCCCCACACTCAAGACCGCGTTTTTTAAGGCCTTTGGCCTGTCCCGCCTGTTCGGGGTGAAGGATTTCAACCAGACAGGCGCCCCCATGCCGGAGGGACCGGAGGCGGTGGAGGCCATTTCCGGCGCCTTTATGCTGGTGCGGAGGATAGCCCTGCTGAAAGTGGGCCCCATGGACGAGGGATACTTCTTGCATTGCGAGGATCTGGACTGGTGCCTGCGGTTCACCCAGGCTGGATACTCTATCCTGTTTATCCCTTCGGTGGAGGCGCTCCATTACCAGGGAACCTGCGGCGCCGATATCCCTCTGGAGGTCGAGCTGCACAAAAGCCGGGGGATGACCCGTTTCTTCCGAAAGTTCCATGGCGGTGGCCCCCTGTACTGGGTGGTCGCCATCGGCGTGTGGGCCAGGTACGCCGCCATGGTGGTGGCCAACGCGCTCCGTCGCTCATAGCGCATTGGCTCCGGGCCGCCAAAGCAAACCCGGAGCCAATCTATCACCGATCCTGGAGGATAATACTTACGCCGCCCTGGCCAGCGGAGGATTATCCGCCCTGGATTCCACTTTTGGCGCGTCCCGCCGCATTGTGGCGGCGATTATCCCCCCCAGGCAAAAGAGAGCCGTTCCCCACGGAAGGATATCCCCCGTGGCAGCGTATAAGGTGGGAACCTGCCCCACGGGGACATCGGCGACCATCACCTTGTTCGGCCCCTCATATTGCATGCTCGCTATTATGCGCCCGTACTGATCGGCGGCAATGGTGGTGGCCGCCCGCACAGGACGGAACGTGGATATCCCGGCGGCCACGCCCTGCAACCGCGCCATTTTGGGATGCACCGGATCTATCCCTTTCCAGTCGGAGGAGGGAATCAGGGCCAGCCCGGCGCCCGCCCATGCGTTGTTCAGAGCAATTTCCGGAAAGTCGTAGTCGTAACATATAGCGCCGGAAAGCTTTGCCCCATCCACATCCACCACGGAGGGATGGGCCAGGCCTGGGATCGGCCCCTCTCCGGGGGTGGGGTGACGCTTGTCATATACATCCGCCACGGCGCCGTCTTTGCCGATCCAGTGATACCTGTTTTGCCATTTGAAAGGATCGCGGGAGATAATCACACCAATGGCCATGACAATATCTATTCCCCGCTCTCTGGCCAATTCCCTGCCCCTTGCCACGAAGGAGTCCTCATCCGATTTGTCAATAATAGTGGCGGCCTCGTTCCACACCACCACTCTTGCTCCCAGATCGGCGGCCCTGGCGGTGCGGGCGAACAATTCATTATCCGCCTGCCTGGTATCATATTCCCCCCGCAGTATTTGGGGCAGCTTCTCCACCCCTAAGGGAGCGGAAACCCCGGCCACGCGAATTGTTTTTCCAGGCGCCGGGTTGACGACACGGATCTGGCCATAAACCTGGGCCGCGATAAACAGCATGGCGAACAGCGCCACATGCCTTTTCATATCGCCAAATCCCCTTATGGCCACCGCCGCAGTCACCGACGAACCTAGCGCAACCAGAAACGACAACCCCGCCAGCCCGGCGATGGAAGCGAATTGAACCAGAGGCAGGTTGTCCACCTGGGTCAGCCCCGCCGCTCCCCAGGTGCTTTGCGGGGTGAACGTGTAGAAGATCCATTCCACCGTCACAGTGATCGCCGGAAAGAAATAGATCCCCCACACCGCCCCCAGCCTGCGGATCACCCACCCGGCCACGGCCAGGGACCCGAACATCACCAGCGACGAGGGGATGACGAACGCCAGCATCATGGGCCATGTGATGGGGGGCGTGACTATTTTACCTATGGCGCCGACCATCGCCAGGGTGGCGTAGAAGAAGAGCCATCCATGATCCCGGCGGCTCCCCCGGGCGCCCATGGCCACCAGGAAAGGCGCCCATGCCACCCATCCCAGCTCCGCCACTCCGAACCTCATGCTGGACGCGGCCACCAGGGCGGCCCCCCCGGCCAGCAACAGATGAAACTTTTTCTCCGTGACAGGTTCCACCAAACTGATGGTTGATGATTCACCGGTTTTCATTTTTCATTCCTCCTATATTGTTCAACACCCTTCGCTGCGCGCAAGCCGCCCCACAACAACGAAAGCTGACGGCTGTATGCCGCGCCAAGACCTTTCATATGGCCCGCCGCCAACGCCACCGGCGCCCCCATGAAAATCGACGCCAACGCCAGCAGCACTTCTGTTTCGTCCGTCCCATCCGGCAGTTCCCCCCTCTCCACCGCCTGGTGGATAAGAGGGGGCAGAACCGCCCGCATTCCAGTGTCCTCCAATTCGGCAAAATCCTTTATGTCTGGAAAGCGTAGCCGTTTTTCCATATCGGTCAGCGGCTTGATGGTCAGCCTGGCCACATTCTGTTTTTTGGCGAGGAAGGAGATGATCTCCTCCATGATCTCCGGGGATTGTTCGCTCTGGGCTGCGGTATGGCCAAAAAGTCGCTCGATCCCCGCCAACCCCCCCCCCACACTTGCCGCCAGATGGGCCGTCTCCACGCTCCATAGCTGCACGAAATACACCAGCAGATCCTCTTTCCTGCCGAAGTAATTGAAAAAAGTGGCATAACTCACCTCCGCCACCTCGCAGATCTGGGCCACGGCCACTTCCTCGAATGGACGCCGGGTCATAAGCTCCAATGCCGCGTCCAGCAGGGCCAGCTTTGTTTTCGCCGCCTTTTTCTCTCTGATAGCCATTATCTATCCTCCTGACTAAATATATACTCCTATATAAATATAAATGCAAGTATATTTTTAACACGGAAAATATTTCCGGACTAGGGATGATAAGAATGCAGGGAACCGGGCCTGGGGATACGGGATATCAGGAAGAATACAGACCGGGGGATGGATCGGCCAATCCGGAAAAAAAACCTGCTGGACCGGGAAAATCTATTTTATGCGATTCCGAAAAGGAGCGAGGGAAAATGACAATTACGGGTCAATGCTATACGAACCGCAGGCCGGCGTGGGAAAAGGGGCCGTCGGATTTCCGGCTCCACACCACCGTGGCATAGCGGCGGACCATGTTCATCTCCTTGATATCCACCTCGATCCTGGCGTTGGCGGGCAAGGGGCGCCCGGCGAAGAGGATTTTGGCG
>Ga0224501_10003888_pt1 | contig 11769 bp, 9 predicted proteins | sample SF_Oct11_sed_USG_4_FD_169105 | JGI IMG/M metagenome (GOLD analysis project Ga0224501, IMG submission 169105) | Sediment microbial communities from San Francisco Bay, California, United States - SF_Oct11_sed_USGS_8_1 | ecosystem: Environmental > Aquatic > Marine > Sediment | place: USA...
ATCCGGTGCGCATCGAAGGCGGCGCCATGGGCCGCATGGACAGCGCCATCTACAAGGGCAGGAAGATGGGCATCCGGGAACTTTCCCGGGAAATGAAAATCTGGTCGATCAACGGCGTCGTCGCGCATACGGCAAAAATGCCGCCCATGCTGACTCTTAAAAAAGGCCGCACCTATATTCTGCAATTCCGCAACGACACGTCCTGGCCCCATCCCATGCACCTTCACGGGCAGGTTTTTCACCTGTTGTTACGGAACGGCAAGCCGGTCGCCCACCGCCCGGCCATGGACACCATCTTCCTCGAACCCGGAGAAACGGTGGAAGCGGGAATAGTCGCCGACAATCCCGGCGACTGGTTGTTCCATTGCCACATTCTTGAACATCATCAGGCGGGGATGGCTTCGGTCATCCGTGTCGCATAGGTAAAAAGGTTTTACGATCATGGCCGGAAAAAAGAATAAACCTGATGACGACGGCTCCGGTCGGGCGTTGATGATCGGACTCGCCGGCGCGATTCTGGTGATCGGCGGCTATGCCGCCTTCGCCCTTTACGGCGAAGGCGTGCCGAGCCCGGAAGAACAAGCACAAGCCGAAGTCCGGATGGCCGCCAAGGGCAAGCAGATTTACGCCGATAACTGCGCCTCATGCCACGGCGACAAGTTGCAAGGCGAAGCCGTCGACTGGAAACAAAAGAAACCCGACGGCACACTCTTTGCGCCGCCCCATGATGCGACCGGACACACCTGGCATCATCCGGACGGTATACTGTTCAAGATCACCAAAAACGGTGGCCAGGCCGCCGCCCCGCCGGGGTTCAAGAGCAACATGCCGCCCTTCGGCGAAATCCTTTCCGACGATGAGATCCGTGCCGTGCTCACCTTCATCAAGCAATCCTGGCCGCCTGAAATCCGCGAACGCCAGACCCGGATGAGCCAGCAGGCGGGGTAACCGCTTACGACCGGTTGACCCGCCACAGAACCGAAGGGCCCGCCATCAGCAATACGGCGAGAACGGCGAAGGCCCAGATCCAGGCGGAGGCCAGACTCTCGCCGCCGGCAAGATCGAGAACAAATCCGAACAGCACAGGCCCAACGAAGGCGCCGACGGATCCGGCCGTGGCGTGCAGGGATATGACCGCGCCGCGATAATCCGCATCGGTGGCGGCAATAAGGCCGGCGTTAACACTGCCGGTATCGGCGGAAGCAAGAAAACTGTAGGCCATAACCAGCGCCGTCACCTGCCAGTACAGTGCGCTCAGAGAAAGGCCGACGGCAAGCCCCACCAGCGGCGACAGAACCATGATGACGCACACCACCAAATGCCTGGGAAGGCGGGCGGAAAATTCGTTGGCGATCAACATTCCCGTCAGCCCGAACAGATTGGCAAAAACAACAACGGTTGGCGGCGACAGCGCGCCGGCGCGCGCATCCGGAAGCTGAGTGGAGAGCGAAAACGTCAGCAACGCCACCAGCCAGGTCCGCATGGTTGAGGTTTCAACGTTGTGGATCGCATAAACCCACATATAGGCCAGCAATTTCCGGTTGGATAAAATCCGCTGAAAGGGAATACGCCGCACCGCCGGTTTGTCGACCACCGGACGAGACGGCAGCGCCAGAACGGTGAGCAAGAATCCCATCACCGGCCCCAGCGCCAGCAACCTCAATCCCTCCCGCCAGGGAAACACCGTGGTTATTTCACCGCAAATAAAAAAAGATAACGCCACGCCTAAGGGAAACGATGCGGTGTAAGTGGAAACCCCGCGGCCGCGCGCATGCTCGGGCAACACGTCGGACAACGCCTTCAGCCCCGGCATGTAGATCCCGGCGAAGCCGGCGCCCAGCACTCCCCACCACAGGGTTGCCGACCAGAAACCGGAGGCGAAAAAACTGAACCCGACGATGGCGACGGCACTCAGGGCCATACCGGCAAGGATCACGCGCCTGGGGTCCATGTGGTCGGTCAGGTTAGCTGTAAAAGGCACGATAGAAACATAACCGGCGAAAAAAACGCCGCCGATCCAGCCGGCCTCGGTATTGGTAAGGCCCCATTCAACCTGCAACATCGGTAACATCACAGGATAAGCGACCATCGCCGCCATGCCCGAAGCAACGGCGACGGTCAACGTCAACGTGGTCGCAACCGCGGAACGTAACGCCATCGAAATCCCCCCTTGCCCGGCGCCGGTTCAGCGCAGAAGGTTACTGATCGGTGCGAGGTTATTCCACCGTTACGCTTTTGGCGAGGTTTCTCGGTTGATCCACATCGGTGCCCTTGATCACGGCGACGTGGTAGGCGAGCATCTGCGCCGGGATGGCGTAGAGGATGGGGGCGGCAAAGGAATCCACTTCGGGTAAAGTCACGGTCGCCGCCGCCAATCCGCCCAGTCGTTTTATCCCTTTGGCGTCGCTGAAGAAGATGACACGACCGCCTCGGGAAATGACTTCCTGCATGTTGCTGGCGGTTTTATCGAACAGATCGTCCGAGGGCGCGATCACGATCACCGGCACGCCGTCGTCGATCAGCGCGATGGGCCCGTGTTTCATTTCACCGGCGGCATAGCCTTCAGCGTGGATATAGGAAATTTCCTTGAGCTTGAGCGCGCCTTCCAGCGCGATGGGGTAGCTGGACCCGCGCCCGAGATAAAGCACGTCGCGCGCCTTGGCCACTTCCCGGGCGAGACCGCGCAAGTGTTTATCGTGGTTGAGCACCTCAACCGCGCGGGACGGCACCTCGGTCAGGGCCAGTGAAAGCTTGGCTTCCGTTTCGTGATCGATGGAGCCGCGCGCACGCGCGGCAACGATGGCGAGGCAGGCCAGCACCGTCAGCTGGGTGGTAAAGGCCTTGGTCGAAGCCACGCCCACTTCCGGCCCGGCATAGGTTTTCAGAACCGCATCCGATTCCCGGGCGATGGTGCTTTCCGGCACGTTGACGATGGAAACGATCTTTTGGCCTTGCGAGCGGGCGTAACGCAGTGCCGCCAGGGTATCCGCAGTTTCACCCGATTGGGAAATGAACAGCGCCAGCCCGCCTTCCGGCATGTCGGCGCGCCGGTAGCGGAATTCGGACGCCACATCCACCTCAACCGGAATGCGGGCGTATTGTTCCAGCCAGTATTTGGCGACCATGCAGGCATAATAAGAAGTGCCGCAGGCGATCAGGGTCATCTTGCTGACGCGGGCGAAATCAACGCCGAGGTCGGGCAGCGTCACGGTGCGTGTCGTCGGGTTGATAAAGCCGTGCAGCGTATCGCCGATCACCTGGGGCTGTTCGAAAATTTCCTTGAGCATGTAATGGGCGTAACCGCCCTTGCCGATGGCATCCCCGGTCAGTTCGGTCGTGCGGATGTCGCGGTTGACCTGCCTGCCGTCGGCGTTGAAGACGGTGGCGCCGGAGCACGTGATCTCGGCCCGATCGCCGTCTTCCAGATACATGATGCGGCGCGTCAGCGGCGCCAGCGCCAGCGCATCGGACCCCAGATACATTTCGCCGTCGCCGAAGCCGATGGCCAACGGCGGCCCCTGGCGAACGCCAATCATCAGATCATGAACGCCCGCAAAGATAACGCCCAAGGCAAAGGCGCCCTGCAAACGTTTCAAGGTTTCCGCCGTTGCCTGTTCCGGCGTTAGCCCATTGTCGAGCAACCGGGTGATCAAGTGGACGATCACCTCGGTATCGGTGTCCGACGCCAGGGTATGACCCTGGGCGGTCAACTCGTCACGTAATTCCTGAAAATTTTCGATGATGCCGTTGTGTACCACGGCAACCCGGCCGGTGGCGTGGGGATGGGCGTTTTTCTCGTTGGGAACGCCGTGAGTCGCCCAGCGGGTATGGCCGATGCCGATCTTCCCCTGTATCGGGTTTGCGGCGATCTGTTGCTCCAGATTGACCAGCTTGCCTTCGGCGCGGCGGCGTTCGATGGCGTCGACGGCCAAGGTCGCAATGCCGGTGGAATCATATCCCCGGTATTCGAGCCGTCGCAGGGCTTCTATAAGAAGGGGCGCGCAATCCTGCTTGCCGATGATGCCGATGATGCCGCACATGATTCAGGATTTCCCCTTTTCGCGCGTTTTCCGGTTGCGGATGCGCTTGGCGCCGCCCTTGACTTCCTTGTGCGTGGCCCGGGTCAGCGCAACAGAGTCCACGCCGACGTCTTCAGCAATGACGCTGCCTGCGCCGATGATGGCGCCGTCACCGACGCTGACCGGGGCCACCAGCGCCGTGTTGGAACCGATGAAGGCGCCGGCACCGATATCCGTGTGTGATTTACTGAAACCGTCATAGTTGCACGTGATGGTGCCTGCGCCGATGTTGGCCTTGGCGCCAACGCGGGCATCACCAACGTAAGACAGGTGATTAACCTTGGCGCCGGTTTCAATGGTCGCGTTCTTGACCTCGACGAAATTGCCGACGCGGGCGTCCTTGCCAACCCGCGCGCCGGGACGCAGACGGGCAAAGGGGCCGACGACGGCGCCCTCTTCCAGGGTTGCGCCTTCGAGATGGCTGAAGGCGCGCACTTCCACATTGTCGGCAACAACAACTCCGGGACCGAAAAAAACGTTAGGGCCGATGGTCACGTCCCGCCCCAGGCGGGTGTCAAAGGAGAACCAGACGGTTTTCGGATCAAGCAGCGTCGCGCCGTTGGCCATGGCGGATGCCCGCAGCCTTTCCTGTACGATTTCTTCCGCCACTGCCAGTTCGGCCCGGGAATTAACGCCGGTAAGTTCCGACACGTCCCCTTCGACGTAGGCGCAGGTGCGGCCGTCTTCCCGCGCCAGGGCGACCGCATCGGTAAGGTAATATTCACCCTTGGCGTTGTCGTTTCCGATACGGTTCAGTATTCCCAACAGTACAGCTCCATCCAGCGCCATGACGCCGGAATTGCAAAGATCGATTTTCAGTTGCCCGTCCGTTGCCTCCCGGGCTTCGACGATGGCGTTCAAGTGTCCGCCCTGATCCAGTATCAGACGGCCGTAGGCGCCGGCATCGTCGGGCCGAAAACCAAGCACCACCACCGCCGGGTTATCCGGCCCCCGCCGGGCCGCCAGCAAGGCGTGAAGGGTTTCGACCGTGATCAGGGGGGTGTCGCCATAAAGCACGACCACTTCACCGTCGAACCCGTCCAGATGATCACGCGCGGCCAGAACCGCATGGGCGGTGCCGAGCTGTTCTTGCTGGATAACGCACGGGTGCGGACCCACGGCGGCGGCGACGTCGTCCATGCCGGAAGCGGTCACCACCACGGTCTTGTCGAATCCGGCGATTTCCAGGGTTTCCATCAGGTGGCCGATCATCGGGCGCCCGGCGAGCGGATGCAGGACCTTGGGCAATGCGGATTTCATCCGCGTGCCCAAGCCCGCGGCGAGAACGATGGCGGTGGTTTTTTTCTTGGTCATTATGGATCTGTTGTTTAAAAGACCGGGTATCAGGCCTGAAGCGTTCAGACAGTGCCACAAGGCCGCAACTACGCCAAGTCAAAGATTATTACGCTTTTTTTCAATGGAATCATTGCCTAAACCGCCGCTCCGCGCCGTTCTTTTCGATCTGGACGGAACCCTGGTCGACAGCGCGCCCGACCTTCTGACCGCCGCCAACAAATTGTTGGCTGAAGTCGGCCGCCGTGCGCTCGATCTTTCCGAGTTGACCCTGATGGTTGGCGACGGGGTGCCGAAGCTGGTGGAACGCTGCTTTGCCGCCACCGGCGAGGTTCCGGACGAGGCCAGCCTGAAAGACATGTACAAGCGCTACATGGGCTTTTACGAAGGCCATGAATCCGATCTCACCCGCCCCTACCCCGGCGCCCTGGAAGCCCTGAACCGGATGCAGGCGGAAGGGTATGTGATGGCCGTCTGCACCAACAAGCCCCACGCCCCGGCACTGGGGCTGCTCGCCAGCCTGAAACTGGAGCGGTATTTTCCGGTCGTCATAGGCGCCGACAGCATTCCCGGCGTCATCAAGCCCGACCCCCGGGTTCTGCTATCGGCGCTGGAAGCACTGGGCGCGACCCCGGACGAAGCGATTATGATCGGCGACAATCAGAACGACGTCATCGCCGCCCGCGGCGCCGGGCTGCCGGTTGCGATCGCCACTTACGGCTATACCCGCGTCGCGCCCGCGGATATGGACGCCGATGTCTTGTTCGACAGCCTGGACGAACTGCCCGGAATTTTTTCCAAAATATCCTGAACTTTTTTCGAATCCGTCTATTATTCAGGCGAAGGGAGTCCTCAGCATGGCTGAACCCGACGGACCAACCGACGCCAAATTCCGAGAAGCGCTTGTCCACCATCAGTCCGGGCAGATTCAAATTGCCGCCGAACTCTATCAGCAGCTTCTCGACAGCGGATTCGATCACACGGACGTACTCGGCTTTTACGGCGTCGCCGCCTTTCAACTGGGCCAGTCGGCCAAGGGAATCGAATTGCTGCACGCGGCCCTCGAAAAAGACCCCGCCAATATCCGCGCGTGCGGCAACCTGGGGGTGGTTCTGGAAGCGGAAGGCCGGCTGGATGAGGCGGAAGCGGCGTATCAACAGGCGCTTCGGATCGATCCCTATTATACCGAATCCCTTTTCAATCTCGGCAACGTGTTACTGGCCCAAGGCCGGTACATTGAAGCGGAAGCGGCCTACGCCCGGGCGGTGGAAACGAACCCCGCCCATGCCCAAGCTTACAATAACTTAGGTCTTGCCCTGCGCGAACAGGGCCGGGCTTCCGAATCCGTCACCGCCCTTCGCCGCGCCCTTGAAATCGATCCCGGTTATGTCGAGGCCCTGAACAATCTGGGACTGTCACTGCGGGCGGCGAAAGAAACGGAGGAAGCGGAAGCGTCCTTTCGCAGGGTGCTGGAACTTCGGCCCGATTACGCCGATGCCATAAGCAACCTGGGCGTTCTTCTGCATTGGAAGGGGGAACTTACCGAAGCCGAAACCCTGCTGCGTCGCGCCATCAAGCTTAGGCCCGGCGCAGCCGGACCGCTCGCCAACCTGGGCGCGACGCTGCAAAAACAGGGCCGCTACGAAGACGCGGAAGCGGCCTTCCGCGAAGCCATCAGGCACAATCCGGACCACGCAGAATCCCATTTCAATTTGGGCATCATTCTGTTGCTGACCGGACGCTTTGCCGAAGGCTGGAAGGAAAACCAATGGCGGTGGCGGGCGAAGGACTTTCCGTCCGAACGGCGCACATTCGATCAGCCCCTGTGGGACGGCAGCGCGCTGGCGGGGCGCAGGCTCCTGATCTATGCCGAACAGGGATTGGGCGACGCCATTCAACTGGTGCGGCTGGCCGCGGGGGTGAAGGGCGGCGAGGTTTATTTCGAGTGTCCGGAACCGCTGGCCCGCCTGTTCAAAACGGCGAACGGAATCGACCGGGTCATCGTTCACGGCGAGGCGCTGCCCGGCTTTGACGTTCAGGTGCCGGCCTTCGAGCTTCCCGGCGCCTTGAACGTGACGCTGCAAACCATCCCCGATGCCTGCCCCTATCTCCACGCCGACGGAACCGACGTCGCCCGCTGGCGCGAACGGATCGGCGGCACCGGCGGCTTCAAGGTGGGGTTGGTGTGGGCGGGCAAGCCGAACCATGCCAACGACCGGGAACGCTCGATGGGCCTTGAAGCGATGCAGCCTTTGCTGGAAGTGCCGAATGTTGAGTTCTACTCCCTGCAAATGGGCGAAAAGCGCCTGGAATTGGAAGCCGTCCCGGATCTGGCACGGAGGATCTGCGACCTGGCGCCCCAGATCGAAGATTTCGCCGACACCGCGGCGGCGCTTGACTGCCTCGACCTTTTGATCACCGTGGATACCTCCGTCGCCCATCTCGCCGGTGCCCTGGGCCGGCCGGCGTGGGTGATGATCCCGTTCGCCCCCGACTGGCGCTGGATGCGCGAAGGCGGGACCTCACCCTGGTATCCAAGCCTCAGGCTGTTCCGCCAGCAGGCGCCGGACGAAGGGCCGGCGGCGGAAAAATGGGCCCCGGTGGTGGCCCGTATGGTCGATGAACTGGCCGAATTGGCGGGGGCCAAGGAGCCCCGAGGCGGCCGCCCGTCTTGACAGAGGCGGGAGGCGCGGCTTTATATGACGCCCCTTGCCCCAAAGATCCCTGGGGCGCCAAGGAATCCCGGGCGCGTAGCTCAGCGGGAGAGCACTGCCTTCACACGGCAGGGGTCACAGGTTCAATCCCTGTCGCGCCCACCATCAACCCAAACGGAGTATTCCATGGAGATCGCCATCATCGGCGGCGGCATCACCGGCCTTGCGCTGGCCATGCATTTGCACAAGCGGGGGAAAACCTGTCGCGTATATGAAGCCGCGCCGAAAGTAAAAGAACTGGGCGTCGGCATCACCCTGCTGCCCCACGCCATGCACGAGTTCAGGGAGCTGGGGTTGGAGCAGGATCTGCTCAAGGCCGGCATCGAAAATCGCGAGAGTTGTTTCTTCAACCGGTTTGGGCAGCTGATCTACAAGGAACCCCGCGGCAAGTTCGCCGGATACGAAACGCCGGAAGTCGGCATCCATCGCGGCCGCCTGCACATGATTCTATTCCAGGCCGCGCGTGAACGACTCGGCGCCGAGCGAATCCTGGAAGACCGCAAATGCACAGGCGTCCGCCAAGCCGGCGGCAAGGTTTTTCTCAGCCTCGAGCAGACCTCCAGCGGCGAACCCCTGCCCGAAATCGAAGCGGATATCGCTATTGCCTGCGAAGGGGTCAATTCAACGATCCGCAAACAGCTCTACCCCCATGACCAAGTGGTCTATACCGGCATCAACACCTGGCGCGGCACCACGTTAATGCCGCCGATCCTGGGCGGACGCACCTATATGCGGGTCGGTTCCATCCGCACCGGCAAGATCGTCATCTATCCGATCGTCGACGATTACGACGGCCAGGGGAACCAGCTGATCAACTGGATGGCGGAAATCGAAACCGGCGATACGTCGCAACGCAACGACTGGAACAAGCCCGGCGAGTTGAAGGATTTCTATCATCTGTATGAAAACTGGACCTTCGACTGGTTGGACGTGGCGAAAATGATCCGCGATGCCGGCTCCATTCTCGAATACCCGATGGTCGATAAGGAACCGGTTGGGCGCTGGACCTTCGGCCGCGTGACCCTGGCCGGCGACGCCGCCCACCCCATGTACCCGCGCGGTTCCAACGGCGCCGCCCAAGGGGTGATCGACGCCCGCACCCTGGCCGGACACCTCGCCGCCACCGACGACGGCGAGGCCGCCCTCAAGGCTTACGAAGACGACCGAATCGAAAAGACAGCGGCGGTGGTCCGCACCAACCGCAGGAATCCGCCGGATTTCATCAATATCAAGGTCGAGGAGCTGGTCGGCGACAAACCGTTCGAAAACCTGGACGATTACATCACCCAGGACGAATTGAGAGCATTATCGGACGGCTACAAAAAAGTAGCCGGCTTCAGCCTGGACTCGCTGAAACAGCGTCCGGAATGACCGCGGTGGTTTCAATTTCCAATTTCGCGCCGTCTTCGATGAAACCGCTGACTTCGATCACCGCCATCACCGGGTAGTGGCGGCCGATAATTTCGCGGTAGGCCTGACCGATATCTTTCAAGGCTGACAAATATTCCCGCTTGTCGCCGATGAACCAGGTCATGCGAACGATATGTTCTGGCTTGGCCCCGGCTTCTTGCAATACCGCAATAATATTCAACAGCACCTGGCGGAACTGGCCCGCGAAATCATCGGTCTCGAACCGTTCCTGTTCGTTCCAACCGACCATGCCGCCGACATAAACGGTGCGGCCGCCGGCGACGATGCCGTTGCTGTAACCTTTGGCGCGCGGCCATCCGGGGGGTTGTAGAAACGTGTGGGGACTTTCCATCATTCATTTTCCCTCAATTTGAATCTCTGGATTTTTCCGGTCTGCGTTTTAGGCAGTTCATGGGTAAATTTAATGGCGCGCGGATATTTGTAAGGCGCGATGGTGGCCTTGACATGGTCCTGAAGGGTTGTTGCCATCTGCGCATCGGCAACAAAGCCTTCACGCAGGACCACGTAGGCTGTGACGATCATGCCACGCTGCTCATCGGGAGTGCCGACCACGGCACACTCCAATACGCTTTCATGGAGAAGCAGCGCCTGTTCCACATCCGGACCGGCAATGTTGTATCCGGACGATACGATCATGTCGTCGGACCTGGCGACGAAATGGAAATTCCCCTCTTCGTCCTGGGTGAAACTGTCTCCTGTCAGATTCCATCCCTTTCTGACGTATTCCGCCTGACGGTCGTCCGCCAGATAGCGGCATCCGGTCGGACCGCGAACGGCCAGACGTCCAACTTCCCCCCGGGGAACCTCGTCCATATGATCATCGACCACCTTCGCCTCATAGCCGCCGACCACGCGCCCGGTCGAACCCGGCCTGGCGTCATCCAAACGGTTCGAAATGAATATATGAAGTAACTCTGTGGCGCCGATGCCGTCCAGCAAGGGCTTCCCGGTCTTGGCCACCCATTCGTCGAAAATCGCCGCCGGCAGGGTTTCGCCCGCGGATACGGCGCAGCGCAAGGTGGACAGATCGGCCCCTTTTTCCATTGCTTGCAGCATGACCCGATAAGCCGTCGGCGCGGTAAAGCATATGGTTGCGTGATAGGTTTCAATGATGTTGATCATTTCCGGCGGAGACGCGTTTTCAAGCAGGGTTGCCGTCGCGCCGAAACGCAGCGGAAAGATGGCCAAACCGCCAAGGCCGAAAGTAAATGCCAGGGGCGGAGAACCGACGAACACATCATCAGGCGTCACATTCAGAACTTCTTTCGCATAACCATCGGCAATGACCAGGAGGTCACGGTGATAGTGCATGGTTGCCTTCGGATTCCCGGTCGTTCCCGAAGTAAAACCAAGAAGCGCAACATCATCACGGCCGGTGCGGACGGCGTCAAATTTAACACTTTTGTTGAGCGCCGCGCGATCCAGCTCAGCATCGTGATTGGCCGTTCCGTCAAAACCGATAATTTTTTCAAGAAAATCGCTTTCCTTGGCGCACAGCGCCATTTCATCCATCAGTCGCGTATCGCACAAGGCCAAGTTAATCTCCGCCTTGTCGACGATTTTGGAAAGTTCGCCGGCGCGCAGCATGGGCATGGTATTGACGACCACCGCACCTGCTTTTGTAGCCGCCAACCAGCATGCCACCATGGCCGGATTGTTGGCCGAACGGATCAAAACACGGTTGCCCGGCTTGATACCGAAATCTTCCACCAATGCATTGGCAATGCGATTGGTCCAGTCGGCCAATTCTTTATATGTGCGTTGCCGGCCATTGCCGATCAGCGCGGTATGATCGCCGAATCCTTTTTCAACCATGTCATCGGTCAGGGCGACGCCGGCATTCAGATATTCCGGGTAGGCATATTTCTCCAATAAAAAATCAGGCTGCCATTCCGCCATCGGCAGGTTGTCCCGGGTGAACGTATCGTAATGCGCAGTGGGGCCCAGGTCAGCTATCCTAGCCATGAATCCCTTCCTTTTGTTTCAGCCGGCTAAAAATACCCGCCAGCACGTCCAGATCCTTATCGTTTAATTCTGAAAACAATTCATTGACCCTCGCGGCGTGTTTCATTGCCATCCTCGCAAAGAACTCGTGTCCTTTTGGCGACAACCGGACCAAAGTCGATCGCCGATCGTTTTCGACAATTCCCCGCTCCACCAACCCATCGGAAACCAACCGATCAACGATGCCGGTGACGTTGCCGTTGGACACAAGCAGATGCTTGGAAAGGGCGCTCATTTTCAGCCCCTCT
>Ga0224501_10003889_pt1 | contig 11768 bp, 4 predicted proteins | sample SF_Oct11_sed_USG_4_FD_169105 | JGI IMG/M metagenome (GOLD analysis project Ga0224501, IMG submission 169105) | Sediment microbial communities from San Francisco Bay, California, United States - SF_Oct11_sed_USGS_8_1 | ecosystem: Environmental > Aquatic > Marine > Sediment | place: USA...
ACAGGGGTACCAGCGGCGCGTGTCACAATGTCCGATGTACGGAGTGGCTAAGAAAACGGATTACACACATTAGGGAGCGGATAGATCAAGCGCATCGGGGCATTAAGTAGGTGTGCCGTTAGTACCTGCTTGCTCGAAGTAGGACCAACACCAGTGTGAGCCAATCAGCGGTTGTTGCGAAGTTCGCGTAAACCATTCTTTGCGAGAGGTCGCTAATAGCTGTAGGAACGCAGCGACGTTGCTACTGACAGCCGGTGGCAACAACAGTCTGAGTGAGAGGTCAAGGACGAGATCCAATTGGTTAAAGCCCGCGGGCTCAAGCAAAGTCCGCGCGTGCGCCGTTTGCCATTTCCGATTCTTCGTTTTCATAGCGGTTTCCCTTTGCGTGTTAGTTTGTGCTGGCCCCGTAGTTTCCTTCGAAGGGGTGCTCTCTTGCCATACAATGCCAATGGTGCCCACTATTGGTTGAGGAGTTAGTTGCTTGCGATAGGCGGTGCTGGCATGGCTGGTATTAATGAGTACCACTAATGCGGTCTCATCTCAGATGTGCTCAAATGATCTATATGCTATGAAAACCTGTCCCTTGCACTGCACCTATTTCACACACTCTCTTTACCCTGTGATAATTACGTGGCTTCACGCATTTACCGAATTATTTTATAGTTTCTGTGGGGATGGAATCAATAACTTTGGTAGCTCAGGTGAACAAATGGCATCAGCGAACACTGTTGACATCCAGTTCAACAGTGACAACACCGATGGAACTCGGTCTGGCATCAGAATAAAATTTGAAGCTATAGTAAGTTACTTGTTCTGTGTAAGATAGGCGGAGCCATCTAATGAACTCTTATTTGTTTTCCTCCCAGTCGAGTGCCCTATGATTGGGTGCTTTCATGCTATAATGGAATGTATAAATCCGCGTTTCGATATAAGGTTCATAGCTTGCCTAGCTTCTTCATTCAATATAAATGAAGTAGATTAGTTGTCACGTGAGAACCCTTCGGAGGCAAACACCATGCAAGCCTCACCCAACCGGCAGCAAAGACCCTTAGAGCAAAAACTGACAAATCACCGCAGTGCAGGCAACACGACACACAATCTACCAAAAATCCATTCACCAGTTACAGTCCCAATGGTCTCAAGGAATCCATAGAAATGTGTTGAGAACTGGGATTGGTCTCACTTTAAACCCGCCATACTGCACTGACGATGTAACTCGCTAAACCTTCCCCCCTCACCTCCTGATCCTCATGTGCAGTCATAGCAATTTACTGTTGTTCAGCTCTGTCACCCAATTTAACAAGGGTTTATTATGTAATTGACCAGTGACATAATAGTTTATGTCACTGAATTGACCAATCGTATTATTTGTTATCTAACGTAAAAGGTTATTCTATGGGCGATTTAGCAGGCTTGTAAATCTGCCACCCATCTAGTCTATAGAAGGGACTGGAGCATTGGTTGATGACCCAATGGCTAAGGGAATGCATGCAGAGACTTCAGATAACCAGAAAGAGGATAAGTGTATGTAATTCCGAATCCACTTTGTACTTGTAGTCTTCTGCATAGATGCTCGCTAGGAAATAAGAATTGCACGTGCATGGAACTTTGTAAGCAACTCGAACCTTCAGATGAAACTCTGCTGACAACAGAGCATAGTTATGAACAGGCTACTCAGTCATCAGAACAACGGAAAATTAGTGTAAAATCTTGTAATAGCAACTGCAAACCCGCTTGCACAGAAAGTAGAGCTTCCAAGTTAAAATCGAAAGTCCTTATGCAACTTCAACAGTGCGTCTTTGTACTTCTTCAAATAAAATCCAGCGTATAAAAAAATTCCTGTTCATGGCGGGAAGAAACAACATGAGTGGAATATAGACAGCAACATCCAAACTGAAAAGAGCTAGTTACACTGAAATATCAGCTAAAAGTGACCCAGTACTTTTTGTAGAGGAATATAACACCGGAACAAAATTATTGATGTAAAAAGGCTGTTGTGTCCATGAATTAAGTGATCTTGCATAAAAATGTTACAGACTACGACTATGTCCATATGTCTATGCTGTGAATTGCATCTGAGGCAATCATTAGCCGACCTAAATAGAAGTAACAGAACCGAGCATTATTGTTAACCAAAACACGGAGCTTTATTATATAGATTACATATAGTGGTCAGCTGAATCAGTCAATACCAGTGGTATAAATATTAAATGGAAATTTCAAGTGATTTAGACCTCAATCAGCCATATCTCATTCGTTCGCGCGACTACACTGCTACAAAAGGTTCTCTGGTCGTCCGAACCTCACCCATGGAGTTACTAGTCTAAGGACTACCAGACCCCCCCCCCGCACATGCTGAAGAGCTAGGTCAGCTCGATCAGCGTGGCCAGGTTACCTTCGGGCGGGCGGGGTAATGGGACGTCTTACTCCGTGGGGGCGTCTTACTACTCCGCCCACCCGACGAGCCAAGTAACCTGGCTAGTCGTGGCCCTCGAGTAGCCTTCAATTACCTGGGTATTGATAGGTCCATGAGACCGCCACCAGGTGACAGGCGGGCGGCCTTGACCAGTAGCTGAATAGCTACTCTTTTCTTTAGTCTTAGTTTAGTACTAAACTAACTTAATAAGTATATCCGAAGTGCTTTTCTCGGTATCCTCGGCGTACCCAGGCGAGTACTGTCTCAAGATTTGCGCGAACTGCTTCTCATGGCCTGATTTACGACGGGTATGACTGCTGCGAGACTTATGTTTTAGCCTAAGGCTAAGCGGTTTGTATTCCGGGGTGATTCAGTCATTCACTGACTGAGTGATCGACTAATGACTTTCACGTTGAAGTTTGAGTTAGATTTTGAATCGGCCCTTTTGAATTGAACCATGTCTTGGCCTTGCACTTGATGCAGTCACGCTCACAGTCACATTCACAGTCCCACTTACTCTGCTTAAGTCAATAGCTAACTGAATCAGTCATGAGTTAACGAGCGAATAACTCACGGCATGCATTGAATGATTGATACAACTACAAGTACAAGCAGTGGTCAAAGTGTAAAATGTGAAGTGAAGAGACTGTGGAATGGAGCCAACGCACAGAGTCACGGTACGCTGCTCGGCAGCCATCAGAGTGGGTTGGGCTCGCTGTAAGCCATCCCAGGGGTGTGCTGGGCATAGCCCAAGCTGCCAGAGAAAATCATGATATATAATGTTGGCATAAACTAAAGCCGACAGGTTTTTGGTACATAATTGTATTGATTGTATGATGATACACATACAGCTGTGTACTGAGCAGCGTCCTTTACTTCGCTGCCACCACCACATGGAAGTGAAGGGAAAGGTCACCTTTTCCACCCATTCTTTTAGTTTTATTTTTGGTCAATAGCCTCTGCCGTTCTCTTCTGACTGTGATTCAAGCGGTCTCTGTGTCGGATCCTCTTCAAGAAAACCACATTTTTATACGACCGTGTCTAAGCCAGAGATATTTTTTGCATACAAGGGCAGTGAGAGACTATGTACCCCGTACCCTGTACCGCAGTACCTCCGAAACCATGTACCTCGCACTCTCGAAACCAGGTACCCCGTACTCTCAAAGCTATGTACCCAGTACCTTAGATACCATGTACTTCCAGCAGAAATTTGACCAAAAAAATGGAATAACCCCAATAATGTTTAAAAATTAAGCTAAGTCCTTGGGTTTTCAGTATAACACAACATGAGAGACACAAATTATAGAACCACTTTTGTGTTTTCTTTTTTAAAATCAATTTAAGACACAATAGGCCTATTCTCGAGACCGGGACGATGGCGATGATGAATTAAAAATGCTATTTTCAGTAACGAAATAAGCCAAACGGCGACGATAAATCGGGAAAAAAGTACTATGTCCAACCCATATGCGTCCCGTCGTCCCGGTCTCGAGAACACTATCAGTATAAATATAAGTAGCTCGCTAAGCTAGTCTGTCTGTCTAATGTATCGAATAAATCCCACAACTTTCATCACTCAGAATTTCACCAACTTCTTTTACATTAGAATACCATGGCTCTGGGTTTTAATGTGAAAACAATTAACATAATTTTTATGCTGAAAAGTCAGGGGTTTGACCTTAATTTTTAAACGTTGGTGGGTTATTTCACTTTTTTGTCAAATTTCTGATAGAAGTGCATGGTTTCGAGGGTACAGGGTGTGGTGAAATTACGCCTCTTAGGTCCCCTGCTCCGACTAAGGTCTAACCTGTCTAGGTAGGTTATCCCAAGAGACATATTTTCGTTGCGCTGCCATTAATGTAATTATATCCGTCTCACACCTCTCTCTTTTGCATAAGCCTAGACATGATGAGTGTCAGTTGTAACTTCTTTTGAATGATGAAGATTAGTACTAATTTAGTCATTACATAACGAGTGAAGTGAGATTTAGAACAGCGAGCTGGGATGTGGGATTTACCGCGGATATACTACTGTCAGGCATCATGTCTAGTTATATAAGCAGCGTATTTCGGAACACATCTCCCTTTCCCCCTTTTTACACGAGACCCTACAGGTGGCGTTCTTAAATCCAAACACAGAGTTGCTCTCCAGGTGCACATCATTACTGAGACAGGGTTAGGGCCATTAGACTAAGTGATAAGCAGCATGCAGCAAGCGTAGTTTAACAGACTGTAGATACTCATGAATAGTTCCATTACCAACTGGTACAATAGCACTCACTCTATGGCGACACATCCTACGACCCTAATTCAGTTTGCTGGATTGACAGGTAGGGTTAAGGCCTTTAAGCATGGCCATCGACTCACACGTATCAATATTCGTTCGAATCCAATCCAAGTGACCAACCATGGTGTAGCTTATTAGGAAGCTAACAGTATCTATATTTAACCAAGACATTATAAAGAATGAAGAATATCACTCACCAACACGGAATACCAGAGTGGTAGAAAAATGTACCAGCAGTACGAGCAGCAGGATAAAAAGAACTTATCTTATTGCTGTATGAACTCCGCTTTATATAGTGCAGTTGTTTTTGTGTTTTCCGAGTGTTTTTGGGAATAGGTTACGAATCAGTGTGAATTCCGGTGCGAACTAGGTTTGTAATCGGTGATATCACATCTATCTTCAGTGTGAATTCCGGTGCGAACTAGGTGTGTAATCGGTGATATCACATCTATCTTCAGTGTGAATTCCGGTGCGAACTAGGTGTGTAATCGGTGATATCACATCTATCTTCTGGAACTGCCCCTTGTTTCTTTGTTGTGATATCACCGATGTCATTCCCATGAAATGTCACTGTCCTTTGTTTCCATATCCTGTTCCGGTATATAGTGTAGTGTAGGGTAGTGAGTATGAGCTATAGTTAGAGTTATGTCCTTGAATTCCAATGGCTAGCATCCTTTGCAATAAAATAGTATTACTATGTATAGTAAGACATGTCATGCACATAGAGGAGGGGGGGTGACAGCGTATCAGGAGGGTGCGTTACATCCTTTGCTATAAAATAATATTATTATCTATCGTAAGACATGTCCTGCACATAGGTGGGGTGACAGCATATCAAGAGGGAGTGTTACATAATATCTATTACATGACACAGGGTGCATGGTTTCAAGCTATGGGTACAGGGTGCATGGTTTCGAGAGTACGGAGTACCTGGTTTCGAGAGTACAGGGTACGCAGTTTCGAGGGTATGGGTACATGGCTTCTCGCTACTCCAATATACAAGCCTATTATAATTATTTTGTTGCTCCCATCCCATTTATACATGCAGTGATCATACTGAATCTTATTGTAACTACTTACTATTATTACTCTTAGTCTAGTCTACTGAAAAGTGAGAATGCAGAAGAAAAGTATAGACTTATCTTCAGTTCAAGTAGTAAAGGCTTTATATTGAAATTTATATACAACTGCATATAGTTGGTTTGAAACTAGTACCTGTATTCGTCTATAGTAATACAAGTACAACTGAATACAGCTACTAACCAACTAGTAGTAGTTTTTGTTAATGCAGTAATAGTAGTAGCGGTAGTACTATTAACACTGGTTACTATAAGTGCTAGGACAAAGGTCTCGTAGTCGCAGTAGTAGTAGTAAATAGGAGTCACTAGGACTAAATGGGCGTCACTAGGACTGAATAGGAGCCGCTAGAACTAGGGTAGGGAGTAGTGGTTTTTTAACTTGTTGGTTTGTCCATATACTAGAGGGAATTACAGGGGTGTTGCTATCTGTTGTAACCTAGTCTAACTTGTAAAACTAAAACTAACTAAAAAGGGTGGAGAATTCAACTGATTCAAATACTTACTCTTAGTTGTGGTGAAAAACTGGTCAAGTGTTTGGTTCATGGTTTCAGCATGCAGTTTTCCCAAATTTGACTATACATGTATTTACTGCCCTCCAATATCAAAGAACCTAGTCGGCAGGCAGCAACAAATGGGCACAACAGTTCTTATTGGCTACATACTTTTACTTGGCAACAGGAAATAATATGGCAGCACCCATTGCATAGTTCTGTTTTGCCGATTGAGTGAGGGGGAAGTGTACAAATTAGACATAAGAAGCTCACTAAGGTGACGCTCTGGTGGGGGACGTTGATCACCTAGCGTCATCCTGCCCAAATATACTTTGGGATCCCGTCTCCGTGTTTCCATCCCAGAATTTAAGCCCTGCATACAAGGACGAAGGTTTTAGCCCAGGCATGAACAGTTTTACGCAGTGGTAGAATTTCATGCCAGCTAACTTTCAGTGATGCTGATATTAATTAGGTTCCACTAATCCAATTCCAGCGTGCTGCCAGGTTCCAAACAACTTAAACGAAATCTTTGATGAATCTTCCCACACTCCTCTCCAGTGCCAGTGCAGCAAGCTCCAGTACTTGGGCACAATGTTGTCATGTTGATGTTGGAAACCTTATACATGTACCAAACTTATTTTGATGCTTACCCAATTACATGTAAAATGCTTTTTCGATGGCTCACTAGGTGTCAATTATGTCATCACGCTCTCATTATGTAATATGTTGTAGTTATTAGCAATGATTTATTTTTATGCTATCCCGCCAACTAACCTACTCACGAGTCACAAACTCCCTTCTTCTAACCCACAGATTTTCTCTGATATGGAAGGAGTAGTCACTCTGTCAGCTGAGCAAGTGACTTCCATTCTCTCTACCAGCGAGCTAATCTGCGCTATAGAAAATGGGCTGGCAAACTTCTCCAATGGTACTGAGGGAGGCGTAGTACAGCCTGTCCGGTCTGTGGTCAAGGTTCCTAAGCCTGCCGAAGCAGATAGTGATGGGTAAGTTGTTGCCAGAGAAAAGTAATTATTGGTTCTCTCTCTTTTAATAAGGTGTCCATTTGGTTGCACTGACTGGTTTGGGTTATGCAACCTCATCTCATAAAAAACTGAATAAGAATCCCATGACAAAAACATCAACTCAATTTAAAAAGTGATAATTTAAAGGTTGGATGATAAGGCAAATTTTTTTGGTTGATCAGAATCAGTGTGTCTCAAAACCTACCTGAGTCCAACAAAAGTTCATACTTAGCAGGCACTGTACATTGTAAAAAAATTCGGTTAGTATGGAATTCTCAAATGAACTTTCATTCAGTTGAAATTTCCCCGCGTGACGTAAATTGTCGCAAATTGTCGTCCATGTTATTATATTTGCGTGCCTGCGCGGTGGGTAGCCAAAGTCCAACTTCTAAAACTTTGTCACACTTCTGACTACTGGGATAGAAGTATGAGCATGAAATGGACCCAAAAATGAAAACAAATACCTATGAATTCACTGGGTTTAGCTTAGTCTTAATTCTAGTCTACCTCGCCATCAAAGTGAGTGACACATCCAGCCGCAGAAAAGGTAATTTGAGCGCACTAACCGCAGTTTATCAGTTCGAGTTATGACTAAAACTTTGAGATATGCCCAGCAAATTATCATTACCCAGGCAGGGACCATGAAACATGGTTTGGGTTAAACGGGTTATGTCATGGCCAAAAATGTCTTCACTTGTTTTCGGATTCTGAAGCCTACCATGAACAAATGGGCCCAATACTCAGCTCAAATGGAAGCTTAGATATAGCCCTATCCAATGCGCACACTTATAGCCCCCGATGACACACTTTTCAGACTGTCGACACCACAGAATTGGCCTCGAGATAGGAAATTAACACAGAGCTGTTGGTGCTTGCGTTGATTTCTCAGCTCACACGCTGAGGTTTGGAAAACCCTCTTGCAGATGCACACTAGACCTGTAGTTACACATGTCTACATAGAGAAAGTGTTCCACAAAAATATAGAAATAGGATTTTAGAGTGCAGTTTTTCACCTGTATCAGCGAGCGTTAGTGCCATTATTGCAAAATGATAGAGGCCCGAACGCAACGGCCTCTATTTAGGGGTAGAGAAAACCGGCAAAGCACTTTTTATGACTTAAATTTTCTCCAATCTTACATTCAATCTTGAGTTCTACTCGATGTTATAAGAGGGTGAAGATCATTAGGTTACTAAGTTTTAGTAATCAAATCCCATTTTATTTCTATTTGGGCCATTTGGGTCGTAGCTATTCGAGTGACCGATATCCGTTTTGTGGAAAAAGACCACTCCCTATCGCTGCAATGAATGTGAAGTTGCCTCCCTTTAAGAATGGGGAACACAACTCTGAAAATGTATATACTATCGACCGTGTTATAACCCCTTTAAATTCGTGCTAAAAATAGCAAAATTTTTAAAAGGGCTGAGCCTAATCGGCCATTTATAAATATATAACATAATATGTATAATATCACAAGCTTGATGACTAGTCAATGGCCAGGCATTCAAAATTGGTCATTTTCTACCGGGCCTTCCAGAGGGTGTCCCATTATTTGGGGTACCTCATCACCACTGGCAAGTTTCTGAGGTTCCTGAGCTTAGCGATTCCTGTCGAATTCGTCCCTATCCAAACACGGATCCGGTAGTCAAGCTGCTGACTCTCTATATAGGCTTATATGAGCTAGACAGAACATGAAGTTGTTTTTGCTGTTTTAGCAATTTGTTCGAAAATTCACTCAATGTACAATGTATTTATGATATAAGCCATCTTTTGTGGATTTTTGATGCGAATACAAAAATTGAAAAAATAATTTGGAGTCAGTGTGGCCGCCTAGTGATCTCGCTTAGCAAGGCACCGGGTATACAGATCATCGTTCGTTCACCGTTAGCAAGGGTATATTGCGTACAAACTGTTATTGGCATCTATAAGTAGTAAACTGAGTAACAAGTAACCACAGGAATCTCATCGCCCTAGCCATCAGGCATCATGAATGCCTGCCCGCAAGTGTACAAACAAACATCGCTAGTTTGCTAAGTCGACAAATTTTCCACCTGAGAGTACAAAGAGTTTGGCTCACGCCCGCCATGTTTTTGCCGACTGTCTAAGGTGAATATGACGCAAACTCTTAGACACTTTAAGACTAAGCTAAACTGAGTGAAGTCATAGGTATTTGTTTCCGTTCTTGGGCCCATTTCGCGCTCATACTTCGATCCCAGTCGTCAGTAGTGTGACAAAGTTTTAGACGTTGGACTTTGGCTACCCATCGCACAGGTGCGCAAATGTAACAAAGTGGACCCCCTGTGATGTCTTTTGCGACAATTTATGTCACGTAAAAATTTCAACTGAATGGAAGTTCATTTAAGAATTCCAAAGAAATCCGAAAGAAATTTGCCTCGTTGTCCAACTTTTAAAAAAAGGAACTCAAATCGGTTCATCTGCATTAACACCCACTATTCTCAATATCTTTGGTTCAACCTGTCATTCTTGCTCCAGGTTCTTCGGAGTTATGCCTGTCTATTCCCGATGTGACAATGCCCTTGCCTGCAAGCTTGTCTCATTTTATCCCGGGAATGCGGCTGCTGGGAAACCTACCCATCTCGCCACTATACTACTGTTGGATCCTGTCTACGGGGAGCTTAAAGCGGTGTGACTTCCTACTTGCTTTTTATTTGCTTCATATCTGAAATACGTTTTTGCTTTGTAAACTATCCATAAGCTTATGAGTCCGAAGGTTATTTTGGAATCATAAAACCCCAGGTATTATGCGATGGTGTCTTCAGAACCAAAGTGTTATACATCCAATAGGATAGCCTGGCATCTCATCTATTTGTGAAAGCCACTCAATCAGGCTCGAAAGAAATTACTGAAGTCACAGGTCTGGCTATGTGATGACATACAACATTTGGGTTCTGCACTGTACACTACAAGTGTAAAAATCGACTTTTTCAGATATGTTATCGTTCCACTCCCTAAGAATTTCACCATAAATCGCCAGATCAAGACATTATCCTATTGACCAGTTGGTATTCCATCTCAGTTTTTGAAAGCCGCTGAATCTGAAGGCTTTTTCAAATATTTCCTTGGTAACAAAAAGACTCGTAATTGTTGCAGATCACATTGATTGGCGGAAGTAGGACTGTCGACTATCAAATTGATTGATTATGTCATGTCACTTGTTTTTAGATTCCGAAGCCTACCATGAATAAATGGGCCTAATACCCGGCTCAAATAGAAGCTTAGATATAGCCCTATCCAATGCGCGTACTTAGAGCCCTCGGTGACGCACTTTCCAGACCATCGATGCAACAGAATTGCCCTCGAGATAGGAAATTAACACAGACCTGTTGGTGTTTGCATTGATTTCTCGGCTTACACACTGATGTTTGAAAAGTCCTCTTGCTGGTGTATACTAGAGCTGCAGTTACACAAGTCTGAATAGAGAAAGTGTTCAACAAAAAAATAAAAACAGGAGTTCAAAAGGCAGTTTGTCACCTCTGTCAGCGAGCGTTAGTGCCATTATTGCGCAATTATAGAGGCCTAATCGCAGCAGCCTCTATTTACGGCTAGGGAACACCGGCAAAGCACTTGTTATAACTTCAACTTTCTCCAATACAGCGATCAATTTTGAGTTTTACCTGATGTTATGAGGGAGTAAAGATCATTAGGTTGCTAGGTTTTAGTAATTAGATTACATTTTCTTTCTATTTGGGCCATTTGGACCGTAGTTGTTCGAGTGACCAATATTCGTTTTTTGGAAAAAGACTACTTGCTATCGCTGCAATGAATGCGGAGTTGCCTCCATTTAAGAATGGGAACACAACTCCGAAAGTGCGTCTACATTTGACTGTGCCATGACCGATTTAAATCATTTTTTTCTATTCAGTCAGCAAAAACCAATCTTCTGCTTAACCTCTAGCAGGTCGTTGGTATAAAAGCAGACTCGCCCAAATCATAGCCACGTGAAACTCGTCCAAGACCTGGCTTAAAATGCTCATCCCGTATAAAAAGCACCTAACCGGACTGTTATAGATTATGGATGGTGAAGTGATCACAGCTCAGCGTACAGCTGCAGCGTCAGCCGTCGCCTCCAAGCTACTCGTTCCGAATGACAAGCCGATCAAGCTCGCTTTGCTCGGTGCTGGTGTCCAAGCAAGGTCTCACCATAAAGCCCTGGGCCAAATCTTTACATTCTTGCAGGTACTACAAAAGTATTCATAAAGACGTAGGGAAGGATAACTCTCACTATATGTACTCCTGTAGCTTATAGCATATGTACTGTTGGTACAGAAAAATGTACGCGGACCACGCTATCAGCTGTAGATTGATTCTCTGTCCGGATTCATACCAGCTGGTAACTTGCAGAGATTTTTGACCTTTTTTACTTTTCTGATGTAATGTCTTCAAAGTTATGGTGAATATGTCGGGTTAGATACCTGGTATTTACCCAATTATGGCTTAGCATGGAGCATCACAAGT
>Ga0224501_10003890_pt1 | contig 11767 bp, 6 predicted proteins | sample SF_Oct11_sed_USG_4_FD_169105 | JGI IMG/M metagenome (GOLD analysis project Ga0224501, IMG submission 169105) | Sediment microbial communities from San Francisco Bay, California, United States - SF_Oct11_sed_USGS_8_1 | ecosystem: Environmental > Aquatic > Marine > Sediment | place: USA...
TAAATAAAATTAATTAACTAAGCATCGTACTCAGTCATACTCATACGTATGACTCAGTCATAGTCATACTCATAGTCATAGCATGTCACGTCACTCAGTCAGCGCGGCTGTGCCTTGCCCATTGCATTTGAATGACTGATCGAGTTGTTGGTCACTCTGCCGGGCTCTGTCTTTTGCGATAGATTGTTGACTAGTACTGGAACTCTTACCGGATCCTAGTTGGGGTTGCAGATAGTTCTAAATCTAATTCCCCAGTCAAAAAGTTGTTTCTGTAGACTACCCCTTGGTTCGACCACTTTTCAAGTTCCTGTAACTTTTAGAGCCCTGATTGGTATTCGGTACTTCCTACGAACCAGGTCACGCCCTGGGGTGAAGAGAAGCCAACTCCAATAATCAATGCATCACCGCATAGCCAGGTGACCAATATCTTTAGCATATGGCGGGTAATTGATACTGCCAGTTGAGCACTAAATTTTTACTTGTTAATTAACCAATGTCTATGCCTAGACTCACCATTGGTTTTTTTCACAATGTTATACCTCATCATAACAGACCTCATATCCAACCGTTGTTTACACACATGACTGGTCAACACTTTTGGTTGTTATGGAGCGGTTGATTGCGGCGGAGAAGCACTAGCGATATAACAGCTTTAAAAAAGTTGAGACGTGATACCAGTCTATTCTTTATACATGTACATATGTTTTATTTCCATTACAGATTTCTATATGGCATGATGTTAATAACCTAGATAAGTCACCTACATGTAGTATTATGATACTCCACCACAGCCTATAGACATAACATTCTGTTTCGCACAAAAAGGTTAATTTCAACTTTGCTGGACAGAAAGATAAGTTTTCTGATAAAACTAAGTGAGTCTGTAAACTCAACTGTTCATGTCATCAGTGAATAAGCTATGCCCAAAATCAGTGGGAAATTGGCAGTTTGGAAATTGAGTGGCAGGATTGAGCACATGGGCACTTTCATCACCCCAGACGTGACCCAGCGACAATCGAAGGTCGTCTAAAATGGTGGCGGACATGACAGAGTCACTCTCTTTAATGCGAGTCAGCTGATTCCTCATAGTTCTGCTCTGAGTTCGTGAAAATGAAAGCATGCTATTTGATGATGGTGCCTGAATCGGTGGAACTACCTGATGAGATCCTCTGACCAGACGATTACAATTTCCTACAATCCGAAAATGTTTATAATCCTGCCAACTACGGGTAAAATATATATTATACAGAAAGGACTATATAGGGCCATACCAATCACGTACTCAATACATTATCAATCTAGTAGCGCATTGACAATTCCATTTGGTTGTATTGGCGGGACCTGTTATATCGAGAGCTGTTTGCCCTTTATCGAATGGAATCAGTAATTTAAGTGACTGCAAACTGTTCAACTCAAATCACATTAAAAAGTAAATCGAACTAAACCGATACTGAGCATTTTTATATAGCTTGGCTCAAGTCCTAACCATGCCAAACTCCTATGCTACTGTGAGTATGAGGTCATCACAAAGTTTTTGGCTCTTACCACCCCAGAAAAAGCCTCAGGCTTAAGAGGTCCATCAAATGGAATAGCCGTACCCAAGTAAAACAACAAAACATACTATTTATATGTGAAGTCAAAACAGATTTTCGGCATTGCATGCCTATAATACATGAAAAACATTCCGTGAGTATCTGGGAAGCAAAACTTTGCTCATTGTTATAAATAAATCACAGATTGATTCCGGGGTATGTAACTTCTTAATTATATATTGTATCACTTTATCACACATTCATCTGGTATGTTAAAACCACAGCTACTAAAACCATTCTTCACCGCATATCCTAAAACAATCGCATTGAAATAGCTTGGAGATAATCACATTGTCCAGCTCTACGCCATCAGGCCAAACTGCTAGAAATGTTGTATTCGGCTTAAATCTCATTGCAGTGTGTCATAATATCTACCTAAACGCTCTAGCAAACCATCATACGTTCTTCCAGTTTGTTGGACTTGTAGGGTACTTACGCGTTGCCTTGCATGGCGATGGCATTCTTGCGTTCTTCTGCCGTTTCTTTGTTTTCTTATTTCCACTGATTTCACCAAGAGTTGGTAACTTCTTAAACTCTATTGTCTCTTGAACAAACGTCGGGATGTTTGGTTCAGGTATTGGTTCCAATTCATTGCATGGCAGAGCATGATAAACGCAACACTACAAAATCCGAGGTCTCAAACACTTGCTATAAGGTAGCAACTTCTAATCAAAGATCTGTACTGTGTACCGCATCCTAGTATTACAAAATTCACTTGGTATAATCAGAAATTGATGGTATAAGCATGAAGTGTTTGGGCAACATCAATTGCAACAACAACAGCAGCAACAAGGCAATGCCGGACAAGTTACCTGGGCTTTGAACACACGAAGTTCTTTATGTTTTGGGACAGCTCGGTGACGTCCTTCTTTTTGATAACTTTTACCCAGTACAGTAGATCGCAGTTGAGTTTTCCGATTGGCCTGTCGAAGCTCAGGAAGTTGGAGATTAGGTGGGACTTGGTAGTCAGGCATGGGCACTACAGATAAAACTATAACTCAAATACAAACAGGAATTTACCTTTATATACTGATAATAATGTATGACTGCGAAGCCATAGCCTCCATCACCTACTGCCACTAATAATAATACAAACAGCACAGAAAACAGTACCTGTGTGTCCTATTACTTTTCTTATAATAAGCGCTAACCATTGGATACACTGCTATTAGTCATATAGGAAGGTCAGAAAGGTTTTCAGCTCCGGATCGATTGAGATATGCATTAAGTCAACTGATTCCCTGCGCCAACGTGTATGTTTCTCTACTTGGATGAAAACAGGAAAATGTAATATGCTGCAATGTCATCGTCGGTAACCTGGTTTATAGTAAGAGACGTCTTTAGAATTTACTTCCGGTAGCTTCCGATATTTAGCTCCAAACACAGAAGGGTCGCTTGTAGCAAGGTGTGCATCATCTAGATTTGGTACTTGTAATCTTTCAGTTTCTCCATGAGTATTCCGGGTATTAGGGCATGACAGAGTGGGAGAAGCTGAGAAAGTAGAGGAGCAGCTTATAACCATGACCTATATAACTCTGTTAATACTGGCACCTGGGTGAAACAATGGCTTAGAGTAGATGGCGTATTGGGCCTTGGACGGATCCATGGTTCAACCTATGGCTTAGGGAAACTTTGTCTATCACAAAACCCTCGCAAGACAGCCCACCCTTAGCATTATCTTCTCCATGGATCACATGCTGCAAGCAGAAAATCTCCCGATGCACTCTGGAAAGTGCTGAGTTACGGACTTGGTAAACGGCAATTTCCGCATCCGCCGGATATTGGTGAGGGTATGAAAAGAAACAAAAAAACAGGGTATATAAAACTTCTTCAAAGATGTTTGCAAAGGGGTTTTGTTGAATAAGAAACTTTAACACACCAGCTTTGGTTGGTTCTGAAAGACGGTCCGCAGACTTTGATGGCACATCCTTGCTGTTTACCGCATCATTTGGCGTTGTTTGGATTGTAACTTTTGCAAGTGTCTTGAAAACAGTCGCAGTTACAGCCTTTGTTGGCCTCCTTAGTGTATCCTGTCAAACCATGATGAGAGCCGAGTGAGAATAGGTGAGCAGGCAAACTGCTTGCGATCTCTTCTGCTATTTCGGATAATCTCTTCAACCACCCAATGAAGAGAAAAAGAGCTTGGGATCATCATTGGTAAAGGTCAGATTAGAACTATTGGGCAGCAAGGCATGCACTTTTTATTAAATGCATGTTTGTGACTTTAAACTGGCATCCGTTTATCAATTGGGAGACCTGCAGCTTCTAGGGAAGCTGCAGGCCTTGGCAGTGTTGACATTACCACCTTAGATCTGGTTTTGTCAATTTCAGGGACCAATCAACCAAATTTAGCTGGAGGAGCAACCGTGGTGGGGCAACACAGACGGCCGACCTTCTAATGAACTGCCCACTACTGCCAGCGTTGGTGATGGAGACATCTTCAGTGTGAACACCACTGCTGCGACCTGACATCCCACTTAAACACGCCCAGGACCATCTCTACTCTGCCAGGTGCCAGCTGTGAAGCAGCATTCCACCAAACTGAAAAGATAGTCCGGGAGGTTGGGACATCAACCTGAATCATCTGTTCACAGATCATCTGCCGTGAGCTAGGCCACTTTTCGTGAATAGAGAGAGAAATGGGTCTTTGACTACCGTAAGTGATCTTGACCCTTACCTACTGGTTGCTGATCTGAAACTGCGTCAATAAAAATATAGTCAAATAAATTTCATTACAGGATTTGTGAGAGAATTGGATTCACTTATTTAGAAAGAAGCTCCTATTTTTCTTACCGCCTTCTCATTTTCGGTTTTACTAGCATGTTTCCATTTTTCACGCATCTACAAAATGAATAAAAAAAGGTTCACCGATGAACATATGATCTGAAATAATTTAGGTTACACCATAAAACAAAGTAAAAACCAGCCCTAATCAGTAAAATACTGTACTACCCGCAGAAGCGAACAGAAATGTATAAATGTTTCATTGTGGGAACTGAATGGACAGCTTGGTCTGGGCCTTTTGAGCTGTTACTACTGAGTGTCACTAAAATAAAAGATTGCTGTACTTTTATTTTTGGTGATACAGTGGACGGATCATCAGCTGGTTTGTCTATGACGATGGTAGGCTTCGTGGAACCATCCAATGCTTTATTCTCCTGCTTACCTGACAAAGAAAATCAGCAAATCACAGGAACATTGAATTAACCTCGACGTCGTGCGATGTAATTTTATGTTAAACTTTTTTCTTTGAATTGGAGATATTTTATCGACTTACTGCTAATATAAAAGCTTGTATTTCATTTTATCAGTGGAGCCGCTTTTCTGTCTTTACCATTAATATTTTTCTAATCAAAGTTCTGGAAGGGGCTTCTGTACATAAGCTACCTCCACATGTATTATTGAGAGATTACAAGCAGAATGAATGATTACCTATATCAAACAGTAGTGCTTTAGCGATGGCGTTAGCAAGACACGAAGTCCTTACTTTACTCCACCTTCTAAACTCCCCATTGTTCCACACCTTAATAAAACAAAAGAACGGAATTCCCATTTTTCTCAATGTTTCCTGCAGCCAGGTGACCTGGCTAGTTCCCTGATTAATCACATTATCAGTCAATACAGCCACCCCTCATCTCGAGACCGAGATAGCCATTCTTCTTCTTTATATCTGGAATATCTGGAATCATATAGGAATGGTGCAAAAATTGGCCTAATGAGTCTTAGGCTCAGCGTTTCCCAGGGTGCATCAAAGGGAGACTTTCTACTTGTCCATAGAGAAGGTAACTCTATGGGAGGACTTCCTTTATTTAACGTCGGGATCCGAAACCGAGGAGTTATCCAATGACATATGCCAATGCATTATCTTACTGCATTGAACCATCATTTAGGTGCCATCATATATGAATACTGCCGCAACAAAGTCTAAAAATTCAAGCTTACAGAAATATGTATGTATGTGTGTATGTATGTGTGTATGTATGTATGTATGTATGTATGTACGTACGTACGTACGTACATGCATGCGTGCGTGCGTGCTCACGTGGGTGCGTGCGTGCATGCATAAATCCATACTAAAGACCACAATTTTTTCTGGCACCTAACAACTATTATGTCAAACAATTGCTTACTTTACATACCATCAAGCTGGTGCTGGAAGCGACTTTCCTCACATCATGCGGCAACACTCGGGGAAGTGTAATGTGGGGTTTGGGTAATGTCCATGGTATCATTTGACCGAATTGCCCGATATACTGGCCTGTCAACGTCCATAGTCGGACCTAGGAGTGAATAGTCGGATCATGAATGATAATGGCCCAGCCCTCATTTTAGAAAATCTAAAATCCTAAGAACTTTCCTACATAAATCTAGTGCGCGTTTGAAAGGAGGAAACATAAAGACCAATGAGCTACGATTTAAGATAAATCGGTTAGAATCCATACATATATGTGACTGACTGGGAAATGCATGGCTTCCATCAGATTCTAAGGCAGTTAGTTTGTGAGCATCTGCCTTCATACTAAGAACAAATTATTGGCCAGTGCTTGCTATTATAATGTTAGATTCTTGTAGTAATGAATGAAAGTACATAGCGATCACCGAGTACTCAATCTTACATTGTTATCCCCACTGCTAGTAATAATGGTCTGCTTGTGATCTACGTATACAACACCAGTGACACTCCTCACATGGGCTCTGTATGAATTTAGTAATGGCGGGCTCTTCAATGTCTGTAAGGGATCACTCGTCAGTGGAGGAATGCCATGAGCTGCCAACTGAGAACGCAACCTGGAAAATAGGCTTTGTGATGGAAAATAAATTTTAATCCAGTGACGAAAAGTGCAATTCATCAGTCGATCATATAATGATGGGTGGTTTGTTACCGCAGCAGACATAACGCTTGGGGCAGGGCCAAACCCAAAACCCCAAACCCCATAACGCTTGGGGCAGGGCCAAACCCAAAACCCCAAACCCCATAACGCTTGGGGCAGGGCCAAACCCAAAACCCCAAACCCCAAACCCCATAACGCTTGGGGCAGGGCCAAACCCAAAACATTTATCGCATAAGGACCTCTGATACCCTCTGGATTTATAGTGACACCCAAATACTGAAACTTTCTGCTCCTTGATTCAAAGTTCTGTCGAGATAAACGGCTGACAGGGGTGCAGGGTAGCCGGTACCCCAATGCCTCTTGATAAAGACAGATTTCTAACCAAACTTCTTCACTTTCTCTATGGTTCAATCAATTCACACATGCACGCACGCGCGCGCGCGCGCACACACACACACTGACACGCACATATGAACCGGAGACTGGACTCTCTCTGAACTGAAGTTTTCTGAATTGGGATATCACCTCAATCTACGAGAGGCTTTCCGCTTCTGTCGATCTTCTCTCACGAACGAAAACTGGTCATATCTCGCTATCGTTTCTATTTTAAAGTTAGGAGCATTCCGTATTTCAGAAGACTGTTGCTCATCCAGACAGTAAAGCTGTATATCCCATACCTTCAGATATCCATCAGAATCTCCTAGGAGTAGATTATCACATAGCCCGACCATTATTGAATTTTGGCTTATAAGTCATGCAGGGTTTATACTAATAGTACTAAGCAAGACAATAGCAAGGCCCAAGTTTTAATCACATTGTATAGCGATGCTTGACCAACTAGCAAAACCATTTTGCAATCTTGTTTGGTTTGGCATACAAAAACGGTAATTTCTGTTAGCTCCATATGAAGGGAATACGAACTGCAAGGACGGACGGGATAGATATTAGCGAACTATAAGAGCTTTGAAGCACTCCATTCAAACTAAAAGTCAAAGAAAGTTATTATTACTATAAAAAGTGACCAGGTGCAAACTAGCGAAAACGACTTTATCAGGTAACAAACTGAGAGACTTACCGGTGATGAGGTACTCATTTTTCAGATCTGTTGTCATACAAACAATGCTCTCGTTTGTGTGGTGAGCACCATTAAACTGCCCAAGAAGACCTATCAAAATTGCCATTACTAACAGACATGTACAAACTTAATATCAATGAGAAACCCCTACATCATTTGTTGCCATTACCATACATACATTGTGCCTGGCTATATCAGGGATAGCGGAGTAGCGCTTGGCTCGCAGTCGTTAGAACCTGGGTTCGAGCCCCAATTATGCCGGGCTCCCATTGCGAGTATGACCTAGCAATCCTAACTTGACAAGCAAACAAAGCTTCACTGTGAGGTGGAGCGCTTGATACTGACACACTAGTGGTGCACCACACTAAGTCTTAAAAATCAAGTACCTAACCTGACAGCTTCACCATAACAGTGAAGGGGTCATAAAAAATCTAAGAACTGTCCACTCACCAGCATTATAGCTAGTGCTCCATGATCTCACCCAGCCCCTCGCTCCTGCAGTAATCAGCGTAGCAGTGTTCACTGTGTTACATCTGTTGTTGAGTAGAAGCATGCAGTCTACTGACCATTCACCATCGCTTTCGTTAAGCTCACCCTGGTGCTAGAACATTCATTCGTGTGAGTGCTGGAGAAGAGTGTCAAATTGAAGCGTAATTATAAAAAAATGGCGAATTGCAACCTACCAGACTATAATACGGTCATTATAGGTTTTAATTGTATTATTCGTGTGATGGGCTAATAGATGTGTCGAATGCAGCCTTTGTCAACGATACGATTTATTCCACTATAAGAAATCTATGTGTCTGATCAGTTCACACGGAAAATGGAATCGCAAGCATGCAGCAACAGAATTCCAACAGCGGTCCAGTGACTCCCTCAAATACGCAGTTTCTTTTTCAACTTTATTGAACCAACCAATTTCATATAGCACAAATCACACGGAAAGTAGGGGTTGACACCATAGAATTATTTAGTAAATACGTAAAAGCCTTCACATAAGTCACACAACTAAAAGAAACCCAATTGAGAGAAAAATTATACCAATAAGGCACATTAGGGTATCTAGACGCAAATTAGCCTAGTGGTTAGCGTACTGGGCTTTGGATGCAGGGTCCCGGGTTCCATTCCCGTTTCGGCAAAACGTTCTGTCTTTCGCAACACCCTCATCAGTTTCGGATCCCGGCGCAATAGAGTTATCTTCTCTGTGGGGCACGCGGATTCAAGCAGAAAGTCCCCAATGACGCACCCTGGGAAACGCTGAGCCTAAGACTTAGTAGGCCAATTTCTGCACCACTCCATACAGTTGTTCTGTCATGGAGATAAGAAGGAGGACCTATAATTTAAACCTGTGCATTACCTTATCACTGGTAGAACTGGTGGATGCAAATCGTTTTCTACACTCTCTGTCAAACTCCCCACGTTGCTCAATAAACAGATCCTCTTTGGAATTACCACCAAGGAAATCAGACTGTTTATGTCCTAATGCAGAAGCAAAAGCCATCTGCTCATAGCCTGGCGACTCAGTCTGTACAACCTTCGCTGGAGATGAATCATCTTGCTCATACTACACATAATAGACATATGAGCTATATACATACCAGCCATGCCAACATTGTCTATCGCAAGCAACTACCCCCTCAACGAACGGTGAGCACCATTGGCAGTAAATGGCATGAGAACAACCCTTTGAAGGAAACTATGCGACCAGCCCAAACTAGCCCGCAAAGCACCAAAAATCAACCGATCACCTAAATGTTTCATCTGAGTAATCTACATGCCTAGGCCCTAGGTGAAAACTTGACAGTTGGCGAATCAGAGTACTTAGTAGATCACCTAGTCACTAGTAGTAGTAATACTACTGAGTACTAGTAAGACTACTAAAACTAGTCATTAGACTGATACTTCGCACCAGTCACTGAGTGAGCACAGCAGGCAGTTTCTGGCAGTTTGTGATCTACTTAGTTAGTGATTAACTGAGTAAAGTAAAGACTGAGTCAAAGTCAGTGGAACCTCTATAACTGACGTTTGGGGGGCACTCCAGACTAGTATGGTCTACTTTAGTTTAGGCACTAAGAGTAAAAGAGTAGAGTTTCGAGTCAGGACTAAAATAGACCAAACCTGTATGAGTGCATCTAGTGGCTAGTCTACTGAACTGAGACAGTGGGTAAAGTAGGCCAACTCTAGACAAGACTAAGTCTAAGGTAAGTCTGTCTATTTAGCTAATAGTAACACTAACAGTGTAAGTGTAAGTCCTTAGACTTGTCCCACAAACTAATGCAGTTTCAAAGTGATCCTGAACTGCCCAAATTTCTTCAAAAAATCCTTATAGGCTATCAGCCAAGCCAATTTATCTTGCAAGTTCGTGGCCACGTTCTACCAGATGGGTGAAGCTCTCCATACAGGGTATTTTCAGGGTGTTGAGTATGTATCTCATGAGTGACCCGATGAAATATTCCCATACCTATGTCAAATTGATGAAACAAATCTCGTGGATAAGGAGTTGTCTTCTCTCAAAACGACCGTTTTGATTGGTTAATTTCTTCTTCTTAACCAATCAGATTTCATTATATATTAACAGAACTGTAAGCGTGATGATTTTAATCGGTGTTGTCAGTGATGGCTTGTGTCAATGTGGCTCACTTTGAAGGCACCAAAGTGCCTTAATTAATTGAACTGACCATTCAGTCTCAGTGCTACAGAATTCTCTCCAGCAATGGATGGAACTTAACAAAGAACCTGAGAAGACCGTGTGTGCTAAAGTAAAAGAGGAAGCTTCATTGGTGGTTGGAGCAACTAATGAAAATTGAAATGAATGAACTATCCACAAGCATTGCTACTCCAGACTAGTTAATAAAAGCAAGCTTGGGAAAGCAAAGACAAGCGGAACTACTCAGAGGTAATTTTAAGTAGTACTACCCAATCCTGCCGAGATCCTGTCATATTGTGTTGTGTGTCAAGTTCTCAGTGTGTTTTTGTCATTCACTTTCACAAACAAAGAGTACAGACAAACTCCCTGCAGTGGAGTCCTTTACTGCTTTACCTTTAGTCTTAGACTTTGGTGTGTGGTGTAAAAAATTATCTTTCTTTTTTACCACAGTTGTCAGTGGCAGATGACCCAGGTGACATTTCAGTATCCCCTCCCCCAAAGCAAACATTAAGATCTGCAAGTAACGTGAAGCTGTCCACGAGTAAGCCTGTACTGAAGAGAGTATGTGTGATCTGCGAGAAACACACCAGATACTATTCTGTAAAATCGAAGACAGTACTCGACAGACTCATGCGATCTGAAACTGTTCATACAGGTGAGTGATTTGGGCTATGATTAGAAATAGTCATGAAAAACAGACTGCAATAAGTAGCTTAGCAAGGTTGTGTTTTCCCATATCATGGATTATAAATTCAAACCATTCTACGGCAAGGACACGTCATATGCTTTCTGCTCTGTAGCTGGTCTGAAGGATGTAGCAAGATGAAAGCAAGACAACCGCATACTTGTGCACTTTGTCAAAGATCCTATTGCTTCAGAGATGCATTATCGCAAGAAATGGCACAGAGATTATACCTACATCTCCGCTGCTGGAAGTAAACGGTATGGCAGATTTCACATCACCCATTCAAGTTCAATAAAATGCTCATGACAAAGTTTAAATTTGATCTGGTAAAATTTATACGATGCTGTATTTTTTATGTATCATTCCATTCATTTGTAAAGTCTTTTCTTATAAAATGAATCTATGGTAACCAGAAGGTTTTACTTTGTAATTGATAATTGTTGTCTTTTAGCATGAAATGAGCATACAGATAAATTACTTGTCACTGTGTGAGACTAATTGTGTGTTTGTGATGATTGTGAATAACATTAACCTGCTAACAAATCATAATCTATCAGTTTCCATATTTCTCTTCAAAACTCGCCGAGAAAACTCGACGTCTAATCTGAACACATGTGTTGTGGTCTTATTGTTATTATGGGTTAAGGGATGCTAATGCTCACTGAATCTGACTGGCTCGCAAATCATATGATTGGATGTGTGATTGACATCTTATAATGCCCACAGTCACTTTTTCTTTGATTAGCATAGATACTCAGCAGCATGATTGGGGAGAAGGAAGTAATCAGCTGAATTAACAAGAGACACAACGCCAACATGTATGCCACCACCAAAACCACATGTGTGGGTCTGATGTTTACCCCAAACCAACTACCAATGGCTGAGGAACAAACATGCCTAACCACAGATCATGAGGAGGCGGATACCCATCTTATA
>Ga0224501_10003891_pt1 | contig 11766 bp, 2 predicted proteins | sample SF_Oct11_sed_USG_4_FD_169105 | JGI IMG/M metagenome (GOLD analysis project Ga0224501, IMG submission 169105) | Sediment microbial communities from San Francisco Bay, California, United States - SF_Oct11_sed_USGS_8_1 | ecosystem: Environmental > Aquatic > Marine > Sediment | place: USA...
TCCCCTCCACTTCCATTCTACCTCTCCTTCGCCCTCCTTCCTACTCTCCTAACCCTCCTTGCCTCAATCTTCTCTACCTTTCCTTCACACCACTAACCAATCCCACCTCTCCATCCCTCTCCTTCCCTAACCTCCTCCTCTTCCCCTCCACTTCCATTCTACCTCTCCTTCGCCCTCCTTCCTACTCTCCTAACCCTCTTTGCCTCAATCTTCTCTACCTTTCCTTCACACCACTAACCCATTCCACCTCTCCTTTGTTCTCGCTAAAAATCTTCCTTTATTTTTCTTACCATTCTCCACCCCCTCCACAATCCCCTCACTCTCTCCCTTCCACTCATTGCCACCTTTTTTTATCCCTAATATTTCCATTCTTCGTGCGGCTACAGTTTTGACAGAGTTGAGTATGTTGATAGTTCAATACAAAGTTGAAATATGACCTTATGCTGAACGCAATTTTAGTTTCTAGCCCAAAACATTTTTCCCTCATTGGGTTCAGAACATTTCTTTGACAATTGCTGCTGTTTTGATTACAGAGAAGTTGGGAAAATGTACAGAGCTGAAGGTAGCTGGTACACCATGTTCATTCGAGGAGTTTGTTTATGAAATGTTAATCTTAGTGAGGACACACAAGAGCTTAAATGGACATTTCACCAGCCAGTATAGCCACTGCCCAGTGTGCCAGCACAACTACACTTTCATTGGTGAGTTCAATGCCCGTGCAGAGAGCTTGTGAAGAGGCAAGGTTTAATGGACCTATGACTCAAATGCTGGCAATAAGTTCTTTGGCAGACTAAACTAATACACCAAATTACAGCCTTCGTTTTACTAGCAACCATGAAAATTCTTAGATCGAGCCATAATGAAGACAACTCGATGAGTATTTAGTGACAATAATTGTGATGTTAGGACAATCCCTCATGTCAGGAGGCCTGCATGGCCATATTTTGAACCAACAATTGAAAATGAAAGTGAGTCAAACGCTTTAGCCAATGAGCTAGCCCAATATCCCCATCTATGGGCTATAGGCCATTCCCTTTAGTAACATTTCACCAAACCATATGGTCCTCATATATAAGCAGGCCTCATCTTTTCGCAGGTCGCACTGAAACTATGAAGGAAGATGGTCGCTCATTATTGAGGCTTCTCAAAGCTCCGCCTGGACCATGGGATGACCAATTTCCTGTAACAAATATCCAGGACAAACACAAACCTCCTAATTATTATTCCGAATACTACAAACCATTCAACAGCTCAATTATAAAGGAGCTGCAGCGATTCTTTCGGCTAGACTGCGTTCTGAATGGATATCCGATCAGCCCGTTTGAGCCAGAGTACATTGACTATAAACTATAACGGTCAGGGCCAATCTAAAAAAGTTTAGTGCTCACACTGGCACTATCCGATTGGGAAAGAAGAAAGGCAAACTATGCACCAAACAGATGATTCCCTCTCTGTGGGTAGGAATCAATGTAAATAAGATATGTAGTGCCTCATATGCATACACACCTTTGGTACACAGCACTATTTGTAGACCGATCTCACCCTCAATAGCCAATACTATTATATGCAATATTCAAGTGGGTGATTCGCATTCACTCTTGCCTATGATAGCTTATTGGCCTGTTGCGCTGCTTTCTTGGTGCTTGGTGCCTTGTGTCGTACATGTATTACTGGAAAAGGATCCAACCAATTGAAAATTAAAGAGTTTTTGCAGCAAACAACATGGGGAACTTGTTAACTGCCGATAATATACAATAACCTTTTTGCCCGCCAGCAACTATTACAGCTTGCTTCATAGTGATGTTTCCATGGCAATCTTCCATTGACTAGAAGGGCAGTCTAAACCTTTGAACTGATGACATGGGAACCGGGTTGAAATGGTAGGAGTTTTCTCATTTGAGAGTCGTACTCCCTTGTCAACACATGCGCCTCATGAGAAGGGTCAGAATTATTAATGTTGGGTTCTCCATTGCAGCAGCAGCAGTAGTCCTGGTCTCCTTTATAGAGCCACTGGTTCTTCTATCGCTGCTTCTTTCCTTTCCATTGTTACTAAAGTGGGCTAAAACTGTTCATAATGAAAGCTGATGTCATCGAACTGAATAAACTATTTCTTGCGTTCTTATGTAATTGGTTTTTTGTCAGCTGCTATATATTCCGTGCACTGGAGGCTCTTTTTTTCAAGACCCAGGGTCTGAGTACTGATCCATTTCTCACATGCCCCTCTGGCCCTCTCTGGTAAGGCAAAAATTCATTGCTTTTTCCGGTACTGACTCGAGCTACGATTTCATGCGGCTGAATTAAAAAAAATATCCACAGAACTGGCCACTGGAGTCATTACTATTTTGTTATTAGTGACTAGCTAATTTCTGTTAAAATGATATATTCTAGTTCAGAACCCTAACTTATCGGTTATTCGGCGGTTTAAAAAAGAATCAGATAGCTTCATGGTAAAATCTGCACAACTCATCAGTATAATCGATTAGTCGGATGAAAACTAGTCTAATGTGGCTTATAAGGCAGCACTCAGAAGCTAGTAAGATTGCATATACATGCAGTGAGTACTAATACAGTAAAAAAAAGTGTGCATGTATTTGGTGCAATCTGCAATGCATGATTGTACGCCAAAAACTGACCAACCGGGGGCAGGCAACTTCTCTACCAGAGAAAAAGGAAACATAATGCTAAAGGTGAGTGGTACATGGTATACATGTATTTTTACTCGACATCGAACATAACTGAAATAGGTTAGAACAGGAAGGACAACTTAAGAAAATTTCATGATACGACATTCATGCTTAAATGTTCGCAGGTGCATATTTCTATGATATCATACCATCATACTAATTAAAACGTGTCAATGATATGGGTACCTCTCAACAAATCATTATCTACATTAAACATTAGGCATACACTCGAGTTCATCATTATGCGCTCCTGCAAAATGTCTCAAGAAGAACCATCCATCGGGTGAACTTTATTCCGTCTTTTACATCGCGAGAGAATCCCATTGTGTTTGGATTTACCCTTGTCTTTGACTGCTGAGAACTCTTTATTGTTTCGCAGTTTACCTTCAGCTGAGTTTATCGCCACTGAAGTCTCTTCTTGTCCCCTATTGTTAGGTGGCGAATTCTTCTTGTGGCTGGTAGACTCATCCCGTTTCTTCGATTTGGTTTTTGAGGATTTCTTTTTATCTGTTTCTGCTGAAGGATTACTGTTCACTGTTTTCATTGGATTGACATGTACTAGTCTTCTCAGGGCTACCTCAAGTTTAGATGGCTGTCTTCTGGATGATTTATCTTGAGTGGGGCCTATCGCCGATGGTGTGACGCTTTTGGTCTTCTTCTTGGCTGATGATTCGGATGTAGGGATTTTCATGTCTGAGGGCTTCCTTTTAGATGTTCTGGTTTCCCGTAATTTCCCTTTGGCAAATTTCTCTCCCCGTATCTTAATCTTAGATTGCTCCACCTCAGATAATTTGGGCGAAGATGCAGATTTCTTCTTCGGTTTGAGTTTGAGGAGTTTCCTAAATGCTGTGTCCACCATTGAGGGTTTTATGTCTGATGGCCGTTTTGTAGCTTGTTTTTTCTCCACTGAATTGACTTTTGACACCTTCTTCTCTGATGATGTTGATTTGCCGAGTGTTGAAACGGGTGATTGGGCATCTGATGTGCTTATTAAGTATTTGGTTGCGACTGATGACATGGCCGGACTCGAAGAATCCTTCGGTAGTGCCTCTGCTGTCAATGGTGAGATTACTTCACCCAATGTTACATCAGGTCGGTCTGAAGCTACACTTGAAGTGGTCTGAAGGTAGCCTTTATTCGATGACCTAGTTTTCGTTGGAGATACTGATACTGAATTGTCCTCCTTGGATGCCTGTGTCCGTGACTGAGTGATTTGATATGGGGATTTTGTATCCAATGATTCGCCTTTGCATCGTACTGTCATAGGAGTAAGAGTTCCGGACCGATTTGTAGATGAGTCGTCCCAATCTGACTCCGCATTCCAACGTCTTTTATAGCAATAAGGTTCACTCTTTGCAGAGAGGTTCTCGCCTAACTCATCAGCATCAGGTGCGTCTGACAAGCTCCCAGTGATTTCGTTTCTCATGGTGAGAGACCGGTCACTCTTTGACGTATCTGATACTGAATTGTCCTTCTCTAATACCTCTGTTCGTGACTGAGTGATTTGATATGGGGATTTTGTATCCAATGATTCACCTTTGAATCGTACTGTCATAGGAGTAAGAGTTCCGGACCGATTTGTAGATGAGTCGTCCCAATCTGACTCCGCATTCCAACGTCTTTTATAGCGATAAGGTTCGCTCTTTGCAGAGAGGTTTTCACCTAACTCAACAGCATCAGTTGCAGCTGATAAGTTCCCAGCGTTTTTCATGGGGAGGGAGCGATCACTCGTTGATGAATCTGATACTGCAACTCTCTCAGGTGATTCTTTGGCATCCAGTGAGTTGGTGGAGATGGGTGATGCCACAGACTGTGAAATATGTCCGGAGAGATTTGTCGCACCTTCCGAATCTGATTCAGCATTGCACTGGCTCTTGTAGCAGTTTGCTTCGTCCTTTGCAGAGAGGTTCTCTGCTAGTTCATCAGGCAACTTAGCATCTGTTAAGAGAGACATGGGCAGTGGGCGATTCTTCTTCGATCGATTTGTCATTGACTGGCATATTCTGTCAAGCGCCTCTTGACCTAAAAAGCTGCTTACGTATTGCGTTCTCACGGGTGAGATAACTCCAGACACATTGGTTCCCGACGAGCGAGATGATCCATCAGATACTGACTGACCGTTCTGACTTATCTCAAAGCAATTGGGTGCCCATTTTGGTTGTTTTTCTTGTGATTCATCTCTATTCAAACTCTTTGTGGTTGACTGATTCAAGGTGGAGGCCCAGGAGTTGGAACTAGACACTCCCATCTTTGATGATGTGTCTCTCAGCTCCGATGATCTAGGTTCATTCAGCTTTGCCCGCAATGATTTTGTGCCCGATAGTTTTAAGTCAGATGAGATGGGCTTGGGTGAATCAGCTGCTGAGACCTCTGTCCCTCTTTGATTTTCTGCCACTGACTCGATTGCACGCAATAAAGAATCAGTCACTTCCACTTCTTTTGTATTGACTATAAGTGGATCTGTTACCGCTGACCGAGGTTTCTCCTTGTTTCTATCTCTATCCAAACTCTTTGCCGATGACTCATTCAAGGGTGATGCACGAGAATCGAATATAGAGTTGCTAAACTCTGATAGCGTGTCTTCCAGCACCGAAGATCTGGGTTGGTGCAGCGATGATCTTATCTCAAATATTTTTGAGTCAGATGAGTTGGTGGTCTGTGAATCCGCTGCTGGTACCTCAGTGGGCTCCGTCCCCGCTTGTTTTGCGGCCACTGATTCCATTCCACGCAATAAAGAATCAGTCATTTCCAGTTTGTCTATATTTTCAAGCACATTTGTCACTGCTGATTCCGGTCTTTGGTCATTTTTATCTCTAACCAAACTATTTGCCGCTGATTGATTCAATGAGGAGGCCCATGAGTCAGAGGTGGATTTTCCCAGTTCTGATGACATATCGTCCAATGATCTAGGTTTGTTAAGTTTCATCTTTAATGAAGTTACTTTAGACGTTCTAGAGTCAGTTGAGATGGTCCTGGGTGAATCAGTCACTGATACCGCAGTCCCCATTTGGTTTGCTTCCATTGACTCGATTCCACACATTGAAGACTTAGTCGTTTCCACTTCTTTCATATTGACCTCAGATAGATTTGTCACTTCGGCTTTCTGCATGCTTTTACCCACTTTTACTGGTTTTGTAGTTGGTTTTATTTTAGTTTGAGCTGCCTGGACAACAGATGCTTTACCCTGGGAAGATGTCAGCGTGAGTTGTTTTCTAGGATTAGGCACTGTGGATGACTTCCTTGCTGTCTGCATACCTGTAACGGGCCTTGCAGCATTGTACTTCACCGGTCTCTTTATACACGGGATCGCTGTGGGTGGTCTCATAGGGGATGATCTTTGAGGCTTTACAGTCTTATTGACTGACAGAATTGTTTTATTTGCTCTAACAGAGGCTTTCAGTTTTGGTGGAACCTGAGGTGTTGTCTTCGGAGTCGTGCCACAGCAAGTTCGCACTGACGGCTTTGGTTTTGGTGGCGCTGCAAGTGCCTTTGTCATTTGAGGAGCTAAAACTGCTCTCTTTAATGGTGTGACTCTTGATTGCTGTATTGAGGTTTTACACTTTTGAGGGGCTGACACAGCCTTTTTGAATGGAATGCTGGTAGGTGATAGGGAAGAGAGTCGAGGCATTTTAGGAGCCGTGATGGATGTCTTTGGTTTTGTAGCTTTGGATGCTCGGGTAGCGGACAGTTGTTTTCTTGGAACGGGGTAAGATTTTCTAGTTGCTGATATGGCTTTGACTCCTCTCTTAGAGTTCTTTGCTTCTCTCGGCATCCGGAATGGCACTCTGGTAGAAGGAGTAGCTGGAGAGCATTTTATTGCTCGGACTTTGGTCGTGGAATAAGCCGCAATTATTTGCTGTATCCTAAGAGCTGTCTTTAATGAAATATTACGGCCAGAAGATGGCGGCGCATATCTACGACGACTACCTGTAATAAGAAACTAGAGATAGGCATGATGCCTAGTAGGATGTAGGATAGTTGCTTTTCCTGTCACTCATCGTAATAAAGCTCAGACTCGGTGTGAGGAAACACCCAGAGTCCTCTTGACACCCATTTTGTCGATTTTATGGGGGTAAAGCCATGACTCAATGGGTAGCGTACAGGGCCTGGACTCGGGATCCCTGGTTCAATTTCCAGCGCAAGCAAAACCATTGTCTTTCCCAATACCCTCATTAGTTTCAGATTCCGACACTAAATGAAGAAGGCCCATCCATAGACTGATAAAACGCTGGGTAAATTGGTAAAAAGCAATCTGTGGATCACATATTCAAGCACGATGCCAGCGGGGTGTTTTTCTGGTATCATGGGTGTTTAGTAAGCTCCTCGCTGCAAATTGCTAGAGTGGGTTCAGATCACCATGATGAAAAATGGAGGCCAAGATCACTTCACGGTTGTTAAAGATCAACCTATCCCATCTCGTTAAGAATAGCCAAATTCTTGACACGTGGCGTGTAAACAAATGGCTTAGGTTGACTGACCCCCAACCAGTATCCTGAGGAAGACAACCGGAAACCACGTCCGTGCTATCCAATGACACCATGTCAAGCCATGCAGGTCATGGCTAGCCTGTCTTCGGGCAGAATAGCTCCTTCGCAACTATTTACCCATAGATTTACATTCTCTATGTGGCACGATGCAAGCAGAAAGCCTCCAAAGGATACACCCTGGGATGCAAGGCCAGTTTCTGTAAACCCTGATCGGGATATGAAAGAAGAAACTGCTTTTATACCAGTTGAGCATTTCTGGTGAGACTTCGAGGCTTTGTTTTTGGGCAAGTTTGTATTAACGCGAGACGCCAGAGGGGTTCAAAATTTCACCAAATAGAAAAAATGACTGCTCAATTAAAAGGTGTTTACATGTCGTAAATACATGTCAACCAGTGTGACTGTCATCAGGAACAATCGGGATTCATTTCTTTTGCCAAAATTCTGTAAAATTCTGTATATTCACCGCGCTTTCTACGGCTAGTACAGCCTATAAGTGTAAGTATGGTTTTGGCTTGGGGAGCCAGGGAAATGTTTGTCTGGTCGATCGACTCTTATTCACGAGTTGGGACCTCCATAATTTTTACTGCGGTGTACCAAAGCCACACTAACAGGTTGAAGTGAGGGACTTGCTGAAGGTCTAGAAAAACAACACCGCCGGCAGTGAGACTCGAAAATGGAATCCATAGATTGCGAACTACAGGCTTCGATCAATTGAGTTATCCTGACCACCATACGAAGTTACGTTCTTTAAAAAGAGACTAACACTCCAGAAGTGCATTGACCATTGGTCATGGTGTAACGCCGTTAGAGACCCTGGGATCCCATTAAGTTTCCTGTCTTGCAATCCTCATTTTTGAAATTATCTTTAATTTGGCCAGCCACGGTGTGATTTGAACGAACTATTGATCCTAAGCGGTAGGGGCTAAGAAGTAGGTAAGGAGCTCATTCTCACGGCGGGTGCTCAGCATGACTAGGACTGAAATGCAGGGCCCTTTAATCCTTTAGCAAACAGCACTGGCATGTGTATATTTTTCATAAAACTACCCACGCGTACGCATGATTGAAATAAAGCCAATCGTGTCAGGTCCCAAAGGGTACACAGGCTCTACTCATTCTATGGCTTGTACCGATAGCAAGACCAACATCCCACTTTGGTGGTGTAACCTTAAACCTTATTTTTGATGATTGGTTTATGTCGTCCAGGAATACTTCACTAGCGAAGCATATACTACGTATCCAAATTCAAAATTACATACCAACTTCCAGTGCCATAGCAATAAAACAAAAAATCCAAATCAAAATGAGTCTGCAATGGCTGATCGAATTGGAGAGCACTAAAAGATATAACCCACCGCTTTTGGGAATAATCATTTGTGTGCATCCCAGTTCTAGCATAGAGTTGTGGATTACAGTTTCTAGGCAATCGACTTTTTCATAGTCTTCATCTGACCATGGCTGCCCCGAATCACGACGATCGGTCTACAAAAAACAAGATATCACGGCTCAATAATGTTTTAGATCCTGGGGTAAAGCCCCTGTTATGCCAGTCCCAAGACCCTCATATAATACCCAGCCCCTGGCTGGTCTTGACTAAGCTGAGATTTATACGAGGGCTGGTATTAAAATAAAAAACATTTGCGACTCTATAATGAACTGACCCGTGTATTGTGTCTGCGCCACCTGTCACAGGCAGCCAAGGATAAAATCTCAGTCTTCACTGTGAACCAACAAACTAGTCTTGGACTGTGCACAGTTTGTTGTATACTCCTCAACATGCTCACTGTTGCTATTAAACATATCAGCGCTAACGATTTTCTACTGGGCCCCTGGTTTAAAGTATGTATGTTGACCATCGCTCAACATGACTAGGACTTGGACTCAAGATCTTTCGACTGAGAGCCAAGCGCTCTAGCCCTTGAGCTATCCCGCTATCCCCATTTATCTTACATCAGGAACCAGGGGGCCAGGATAGCTCAGTTGGTAAAAGCTTGGATCTGCAATCTAAGAAGTTCAGGTTTCAGCCCCACTGCTGGCGGGGTGTTTTTCTGTTATGGGCCTCTCACTTCAAATTGCTAGTGTGGGTTCGGATCACCACGCTAAAACAAATGGATGTCCCAATCAGTGGGAGTGTGAGTGTGAATTGGCCCGGGCACGCTAACTTCCACTCTTTACTCCCCTCATTCCCAGTTTTTCTATCTGCCTCATTGCCAGATAACCCCCATACACAGTAATGAGTGGGAAGCTTTCAAACTTCAGGAGCCAATGAAGGGCATGTAGCTTGGCGATTGTGTCCTGGTGAAGAAAACAGACAGCTCGCATGGCTAGCTCAGTGTAGGGCATCACGATACATATTAGCAATCCTGAAATGAGGGTTTATTTTTCAATTTTCCATAGAATAGGATAAAGTCAGGCTCAATCTTACCACGAATGTGACCAGCTCTAGAAATCTTGCTGTCAGAAATCCCAACGCTTTAACAATCTCAAGATCATACTACAATACGCACCATACAGATAAGTTAATAGTCAGGTTTCTGTTTTTTGTATAATGTCTCCACCTGTATGGTGAAGGTACTGGGTTAGATATTTGTTCGTTCACAAGTTTCAGCCTAGCATGGACCACAATAAGCGAGTCACCATCAACGCTCCACCTGGATTCGAACCAATGGTTGTAAACCCAGTGCTTTACTACTGAGCTCTCCCACTATGAGAAGCGAAGGGTTGGTGAATAAAATGATGGAGGAGATATGATCGGGATTTGAACCCAGGATCTAACAATCACCAGCCCAGCCTGCTCCCACTGGACTATCCACTTTCCCCCGTAGGATAAATATTGCATTGTAGAGGCCCTGATGATACAGCAGCATATTGCAGATCTATATCAATACTCACCGGCGACAGACGTTTCTTGGAAGTCGGTTTCCCTTCCTCCAGATTGAGCAGGAACTCAAAAACATGATAGTAAATCGTCAAACACGCCTTGTAGTCTTTTGTCTTCCATCCAGCCACTGTGATTTTCACAGCCGTCTATCAATTATTAAAACAAGACAACTCACTTTTCTTAAAGCAATCGATTTAACCAACTGCCCTGACTCTACGACATGCGGGGAGGATGGGGGAGCGAAAGCGGCATCTTCTGCTTTGGTCGCCTCCTCACCCGCATGCCGGCGAGCCAGGTCACTTCACAAAATCGATGCAATAATTATCAGTTTGAAATGTTTAAATTCGCTGAGTATAGAGCAAATTGGGGGAACAACGATTTAAGAGCCTAGGTCGAGATTGAAAAACTTCATATAGAAGCTTAGGTAAATGAAGCATATCAACTGGCACTATTTGAGAATCTTCCAATTTGGAGCCTTCTTTTATACACATGAATGGCTTTGTCGAATCTATTGAAGCCTGATGTCCACCTCATATTCTGATAGACTAGAGGCCTCAGAGTTGTGCGATCTTAAATGGGCTGTAACTCAATACTCATAGAGAGAAAGACCATAAAACTCACAATGATATTAAGCAAAGCGACGAGGTTATCTGCCAGTAAACAAAGTCCAACTCGGTTTATCTGGGATTTCTACAAAAAAATGAAATAAGCTTTAGATTTCACTTTCTTTCTGCAGCTGTCCTCTATTGTGCAACACTGGTGAAGACGCTTCTAAAACTGTTGAATTCTGTAACTTTCAACTCTCAAGCCAATTTTATTCAATCGATGAAAGTTCTCGGTTATTCCGCTGAAATATCACCTGAAGCTGGCATTTTTTTATCCGCATAACTGCATACACGTACATAAGTTTCCCTTACACTCACCGTTAAACCAGATTCAAATACTTCTTTAAGGTCTAGGCGCATTTTTACAGTTGTCCCATTAACTAGTAGGAGAGTGTGAATCACAGAAACAATACACAATCACGATACCTAACAGTATACGCAAAGTCAAACTGCAATTGATAGGTACTTGCTATATGCATTCCAGCCATTCCATCACACTGCTATTCATTGTTTACATAGTCTTGCTAGCGACCATAAAAAGCTATAAAAAAAGGAGGGCCAAACCAGAGAGTGAATGTTCATACTTTAAGTATACAGTGCCAAAGTGGCACAAATTTGAAAATTCACAGTTTAGATTTAAACATTTTTTTCTCCGGATTTTTCATCGAGGTATTTATAAACTTGAAATGTTTAATTTAACTTTTTTCTCGGGGTCTTTATAGGATATATTTGCAGATTCTTTTTTAATTCTATTTTAAAAAGACAGCTTTGGGTGTTTGCAGGGTGTAGTTTATTGTATAGTTGTGATTTGTTTTACCGTGCCCATGAAGTGAAACCGGGGCTAGCAACATTACATATTGATATTGATGTTAGATTTTAAAAACATGCAGCTGGATGTTACCTGAGTTATAGTGGTCAGCTGTCATAGCCCTCGCCGTATGACCGCAAATGTGCTAAAGGTGGGGGAAGGGTCGCTGAAATCGCATATAGGCTCAAGTACGTTTAACCTCAAGGGAGTTCTTTATAAAAATTTTATCTCTCACCCTGTCTCACCCTGTCTGTTGACGGGCTGTCCAGTAGCTTATCTTGAGTCTTTTAATTGTCGTCGGTCA
>Ga0224501_10003892_pt1 | contig 11764 bp, 9 predicted proteins | sample SF_Oct11_sed_USG_4_FD_169105 | JGI IMG/M metagenome (GOLD analysis project Ga0224501, IMG submission 169105) | Sediment microbial communities from San Francisco Bay, California, United States - SF_Oct11_sed_USGS_8_1 | ecosystem: Environmental > Aquatic > Marine > Sediment | place: USA...
CTTGTTTTTCTATAGAAATGACGGTATATTTCAACTAAAAAAATGTCATTTGGAGCAGGTTTTATCAAAGACATGATCACCATGTCAAAAAACAACAGGCAACTGTTAAAAGGAGAAAATCCCACCTATAAGAATTTTGACAAAACCTACATTACCCATTCTATCATTTCCCGAAAACCTCCCAAATACAAAGACGCAAGCCCGGCCTTGTTGGAGAAAATAAGACAAAAAACCCTATCCGAAAACCTGAAATCAAGCGGGATATAATGGAAAGCCATGGCAATTGCCATCTTCCTGACATCCCTGATCGCCTTAATATTTGCGCTGAAGGATTTCGCTTAAAATCACCGCTTTTCGCGCACTATCACCATTTTTTAGCATGGATTTGATCTCGGAGGCAAACTCATTTTCCGTCGTACGGTCTGGTCGATCGTTAAATAATTTTCGGGTTTGATAGTGTTCGTCCTGCTGATAGGCAAGTTCAAAGCCCTCTGCTTTTTTAATTGACTCCTCATACACCCGCTTACTTTCTTCATCGGCAAAAGCCCTGCGATTCCCCTCCTCTTCAATTTCAATGTCAGCTTTCATCTTTACTTCCCTTGCAGGCACGGCCGGTATATCTTCCCGTTGCCGGGATGGCGCAGGCTGAACCGAACGCCTCCCGGTTATTTCCTCCAGCAAATCCTCAAATGTGACCGGTCGTTGGGGATAATCACCTTGGGGTTCCGATGGCGAATTTGGCCGGGGCCGGGGCTTTTGTTGTTCCTGGGCTTTCTTTTTGAAGTTTTTGCCAACAAAATAGATGATCGCAAAAATGATATATATCCAAAATTGAATGTCGTCCATTTTATAAAGTTTTAAAACATAAAATTAGGATATATTTGTTGCCTTTAGGCTTTTCATACATTTCTTTTTCTGCATGCAGCTTACGCGCCTCGAAATCAAGGGTTTTAAAAGTTTTGCCGACAAGGTCACCATCAATTTTGATGAAGGCATTACCGGTATTGTAGGACCCAATGGATGTGGAAAATCAAATGTGGTGGATTCAATCCGATGGGTACTGGGTGAGCAAAAAACAAGGGTACTACGGTCAGAAAAAATGGAAAATATCATTTTTAATGGTACCAAAAACCGTAAACCAACCCAACTGGCAGAGGTTTCCCTGACCTTTAACAACACCAAAAACCTCATCCCGACGGAATTTTCGCAGGTTACCATTACACGGAAATATTTTCGTTCAGGCGAAAGCGAATATCAGCTTAATGGAGTCCCCTGCCGCCTCAAAGACATTACCAACTTATTCCTCGATACAGGTATTGCCTCCAATAGCTATGCCATCATCGAATTAAAAATGGTCGACGACCTGCTCAATGACAAGGATAATTCGAGGCGATCACTTTTTGAAGAAGCTGCCGGTATTTCCAAATTTAAAATAAGGAAAAAGGAAACCCTAAAAAAGCTAAGTGACACGGATGCCGACCTGGCTCGTGTAGAGGACCTCCTCTTTGAAATTGACAAAAACCTGAAATCGCTGGAAAAACAGGCACGACAGGCAAAGCGGTATTTTGAAATAAAAGAAGAATACAAGCTTTCCAGCATTGCCATGGCTCGCAAAACCATCGAGTACCAGCAAAAGACACACGATAACATTGCCTCCCAACTTGCGGCCGAAACGGACCGAAAACTATCGCTCAACACGCAACTGGCCGAAAAAGATGCCCTGTTGGAAACGACAAAAGCCCAGCTCCTGACCAAGGAAAAACTACTCTCGGGACGCCAGAAATCACTCAATGAGCATGTCAACAAAATCAGGCAGTATGAAAGTGAAAAAAAGCTGAAAAACGAACGCCAGCGGTTCCTGGAGGACAAAATCAACCGGTTGCGTGAGCAACTCTCACAAGACAAGCAAAGCAACGAGCGGGCTGCCTTTTCGCTACAAGGACTGGAAAAAGAGCAGGCACAGGCCGAAAAAGAACTCGCCGAAGTGCATCTGTCACTCGACACGTTAAAGTCAGGCCTCGAAGAACAGAAGCAACGTACGACTGAAGCACAACAGCAGCTCAATGAGCTAAACCAGCAATACCTTTCCAGACGCGAAACTGTATTCCAACTGAACAAAGAACTGGAGTTTAAACAAATACAGCTTGGTTCACTTCGAAATGAATTGGAAAAAACGAGTGAAGACAGCTCATTCCACACAAACAGTCTGCAGGAATTTGGGGGAAAAATTGCAGAAATCGAACAGGAAAGAAAAACCAAAAATGAAACCTATGAAAAGTTTAAGGCAGACCAGGAACGGCTACTGGCAGCCATAAATGTCACACAGCAGAAAATTGAAAAAGTCAAAGATGAGTTGTCGCAAACCAACCGGTTGGCCGATGCCCGTCAAAATGAATATAACCTCACCAAATCACTGGTCGAAAACCTTGAGGGGTTTCCGGAAGCAATCAAATTCCTGAAAAAGAAACCCCAATGGAAAAATGCCCCCCTGCTTTCGGATGTGATCGGATGCCCTGACGAATACCGGATTTGTATCGAAAACTATCTGGAGCCATACATGAATTATTATGTGGTTTCTACCCTTGATGAAGCCATTCAGGCTGTGCAGGCACTCAACGAAGCCAGCCGGGGCAAAGTCAATTTTTTTATTCTGGAACAATTAAAAAACTGGAGTACCAGCCCATCCTCCCAGAACATCGAGCATACCGTGAAGGCGATGGATATAGTGGAATATGAGTCCGAATACAGCCACCTGATTTCCTATTTGTTGGACGGTGTGTATGTTTATTCTGGTAAAAAGCCTACCCCTCCGGGCGATAATGATGCCGTTTTGCTCGAAAAAACAGGTCAAATAGCCTTCCGGAAATACAGTGTGAGTGGCGGATCCGTTGGGCTTTTTGAAGGCAAACGAATCGGAAGGGCAAAAAATCTCGAAAAACTGGCCGGTGAAATCAAGTCCCTGAAATCAAACCAGCAAAGCCTCAACGATAGTTTACAATCAAACCTTTCTGAACTTGATAAGTTAAAAAGCGGAATTAAAACCGCTGAACTGGAGAGGTTGCGCGAAGAAATAAACCGGCTAAATGAAACCTATGCCACGTTCAAAACACGACAGGAACAATTTGAAAACCTCTTGTCGTCAAGTGCCCTCCGTCGGGAAGACATCCAGTCTCAACTGATAGAGACCCACGAGGCCATACAGGCACTGATACCCCGTGCCGAGGAAGAAAAAGAACAAATTGCCGACATGGAACATCGTGTGGCCGACTACCAGTCGACGATGGAAGAATTAAATGAAGCACTCACCCAACGGTCCACTGCCTACAATGAAGCCAATGTTCTTTTCCATCAAAAGGAAAACCGCGTTCGCAGTATTGTCCAGGAAGCCGGGTTCAAGCAAGAATCCTATGCCACCAGCCTGGAACGCATCGAACGCAACACCGAAGAACTGCAAACTACAGAACAGGACCTGAACGAGTTGGTTAGAAAAACATCGCAAAATGACGATGACCTCATTGCCATGTACAATGAAAAAGAGGCCATCGAACTGGGTGTGAATGAAGCCGAAAAAGAATATTACCAGACCCGAGGCACCATTGACGAAGAAGAAAAAGCCATACGTGAAATCCAACGCATGAGGGAACGGGCTGATCTCATCGTAATGGAATGGACCAACAAAATAAATGAATTGAAAATTTCACTGGCATCGACCAAAGAACGCCTTTCGGTGGAATTCAATATCGATTACAGTGCTATTGACGATGAGGCAATCCAAAACCTTCTCGAAAGCAGTACGGAAGAACTTCGGGAAACCGTCAACCGGCTAAAAAGCCGGATGGACTCCATGGGACCTATCAATCCCATGGCCATGGAAGCCTACGAAGAGATCAAAGAACGCTATGATTTTATCACGGCACAAAAAGATGACCTTCTCAAAGCCAAGGATTCACTGCTATCTACCATCCAGGAAATTGACACGGTTGCAAAAGAGACATTTCTGGATGCCTTTGGGAAAATAAAGGAGAGTTTTATCCGCGTATTCCGAACCCTTTTTACCGATGAAGATGACTGTGACGTATTCCTGACCGATCCGTCCAACCCACTGGAGTCTCCCATTGATATCATTGCCAAACCAAAAGGAAAAAGGCCACTCAGCATCAACCAGCTATCGGGAGGAGAAAAAACACTGACGGCCATCTCGCTCCTTTTTGCCATCTACCTCCTCAAACCCGCACCTTTTTGTGTCTTTGACGAAGTAGATGCTCCATTGGATGATGCCAACATTGACAAATTCAATCAAATCATCCGGGAGTTTTCAAAAGAGTCCCAATTCATCATCGTAACGCACAACAAACGTACCATGGCAAGTACGGATATCATCTATGGCATTACCATGATTGAACAGGGAATTTCACGCGTTGTACCAGTAGACCTTCGGGAACTGGCCTGATTGTTCGCCCAGGAATCAGGCAATCTGACAGCCGGTTGTATAAAATCATTGCCATAGCCATAAATTTGCGCTTTTCTTTGCGCCTCATTTACAAACCATTCCTGTGAACAGTTTTCGATTATTGATAGTATTACTTTGTGTGGCCGGTTTTCAGGCTTTTTCACAAAAAAAAAATGACCAGTTCCGCTTAATGATCAAACGATCATCCACACCCATCATCATTGACGGGGTAATGGACGAAGGTGCCTGGGACGAAGCAGATGTGGCCACCGACTTTTATATGGTGCTCCCAATGGATACCAGTGCCGCCAAGGTACGTACCGAAATACGGATGACCTACGATGACCACAATATCTACCTGATAGCCACCTGCTATTATGCCATGCCCGGTCCATATTTTGTGGAATCGCTCCGTCGTGATTTTTCATTCGGCAAGAATGATAACTTTATTTACTTCATGGATCCATTTGACGACCAGACCAATGGCTATACGTTTGGTGCCAATGCAGCAGGTGCCCAATGGGACGGTATCTTGTATGAGGGAGGCAAGGCAGACCTGAGCTGGGACAATAAATGGGTATCGGAAGTGAGAAACGATGAAGAAAAATACGTCTTTGAAATGGCCCTCCCCTTTAAGACCATCCGCTACAAAGAGGGGATTTTGGAATGGGGGATCAATTTCAGTCGACTGGATCTCAGAACTACGGAAAAATCAGCCTGGGCACCCGTGCCACGACAGTTTCCTACAGCTTCACTCGCATATACGGGGACATTGGTCTGGGATCAGCCACCTCCGGCTCCCGGCACCAATGTATCGGTGATCCCATACGTACTCGGCAAAACCTCGCGCGATTACATCACGAATACGGGTCCTGATTATTCCCCTCAGATTGGGGCCGACGCAAAAATCGCCATTACGTCTTCGCTCAACCTCGACCTGACCATCAACCCGGACTTTTCGCAGGTAGATGTTGACCGGCAGGTAACCAATCTGGATCGTTTTGAATTGTTTTTTCCCGAAAGAAGACAGTTTTTTCTCGAAAACGGCGACTTGTTTGGAAACTACGGCTATCCGACCATCCGGCCGTTTTTTTCACGGCGGATTGGCTTGGGTGTCCCGATTAGATATGGGGCCCGCTTAAGTGGACGTATCAACCGCAATTGGCGGATAGGCGCCATGGACATGCAGACGGCTCCTGTGGAAAAATTAGGTTTGCCTGCCCAAAATTTTGCCGTAATGTCCATTCAGCGAAGGGTTTTTTCGAGATCCAACATCAGTTTGCTGATGGTAAACAAAGAATCGATCCGCTACACACCAGACCCGACCGACAGCCTGCCCGATTATTCCGTGTACAACCGTAATATTGGCATGGAATACAACCTTGCCTCTTCCAATAACCTCTGGACAGGCAAAGCTTTGTTCCTTAAATCATTTAGCCCGGGTTTTAAGGCAGATGATATGGTACAATCGGCAAACCTCCGCTATTCCAGTCGTAACTGGACAATTGAATGGCAGCATGACTATGTTGGCAAAAACTTTATATCGGAAGCCGGCTACGTGCCGCGGAACAATTTTATCCGGTTAAGTCCCAAAATCAGCTATAATTTTTTCCCTACCGGCGAAAAAATACTCAGCCACGGCCCCTCGCTGGAAACGAACCCTGCCTATAAACCAAACCTGGAGTATACGGACAACAGCACGAAAATCGGCTACAACATTTCATTTCGCACTCGGAGCAGCCTTAAAATGTACAGGTCACAGGATTTTGTAAAAATCCTGTTCAAATTTGACCCGACACGCTCCGACAAAGACAGCCTGGACATCAACACCGTGCACCGGTGGAGTTCATGGGGAACGGAATTTGTCTCCAAACCACAAAGCATGTTTACCTACGGCATTTCCACACTCTATGGGGGCTATTACGCAGGTGGTAGCCGCTTTAATGTGTCGGCAGATCTTGGCTACCGATTTCAGCCCTACGTCAACCTGTCCATGACCACCAGCTACAACAACCTGCAAATGCCCATGCCATGGGGCAATACCGTATTCTGGCTGATAGGTCCCCGTGTAGACGTAACCATGACCAATAAACTGTATTTTACGGCCTTTATGCAGTACAATCAGCAGACCGACAACATCAACCTGAACACGCGGTTTCAATGGCGGTTCAAGCCTGCTTCCGATTTGTTTATTGTGTACACCGACAATTACCTGCCCGAGCCATTTAATGTGAAAAGCAGGGCCCTGGTCGTGAAATTTACTTATTGGATCAGCCTGTAAGATTCACAGAAAGCCCGGCACTGCAAACGTGACCGGGTTTTTTGTTTCGTCATGGCCTATTCAAAGGATTTCCATTTTTTCCGTTTTCCCGAACGGTCGTACTTATACCATATACCGGATTGTTTTCCCCGTTCGTACGAGCCGTCATAGGCTGGTTTTCCGTCTTCATCAAAATAGTGCCAGAAGCCATGCTCTGCTCCCTGCCGAAGAGCCCCCTGCTGCCACAAGACCCCATTTTCATAATAAAAGACCCACGTACCTTCCGGTAATCCCATTGTGTATGACCCTGTGCGCCTGATATGGCCGTTTTCATAGTAAAAAATCCATTTCCCTTCATATAGGCCATTGTCATACCTACCTTTTTTTTCTAACAGCCCATTTTCAAAATAGCTCCAGGAAGAATCAGCAGGTGCCCCGTTTTTCCAGTATTCCTTTACTTGTAACTGCCCTGATGGATAAAAGTACATCTGTTCACCAGCCAAATCCCCCTTTTCAAAATACTGAATGGCACTACGTGATCCGTCAGGATAATAAAAGTACCACTGTCCATCCTGCACCCCTTCCTGCCATTTCCCTACCGAATGGATCGATCCGTTTTCATAATAGACCGTGTCCTGCGACATGACATGGGTGCCGGTCAATACCATCAATATCCAAATTAAAAAATGCCTCATTTTTATTCCCATACCCAAATATATTGGAATTATGGAAGGAAATTATTATTTTACAGTTGATGGAAAGGAGGCTTTTACCGGTGTTTTTCCTTCTTTGTTGCCCCGCACTGATGGCACAGGATGGCAATTTTGCATTGGGAGCCCGAAACAATGGTCTGGCGGGGACAAGCCTAACCCTCACCGACGGATGGAGCCTTTTCAACAACATTGGTGGTCTGGGTGCCCTGAAGCAGGATGAAATAATGGCCTCGTACCAGAACCGATATGCTTTACAGGCCTTCTCGGTCATAGGACTGGGCTATGCACACAAAGGAAAATCTGTAAATTTCGGAACATCCCTATTTCGCTATGGCGATGACACCTATAACCAGCAACGGCTGGGTCTATTTGTTGGCAACACCTTTCAGTTGGTCAGTCTGGGGGTGGGTGCTTCCCTCCTTCAATATTCCATTGTGGGACTGGGCATCCGGCGATTGCCAGTCCTTGACTTTGGAGGCATCGCCCAATTAACCCCCAAAATACATGTCGGGGCCTATATTTTCAATATCAATGGAGCCAGAATCAACACGAGTGAGCCCGTCCCTGTCCTGATGAAAGCAGGAATATCCTTCCGCCCTATTGAAGGGCTGATGCTCAATATGGAAATTGAAAAAGACATTTCGTATCCTCAAAATTTTAAATGCGGCATTGAATATCACCTGAACAAGTGGGTAGACATCCGGACTGGCTTTAGTACTTATCCGCAATCTGCAGCCTTTGGTTTTGACATCCGATCCATGAACATGGTCTACTCATACGCATACCGAACCTTACCCATTCTTGCCGGCATTCATGAATGGTCATTATCCCTTCCCATTAACCGAGAATGACACGAAAGATATACGTGATCGGATGTTTTTTGCTAACTGCCTTTACAGGAAACACGCAAGCCCCGACACCTGATTTGGGCCGTCTCACGGAAAAGTTGTTTCAGGTACAGGAAGATGACCGAAGCTACAGCGAATTATACGATGCCTTATACCAATATTATCTCCATCCGATCGACCTCAACCAGGCAAGTGAAGAAGAATTGCTACAGCTGTCTGTCATTAGCCCTTCACAAGTTGCTGAGCTCATCCATTACCGGCAAAAATATGGCGATCTCCTTTCAATTTTTGAACTACAGGCCATACCCGGTTTTGAGCTACCGGATATCGAAAACCTGTTGCCCTTTGTCACGGTCGATGAAAACCGGATTGATAACCGCCCTTTACTTTCCCGGATACTTTCCGAACCCAATCATTATCTGATAGTGAGATACAATCAACGCCTTGAGCGAGCACGCGGGTTTCGCGAACAATCATACCAGGGCAGTCCCGGGAATGTGTATACCCGGTTCAGGATCAGCCATCCCCATGATTTCAGTCTGGGCTTCATTGCCGAAAAGGATGCCGGCGAACCCTTCAACCTTTCCTCACATGGTTTTGATTTTTATTCCGGCCATTTCCAGGTCAAAAACAGAGGAGCCCTCCAAAACCTCATCGTGGGCGATTATCAGATGCAATGGGGACAGGGACTGGTAGCCGGAAGTGGTTTTGGGACGGGAAAAGGTACTGAGACGGTCTATAGTGTCCGTAGAGGTTCACTTGGTGCCCAACCCTATTCTTCTGCCATGGAATCCGGTTTTTTCAGGGGTGCGACCCTTACACTGGGAACCAAAAAATACCAGAGCACAGTGTTCGTTTCGCGCCTGGCAGAAGACGGAAGGGTAAATAACGACACACTCGATGCAGACGTGTATGGATCTGTCCCATCATTGGGTATTACGGGATTGCACCGGACACAAAAAGAGCGCGAATCACGCAACTCCATCATGAAAACTACGCTGGGAACTGCCCTGGTCTGCCGCCCTGGACACCGGATGGAAGCTGGATTGGTAACGGCATACACCCATTTTAGCCACGCAATTGTCCCCTCACCGGCCCCATACAATTTTCATAACTTTCAGGGACATGCAAACACTACCACAGGTACCTATTTCAACTGGAATTATCAAAACATCCTGCTTTTTGGTGAAGCGGCCATTTCCGGCTCAAAAGGCAAGGGCATTATCGGAGGAGCTATGGCTTCCCTTTCCCACCAGCTGGACGTAGCCATCGTTTTTCGCCGGTACGACAAAAACTTTCATTCATTTTATGCAAACGCCTTCAGTGAAAGTAGCCGACCCAGCAATGAAACGGGATATTACTGGGGGGTAAAATACAAACCCTCCTTCCGGCATGAATTTGCTGCCTATTACGATTTGTTCCGATTTCCCTGGCTTACCTATAGGGCGGACAGTCCTTCACAAGGATCCGAGGCCCTGCTGGTGTATTATTTTCGTCCTTCCAGTTCCTCCCAGCTGTCACTTCGGTACCGGATGGAAAAAAAGCAACAATCTGTTCCCCTCGATTCACAACCACTCCCCGTCCTATCGATGGGTCGCAAAGACCTGATCGGCTGGCATGTGAGCATTCATGCCAACGCATGGCTTTCACTTGAGACCCGTATCCAGTATAGTCAGTTCAATCTAACCGATAAAACAACCAGGGGGCTGGCCATTGTGCAGGATGCACACATCAGTCTAACGAGATTAAAAGTCACCGGGCGATATAGCCTTTTTGATACCGACGATTATGAAAACCGCCAGTACTTCTACGAGCGAAATGTCCTGTATGCCTATTCCATTCCGTCCTATTATGGTACAGGGAGCCGCCGGATGATAATGGCCCAGTTCCCCATTGGACAATCCCTGACAGCCTGGCTGCGTTTTGCCCGTTTTCATTACAATGGGAAATCCGAGACCGGTACAGGGCTGGACGAAACCAAAGGCCCAAACCGGACAGATATTTCCATAGAGCTACAAAAAAAATTTTGACATAAAAAAAGCCCCTTGCGGGGCCTTTCTGCTTAAAACCAAAATCAACTAAAATGAGTAACCTTCTTTTAATGCTTTTTTGATTTCAGCTATAGCATATACACGCATATTATTTCTCTCCAACTCTTCCACACTCTTTAAATGCCTTGCATACGCTAGTAACTCTGATTGCTGCTCCCGATTGAGAGATGTAAACTCACTTATTATATTAACGGATAGTGTCTTTCTCATATCACTTAACATTTAATGATGTGTCAAAATTATAACACGGTATTGACAGTACTAAATGTACACGCATGAACAGGAAAATACATGTCTCAATCGAGAATAATAGGAAATAAAAGCACAGGCTATCAGGTACATACCTTTTGGATACAGACAATTATAGCCTGCATTACCTCTTTACCACTCCGTATGGAAAATACCCGGACGGTCGGTACGTTCATAGGTATGGGAGCCAAAATGATCACGCTGCGCCTGTATAAGGTTGAGTGGCAACCTGCCCGAACGAAAGGCATCGAAATAATTCAAACAGGCAGATAGGGACAAGGTAGGAACCTCCAATTCGATAGCATAGCGAATCACCCGCCGCGCCGACGGCACACAATCCATAAGTTTTTGGCATATGGCAGCATCCAATAAAAGGCTTTGCAAATCCGGCTGGCGGTCATAGGCCGCACGCATATCCTCCAACAATGCTGCCCGGATGATGCACCCCCCTCTCCAGATTTTGGCAATACGCTCCATGGAAACGCCGTAGGTATATTCTTCAGAGGCTACTGCCAACTGTGTCATTCCCTGAGCATAGGAAATAATATAGCCAAAATATAAGGCATTTTCAAGGTCATGAAGTGAAATCCGCTCAGTCATGCCTGTTTTAGTCCGGGGATAAAGTGCTTCGGCTTTTATCCTGACTTCTTTCATTGAGGACAACTGCCGCATGGAAACGGCTGCATCAAGGGATGGTACGGCCACACCCAGATCCATTGCGTTTTGGGATGTCCATTTTCCCGTCCCTTTTTGTTTGGCCTTATCAAGGATATAATCAACGAGCTCACCTTCCTGAAACTCATCTGGCTTGGTGAAAATCTCAGCGGTGATCTCGACCAAAAATGACCGAAGCCTGCCCTCATTCCAGTTGGCAAAGGTTTCTGCCATCTCCATGTTAGACAATTGCATCCCATCGTTCATTAGTTGGTATACTTCAGATATCAACTGCATGAGCGCATATTCTATGCCATTATGAACCATTTTTACATAATTCCCGGCCGAGCCTTTGCCCATAAAATCCACACAAGGCTCCCCTTCTACCCGTGCCGCTGCCGCTTCAAATACCGGACGTACCAACTCGTATGACTCCTGGTCACCGCCCGGCATAATACTTGGGCCAAAACGCGCCCCTTTTGCCCCTCCCGAAACGCCCGCACCCATAAACCGAATCCCTTTTTCTTTTAAGTAGTCAT
>Ga0224501_10003893_pt1 | contig 11763 bp, 11 predicted proteins | sample SF_Oct11_sed_USG_4_FD_169105 | JGI IMG/M metagenome (GOLD analysis project Ga0224501, IMG submission 169105) | Sediment microbial communities from San Francisco Bay, California, United States - SF_Oct11_sed_USGS_8_1 | ecosystem: Environmental > Aquatic > Marine > Sediment | place: USA...
AGCAATAACTACTTGACAAGAGCGACAAACAGCCTTTTATCTATGCGTTCTCATAACTCTATAGCATGGAGTATCTAAAGAGCCAGTGGAATGCAATCAATTCAGATCATGTTCAGTCGATTCAACCCAAAACATAACCAGTGAAACTGGGATGGCCACCAAATGGCGCTATCCCAACAACGCATCTCCAGTGTAATCCCTCATAGTGAAAGTTATCAGTTCTATCAACAGCAAACGAGAATTTGCACTTACGTGGAACTGCTTGATCTGAGCACGACGGCATTTACTGGAGGCTACTCTCTCGACCTTCATAATCATAATAGAGTGAGCGCGGGCTCTATGACGAGCTCCCATATCACGGTCTACAACACATAAAATGCTCAGCATAAATCATGGATCCAAATTGTCAAATGGAAAATTTTGGGAGAGGATTGTGTATTGTAATGTTGCTAGAATGTTCAACTCGTCTGCATATATTGATCACAGACAAGAGCGACAAACAGCTTTATTCTGTGCTTCTTTGATAATTGCACAATCAGAGGTGTGAACTGAGCAACCAGTAAAAAGCAACTTGGAAAGGAGGGCGGAAAACTTGGCCCAGTGCTACATTATGTTAACCAAGAGAGCAGTAATTTCCAAGAGGGGATACTTACAGCACTGAGTGATAGCTCCGGCTACAGTTACATCTCGGTACTCCCTGTACATGTTGTGTGTTCCAGATCGAGAGTCATATCTCAACCAAACACCAAAGTTCTTTACAACCGTTGGTTTCTTCTCATACACCTGTAGAAGAAATAATCTCCATATGGCTAACGACTCATAGCTAAAAAGCCACGAAATGTATAGCTATATACAAACATGGGACCGTTTCGTTTTCAAGACGGATGCCCTCCAAGGCTATTCGACTCAGACAATGTTAAGAATTTGAGTAGTTGCGCACCCTGCTACAGAACCGTAATATTAGCGACTCCACCTACTAACGTATACCGACTCGCTCGGTGAGCCATTCGTACACGTAGTGAATACATTGCTCACTTTGGATCGGTATTACTAGTGATTCAGTGCGCAGTATGGGCGCAAATGTATGAATTTGTCTGATGAATTAGTTCATAACACCAGGGTTTGCATACAAACTGCAGCAGACCTACTTGATCAACTAGAAAGAGGAAATCGTATTAGGAATCATTGTACAGAATTTTGAAGAAATTTCGTATGAACATACAGACTCGTCTGCATCTGTGCGTCAATAACATGAATGTGGGGTCGTTTTCGGTTTACGTATACGAACTCCGCAAACTCTCTATTATCAACCCTGTCTTAATACAACTGGCTTGTTGCATTGCCACCCAGGAATGAGCAAGAGCAAAGGCATCGCCGTGACTCTCGATCGATTACCCTCCCCAGTCAAGGCAATTTTAGCGATGTGATGCGGCGGCTGCTACACATTTGTATTCCCATGAGGCCGCTTGCACCAAAGGGGCTATAACCAGTGTGCAACATCCAAACGTTATGAAAGGTCTGCAATTTCACAACTACGGTTTAGGCGTGGTATGGATTTTCAGCACAAGTTTGTGTAAACATATCACTGACCCATACGTCCGCACCAGTAGCGTAACTTAACCTACTTTTACCAATTCCGTATGTGCCAGGTACGGTAGCTATTGTAATCTAGAAACATTTTTCAAGGCTTCAACATTAGAATAGGTAAACCTTATGTTGAAAGACAATCATGTGATAAAATACAGAAGTAGACAACTCTTATATTTAGTTGCTCTACACACCCCACTTTCTCAGTTTTCTTTTTTTTGTCATGTCAAGGACGTTATCCGCCATGCCGCGTGTTGTCACGTCTGAATGTGTTAGCAATTCTACTAGAGATTAAAGAGATCTAAACACCAACACAAGCATAATGGCAACTAGTACATCAACAGGTTATGGGCCCAGTGGCTACAAGAAGCACAGACTCCTTTTTGATGATGACCCAAACAGTTTCACAATTTGGGAAACAAGATTCAACCCATACCTAAAAACGCAAGTATAGGTTTCTTTCATTCGTGAAAATCATGAAAATGGTAAGGGCATTAGCCTAGTCTTTGCAACAGTACAGTGCATTTCTTCTCCAACCCAGAACCAAGGGACTAATTCTTACCTGGGTGCACTCGAGAATCTCACTGTTCGTCTTCTTGATCTTTTTCAGAAGCTTGGCAAAATACCAGAATCGTGACTTGGCTACAACACTGTCGGGTGCAAAGATCCTCATCTGATAGATTGGAGGAGTTTGGCTAGGGTCGGTAGGGACCTTGCGTCCGACTACGCGGTACTCCTTCAGCTAAAATACAAACAGCATAGCTACAAAGTTGATGAAAGGTTATCTCCCTTGTTAGAAAATGGACGCCGGTACGACGAAGATACAAATCCATTGAACTGAGAATGTAAATTTCCACACCACACACACACATACAGATTAAACTAGGACATCATGAGAAAAGGTAATCCTATACTGCAAACAATCCACGCTATGCGCGTATTGGTAAAACAGTCTAAGTAAGTAAAAAAGAAAAGAAAGAGAGACGTACATCACCCTTGGCCTTCATCTTGACACACGAGGCAAAAAAGACCGATCACGTGATCCGGATGAACGGCCGCTCGAATTAAATTTTTAATGTGTCATAATTATTAAAATAAGCAATAAAGCTTTTATAAATAGGTAAATAAAACCTAATTTATTAGATTCCTAAATTTATAAGATTCGTTTTTACTAAAAAGGTCTATCGAGCCTGTATGATAAACTTGACCCACCCAACTGATTGAAGCTTGTTTAGCGCTAAAACAGCAATCAGACTACAGGCATGGCGTCACGAAACGTGTAAACTAGGTTTTGTGTTTCATTTCAGAAAATTTGTGTTTATTTGCTCTTTAACCCTGTCATCATATTGGAAACTTCCCGAGTGATATGTAGAATAGAATTTATAAGCTTCGTGTTAAATACACTGTTAGTGTTAACCAGTGAAGAGCTGGGAGTGTTGTCGAATCTGGTAGTGGTAGGTCGATTTCTTCAAGTTCAACATCAACAGTTCAACTTCAACACGTTCAACATATATCTTTAGTTTATATGAATTATTATTAATGAAATGATTATGAACATTGAATTTGATATTTGATTTTGATATTATTTGATTCATTTGATTGGTGTTGTTGAGCTGACTGACTGACTCTGAGTCTGAGTCACTGATAACAATGATAAGACTGACTGACTGAGCGTTGTCGCTCGAGTCGGTCTGTCAAATTCCCTCACTCAACTCACAAGTCAATCAATGACTATGAGTGACTCAATAATTAAATGAAGTGGAACCAACTCACTCACTGACCACACTCACTCAATCACTTGACTCACTGACTGACTCCACAGTCACTCAAGCCAGTAACACCAATGTTGATCTTTCAAAGTCAAACACCTGCGTGAGTGACTCTGACTGTTTGAAACAGTCACTCACGCAAGTTTGTACTGACACTGACAGTGACTGTGAGCGTGAGTAAGTCTGGGTGCTGACCTGTCCTGAGTGAGTCCAACTCAAAGTCAGACTGAGCCTCAGACTGAGAAGTAACTAATGATTGTGTGTGACTTATTAAGTTATTTTATTAAGGGTTGGAAAATGTTGGCTGTCTGAGTGGGTGGTCTGTCACTTGTGACTGTGAGTGTGAGTCTGATTTGGACGCTGTACTCAGTGTACTGTGACCGTGGTCTAACACTCATTTCTATCACTGTGTCAGTAGACGTTTTTGACTTATGCAGATATCATCTGTTCAGACATCCTGAGTCGTGAGTGCTCTCATTTCACCGCATTAGCCTTAGGTGTACAACTTGCCTCCACGCAGATCTATCCTGTGACACCTCAAGAGCTTGTTGCAGAAAGAGGTCAATTTTGTTGAGGTCTTTTTGTAGGCATTTTGTCCATGTTGTTCGTTGACCACCTCTTGGCTTCTGTGTTGATGGCGTCATTCGGTGCTTGGCTTGCTGGTGTCTCCGGGTTTAGTCTGTTGGCATGACCAAACCATCTCACATGTCTTGCTTTAATCATTGTGCTCCATGGTTTTAGGCCTTTGAGTCTGTAGACTTCATCGTCAGATAGTTTGTTTGGCCTTCTGATTATTAGTCGAACATAGACCAGTCCCTTCCCAACTCACTAAATGACTAATCAATTCGAAGGCTGAGTCTGTTGTCTGCAAACAGGACTGAATCACTCACATGAGGATTGTTGAGACGACAAATGTTAAAATTGCTGACTAATATTAAAACTTTATCATTTGTCGGCAATTTTAACACTTATCGGCAATTTTAACATTTGTTGACGATTTTACCATTTGTTGGCGATTTTAACATTTGTCGTTCCAACAAGGGTGTCAGATAAACTGTAACTGACTTGAGAGTAGTAATTAATTTTTGCGTAGACATCCCTTGCTAACATATCAGTGAACCTGAAGTCGGTCTACATTGTATGATATGTTATCGGGGGTTTTTTTAGTCTGGCTGAGATGAAAGGAAGATGAATGAAGCAATATTGCTACAGATTCATAATACTAACCAGGCAGCCCAGGTTCAGGTATGACATGTTTACCCTGCCCGCCTTACAGAAACAATTGTCCGGATTATACTATTTCTAGTAGTTGATTTTCCACTTGATGTCCATGGCCTACATTCAACCTGGACCTGTATACGAAGTATGATTCCAGACCGGACAGCTGACAGTTGTACTTTTGTCTTCCTAAATCTATGAAAAAGGACCGCGTCTATAGGTTATCAAAATTCAAAAATCCCAACTCGAGTGAGAAGTGCATTTAAATTGGGAACTTGGGTTTCCAGAACATTTGTATTCCCAAGTAATGCTGCTATTGGGCATCCTATGAGGCCAGTCATACACCCCAATACAGATACGTAGCAAGCTCTGTACACCTGCCCCTACTCACTGTCACAAAATAGCCAGAGCTTCCATTATTTTCTGTGTAGCAGTTACGTACGGTTTTATACAGCTGGCGATGTTTTGGTTGATTTCGCTGAATCACCGGCAGTCTTGAGATGGGTCATCATCTACCTTTAGGTACTGGAGTATTTTGAGCACCTAAAGACATCTGAAAATGGCTGGAGTGAATGTGCGAAGGCGATCCTATCACAACAATACCGAGAGTATGTAAAGAGAGACTCAACAGTTTACACCCCTCTCCCTTCATGGTCTGGTTATACTATCCTGGTGACCGATCCGACGTTGTACAAAACCCTGACAGGGCTCCTGACCGCTTATATCAGGAGGGTGATCACAATGCACAGACCGTCCTACCCGTCAAGCGAGTTCGATCCAATTTTGAGATACCCACTGCATGTTTATCATCACCATTGACTCATGATGGTTTGGCTAGAGTTGAGGTGAATGACAAATGATCTCTTAATCTGTTATTCCTGGGAGAGGCCACTGAAGCAGTAAACTGTGTGCGATCAGTAAATTTATCATACGTACAATGAGCGCGCAATTTATATGCAGCTACCATTGGTATATAATCCCTGCATCCGTTTGTGATTAGGTAATATGCGCAATTAGGTCACAAGAGGCCATGTTGCTCACTTTTTCTTGAAAATAAACACGGTGTAATAGTGGCAAGTTACGGTAAATGGAGCGGTAAAACAATATCTGCTGCAGCACATTCTCACATAAAATGATGTCGGTGTCACTCACTTGCTGCCAATCTGGTACCAGTACTATCTTTGATATAATAGGAAAATCACTGGTCAAAACAATGAACTAGCAGGTGTGGTGTAATAACTAGACACCCGAATAGCCAATCAGCTATCACCGCGATGTATTCATCCGTCCGCTACCGGTCGATGGTAGAAAATTCTGTGTCTTATGTTACTACCAGCCCAGGTTTTCCGGCTGGCTAATCATAACAGTTTCACGGCCGACTTGACCGTGGAGTTGTGTTCTCTGTTGTTCAAAATGGGCAAAAAAGCTAATGAATGACGATTTTAAACTGAATAAATCGTCTTAAAGGGGTTATGACATAGACAAACGTGACTTCACTTGTTTTTAGATCCTGAAGCCCACCATGAACAAATGGACCCGATACCCAGTTCAAATGGAAGCTTAGATATAGCCCTATCCTAATCCCATTTTCAGACCGTCGACGCACCAGAATTGGCCTCGAGATAGGAAATTAACACAGAGCTGTGGCGTTTGCGTTGATTTCTCGGCTTACGCGCTGCTATTTGGAAAATCCTCTTGTAGGTGCACACTAGACTTTTAGTTACACAGTCTATATAGAGAAAATCTTCAACAAAAATATAGAAATAGGATTTCAGAGTGCAGTTTCTCACCTCTGTCAGCGAGCGTTAGTGCCATTAGTGCAAAATGATAGAGGCCCGTATGCAACGGCCTCTATTTACGGCGAGGGAAAACCGGCAAGGTACTTCTTAGTTTCCTCCAATATTGCGTTCCATTTTAAGTTCTACTCGATGTTATAAGGGGGTGAAGATCACTGGGTTACTAAGTTTTAGTAATTTGATCCCATTTTATTTCTATTTGGGCCATTTGGGTCATAGTTATTTGAGTGACCGATATTCGGTTTGTGGAAAAAGACCACTCGCTATCGCTGCAATGAATGCAGAGTTGGCTCCCTTTAGGAATGGGGAACACAACTCCGAAGGTGCGTCTACCATCATCACCGTTGTCAGTGCCGACTTGAGCTACTGCTTCAGCTGAATTCCACAAAATGTCATAAGAACTGATGGAAATGAACTGGGATCATTATTGTTTGGCATATGCTATTAGCTATATTCCAGTTCAGAACCATTATTAGTTATGGCCCATTTACAAAAAGGAGATGACAACTCTGCGATCAAGTCGACCTCGAACCAGTAGCGATTGTCCGGCCAAAAGTTGACTAGTTTGGCAGTACCTATGGGTAATGAGTGTGTATATGACCTCAGTACTGTTATCCATTACAGTGATGAGCAGATAAGGTTCTTTTGTTACCAAGTGATAGAGAACTTCGTAGTGAACAGATATCCGGTCATAGCGGATGCTGTGCTCAAACAGAATGTCAGGAATATTGTGATGAATATCATGCAGCAATCGGTATGTACCCTCTACCAAGAAGCCTGTGTGTATGTGCCCGCTACCAAGAAGTGTGCGCCGCAACTACTGAAGGTTCTTTTAGACTCCTTAGGATCTGAAAATCATCTGATTCTCTTAACAGAAATGTAACTGACATTATGTGCAGTGCAAATGTGGTCGGACTAGATCAGTCCTGGCTGAGTTCTTGGGGGCAGAATTTGCCCAATGCAATCACTTGACCTTGGAATTATCTTTATGCAATCAATGATCATTTGAGATTCGTCGAGTAGTATAAAAAATTTAATATTTCTCTGGGTGTTTTTGTCTTCACTGCGCCCAAACTTAGACTAAAACGTCATTTATTCCTGTTCGTAGATATCAAGCTCTCCTCCAGAAAAAGTTTACATCCGTAACAAACTTTCTCAGATCCTCAGTCTCATGTTTGTCGTGGACTACCCAGCTAATTGGCAGACATTCTTCTCGGACCTGATGCAGATGCCTGGACCGCAGGGAGCCGATCTCTACCTGCGTATCATGAAAGCCATCGACACGGAGGTGGTGGATCGCGAGGTAGTTCACTCGCCTGAGGTAAAGTCAATGTGACGACCCTAGTTCTTGGCTCATCTCCCAGCGGCCAGCATGACGTGCCCTTATTCTCCCGTGTTTCTCATTTTTGGATCACGGCATTGAACTAAGCTGGCCCACCCATGTAAAAGACCATTTTTTGTGGGGCACTCTATGAACCCGTCTGTCATCAAACCTCCAGCTTTAATATGTTATGCACTTACTGCAGAAAAGTCATCTTTTCTTGACACAAATTGAGTCCCATATTTTTCGGTGACTCATTTTTCTTTTTCTCTCCGCAGAACCAGAAGAGGAACACAAATATAAAAGACATGATGAGGGAGCAATGTGTCAGTCAGCTTGTGGATTCCTGGTATCAGCTCATGGTGAGTCTCATCTCATCTCACTACCCACTCTCTGTCCCTGCCGCTCTTCCACCAATCCGTGTTTCTCGTAAAAGAGAGGGTAACTACCCCACTTCATGATATGATTTGTTTAATTCCATTAAAAAAGAACGCATATGCATGATGGTGATGGTGAAGTATTCGGCAGATTTCTCATGTCCTGTCATTGCCATGGTGTCGTGGGATGGTACTGAGGCAATTCTCTTGTTGCCTTCCTCTGGTTCCTGGTTGGGGTCAGTACAAGCCATCTTTGCGCATCAGCTGCTGAAACCCGACTAACCCTCTCGAGAAAGGAGAGATGAATCGCTAACAACCACGGAGTGATCGTGACCCTTATCCATTGGTTAGTGTCCTTCCAATATTTATACCATGACGATACAAAGTCACACTAGTTAGCGATATAAACTGAACAGCTTTCTAAAGGCCCACACCAGCGAAAAACCCCGCCAGCAGTGGGAAGCGGACCCACAACCATTAGCTTGTAATTCCGCGTTTAAGCTACCCTGGTCCTCTTTTTGCATAGTGACAAAGCAGAAATAAAATTGAGAAACGGCATCAGTAATGGGCAACTAATAGCAGACCCCGTGGCAAACGTGGTACCGGTGTATTGAGTCATTATAAAGCAGTAGGAATGTGCTTTTCTCCTACTGTTGCCTTTCATCCAGCTGTTGTACAGCCATGGATTCCATTATTGTAGGACATGTATGAGAACTCTCAGCCGGAGTTAGTTTGTCTCTGTTTGGATGTTATCGGTCTGTATATCGCCTGGATAGATATAAACCTGATCGCTAACGATCGCATCGTCCCCGTTCTGCTCAGGTTCCTTAAGATGCCTCTGCTCAGGGAGAGTGCCTGTGACTGCATCACTGAGATCGTCCATAAGGGCATGGACCCCGAGGCTAAGGTCAGTGCCAAGGTCACCCGACATACAGGAGAGAAATCTCACTCCTAGTCGTTGACCGATGTTCTACGGGTGTACTCTTACCCAACCGAAATAACATACCTGCCACAACATACCTGCCACGGCTGAGTTGTATTCCGGTGCAGTAGGAGCGGAGAAAGGTGTAAGGGGCTCCCATTCATTGCAGGAGCTTGACATCTCCTGAACCCTGTATGTGGTTATCTTGGCGTGCTGGTGAACTAGCGCTTATATTTTGTGGTTGTAGGTGAAGCTGATTGAGTCATTTAGCTCCGTCCTACAGAGCGCCGGTGTTATGTTCCCGGAACAGGACGAGGAAGGAGACTTCGTTGTTAAATTGGCCAAACTAGTAAGTGCAGCTGCATGTTCATTACTCGTCTCGTCAAATCCTGAGAGTACTACGGAAATCAAATGGGTTGCTATGTATTTTACACCTGGATGCTTTTTCAATATACCTTTCACTTATGCCTATAGTGAAACTGGGATATCTATTTGACATTGCGACCTGGATCCGATTTTTACAAAGGAATTTAGTGGCAATGTACATGGAACGATTTAAGCCAGGAACCCCCGGGCCTAGCTCCATATGGTGCACTTTCCACCAAGTCACTACCTCACCCCAATAGTGATTTCCGATTTGTGGGCCGCTTTGCAATTGGGCAGGATTCCGTTCTTTAACATCGCATCGAAAGTAGTATTGTTCATGCAGCCAGTCTGTGTCTGAACTCCGATCCACACATCCTCATCACACCACTGGTTATAGGTGAATGTCATGGGTGAGCACTTGGTGCAAGCATGGACGAAGACGGTGCGGGGCGCTCAGGGACGTGTGGCCAGCGCCGCTCTCGCCGCCATTGAGGGGAAGTTTGAGTTGCTGGCACGATTCCTGGCGGACGAGGATGATGATGTAAGCACGACGATGTTTCCGTTCGCCAGCAGCTATCTCAGCGTGCTGAAACAGTTGAAACCTCTCTCTGAGAAACAAAAGAAAAATATACAGGTGATAAGGGGGGATCGAGGCCTCTATATATCAAGTTGGGACTGTAGATCTAACGATCCCATGCCAAGCATTCTAATCTCTGATCTATTCTCTATTCCTAACAATGCGACCAATCAGTAATTTTCAAACAGTAAACAGAGGGCTCACCTCACTATTTCTTGAGGGGCAATTTAGATTACGCTGTAGATTGCGTAGGTTTTTTAGGCTTTCGGGAAGGGTGGTAAGTGACGACCCAATCAAAAATCGAGGGTGGTTGAAGAATTTAGTACGCACCTTAGATTTGCCGTTCTAATGCCCTAACCAGACTAACCTATGCCAACTCATTTTATTCTTAGAAAGTAACAGTTTTATGATATGTCGTTTTCACTGGCCCCAGTAATTATTTCTCCTTCTCGTTTACAGAATATAATTCTGATTATCATAAAGAAGCTGGAGTACAGCTCAGATTATGACTTCAATGATGAGTGTGAAGATGAAGCCATGTTCCAGGATTATCGCAAGAATATAAAACTTATATTCAACGCTGTTGCCAAAATGGTTGGTTTTACCAGGGGAATACTGGAGTTATCTGCTCTATACATTTATTATGCACGGGAGTACAACTTCGATTAGCTTCGGGCATCTCGCTTAAGTACTGAAATAGCTATTGGTTTCTCATTGTCTTGCTTGTGAGTTACAGAAGGATAATATTGTGATATCCGCCATAGTATCTGAATCATTAGGCGTCTTCGAACTGTAAGCTACCATAGCCCTAGCGTGTTGGGTAAAAGAGAGCTCTATCTTTATTTTAATTCGGGTGGCCCACGCGTTAGCCAGATAGGCTGAAACCATGCGAACGCAAAAATTCGCTTTGGCAACTAACTAGACAGCGAAATTCCAGCGCGTTGGTCTGTCCGAACTACCGTGGCAGCGAGGCATTGAATTAGTGGCAGGGCAACACGCAAAGAGCGTTAGCTTGTACGAAAATGCCTATTGTTGCATGAATACACACTATTTAGGAGTTCATTATCCCCGCAGTGTGATCTATGCGTATGTTATCTGGATGGATGATGATTAAATTATAGGTCTTACTCAGTTATGTCTACTGTGTACATGTTCCCGTCCTGCCTAGTAGTCACTGCTCATCTTGTGGTTTTATCTAATTCGGAGTCGTCTTCTATTGGGAGGTTTATTGTTGTGAGAAGACAACTCCTACCAACTTCTCCATTTTCCTGTCCCAGTTATTTCGAGCCATATTGAGCCCTTCATGCATTGTTGTTACCGCCATTATCATTCATACCAGTGTAACCTTTGTCCCTGCTTTCAGGACGGTCAGCTGATTTTGATGACGGTGCACACAGTTCTCAGCGAATGTCTGGCCAAATGGAGTGCCCTGGACTTCCGTGAGGTGGAAGTCTCTCTACATCTAGTCTACATGCTCGGCGAAGCTCTGCCGGTGAGTGTGGGAGGCCATGGGTTGACCACAACCACGGCTGTAGTAGAATCGGAAATCCGTGAGTTATTAAGTCAGGGAGTAATCAGCGGCGCCAGGGGTTACTGTCGCTCTCATTGCTAGGCTGTCTTAGTAGAACATGCAGCGGCAAGGGGTAGTCCAGAAATCAGACTATTGCGTAGTTGATTTGAGTGTGTAGGTAGACCACAGTCTGATATATAGGAGATTTCATCCGGAAGTTTTCCGAAAGTTCGTTACGGATTTCTCTCAATCAAAATTTCTCGAGTGTTGCTTTGGCCTTTCTCACCTTCCTCAGAGGACTCGCTGCTGGTAGCATCAGA
>Ga0224501_10003894_pt1 | contig 11763 bp, 9 predicted proteins | sample SF_Oct11_sed_USG_4_FD_169105 | JGI IMG/M metagenome (GOLD analysis project Ga0224501, IMG submission 169105) | Sediment microbial communities from San Francisco Bay, California, United States - SF_Oct11_sed_USGS_8_1 | ecosystem: Environmental > Aquatic > Marine > Sediment | place: USA...
TAGTGTTCATGGAAACTGGTGTCTGTGCTCTCTTACTGCACTGTAGACAGCAGCAGACAGCAGCAGCAGACGCCTAAGTGGGTACATCTAGATACGCCTAATAGTTTGCATGGTTTGATTTCGCAAAATGTTCAGGAGTATGTGATCCTTTCTATATGTAAAATATAAAATATTACAAATAGTACAGGTAAATACAAATTATGTATACAAGCAAATATATAGATGTATTAAGCATTTATTTTTATAAATAAATAAATAAATATAAAGATATAAATAAATATAACATCCAGTATCAGTGATCAAGTCTACAAAGCAGAGAAGTATATAACTTATCACATATATCACAATATTTCACTGATATGGCACTCGTCATAAGAGAATATACAACAGCTTGATTGGGATTCATCTTCTCTTGCATTAGAGAAAATCGGTGAAAATAAAGGCTTTCAGTTCCGTATCAATGCATGAATATCTCCAAGTGAGCAATCCATTCTTTAGATTGCGATTGCCTACTCTGTATCTTTGTCCCGAGAGGCAACTATTATGCTCAAAGGCTTCAAACTTTCGATAGGGGTTTTCAATTTAGTTTTCCCATTTCAGCAGGCGTAGGTCCCTTTTTCACGTATGTTGAATGCACCGCAATTTTTTTTTATTTCAGGTTAAATCTTCTACATACCCATGTCCACTGAGTAAACAATGCATGTAACTAGCCATACCTTTTTCATATGTACATCTGATTTGGCCATCTGAGCGAAATAGTCATCAGGGCGCTTAGTTTTCACACCCAGTTTGTGCAGTTTTGGCAGAGCCTCAAGGACAGCAGCTTGCGCCAATCTATAGCTACAACATAACACGCACCCATGTTATCTACGAATAAGACGCAGGGGGAGGGGGAGCGGTGGCTAGACTGCATAGTCATGCGTGTTTATGCAATGTTTATGGTCAAAACATGTGAGTGAAAATTTACATACAAAAACTTGGGAACTTACAACACAAGCTCTCTTTTGAAGTCATCATGCACATTCTCCTCTTTCATGTCAGGATCAGCTTGCTCAGTCACTTTAGGCGCAGTAGTTACATCCATCCGCTCCAACCAGTTGAGTTGGGTCTTGCTGAATTCCTTGAGTTTGACTTGCAGACCGACCTAGGTCAACATTACAGTCATTAATGCTATCTTACATACTGGTCTCTGGTCTGTCGGCGGAGGGGGGAAGGGGAAGGGAAAAGCGGAGAGGAGAGACCGGGCTGTTTTTTAAAGCAAAGGATGTATGGGTGGACTTCAGTTTTAGCCTACTTCACAGATGAGCATCTAGGGTTGCGGTAGGATTCACTTACCACATCGTTTATTTTCTGTGGGACAGGCTTGGCTTGGCGATAGACTCCTGGCTTCAGTTTTCCCTCTGCGAATGCTTTTTGAAGCTGAAATATGATGATGTTCTATCAGTATCAGGCAATTTCATGGCAAGCAGGGGACGTGTATTCAACTAAGTGTTGAGAATTATTGTGAGGGGTAATGGTGCAAGCATTTGGGTCTCAAGTGAGTGATCAATATTGCCATTGTCAGTAATAGTCGGCCAAGCCAGTGACTGAGTGAGTCAGTAACTCTGGCTGGAGAGTACCAGTGTCCGAGTGGGAAGGGTAAAACTAAAGAAGTAGAATGGAAACAAGAGCCAACTGAGATTAAGACAAACTACTCACTCTGTCTCACACTCACACTGACACTGGACTGGCCGGACGGGCTAGCGGTAGCAGTGAGCGAGTGAATGACTCATCATTGTCATTATTTATTGGAGTCGTTATAATGGACTGAATGAGTGAGTCTGAGTGTGGCTGTGAGTGTGACAGTTTGGCTGTGAGACTGAGTGTGACTCACAGTCAGTGACTGAGTGTGAGTCACACTCACTGAGTGACTCACTGTAAGACTAAGAGTGTAAGTGTAACTGTGAGCGTGACTCTGAGTCTGACTGTGAGTGAGTCATAAATTAAACAAACTTCAATCAAAGCAAATGAAATATCATGATAATCCTATCATTATTATTAATATTTATTCTATTATCGTATTAATTATCATTATGATTATCAATCAATTCAATGATTCCAATCAATCATGAATGATTGAATGATGATTATCATGATGATTTGATATGATTATTCATTACTAGGCAGTCACTGTAACTGCAAGTGTAAATCATGTTGTTAAATTCCACCTCCTAGTTCAGTAGTTGCCCAATTTAATCTCACCTCCTCGTCAGAATCTAACACCTGGTCGTCTGAATCAGAAAAATCTGACATATCTTCTTCCTGCAACTTTTGCGTGTCTAAAATCATACCAAAACTAGGAGTCAAGCACCGTGAGCGTGAATCAGTCAACCACTCTGCGAACGACTGCCCAAAATTGATCCACATGTGCCGCAAAACGGTCATCACTACAGCAATTCCTTTAATCTGCCGGACTTTTAGGCGATGATTAGCCGGTGACGGGAACGTCACACGCCGATAACCCAAGTCGCCTGGCTAATCGAGGATGGGAATATAAACATCACACATCTCCGGCAGACATTCCTTCCCTTTATCTCTAGTACATACGAGTCAGCTGAGGTTCACTGTATATCGATATCATAGCTTTATTTGAGTGGTAGGTAGGTAGGTAGGTAGGTAGGTAGGTAGGTAGGTAGGTAGGTAGGTAGGTAGGTAGGTAGGTAGGTAGGTAGGTAGGTAGGTAGGTAGGTAGGGAGTGCGGGCGGGAGTATAGCGACTTCGTCCTTGGTTATTTGTCCATTTTACTCAGTTTGAAATTAGTTGTAGCAGTAGCGGTTAGCGGGTTAGGCTTTGGTTGTGGGAACATGAAGTCATTTAAACAAGATCAGGGGTGGTAAGGAAGTGTGCGTGTAGTGCAGCCACAGCAAGGGCACCGGAGTTGCTGGGAGGAGACAGTAGGATGTAGAGTAGTCTGAAATGAGATAAGTGCTATGGAAAGTGCGCAGATAATGTTCATGCCTGGACCAACGTATAACCAGTGTCCAACACCAGCCAACGTATCGCGCTGAAACATGGTGAACAGTGACAAGTGCAAGACAATGTGGTGTTCAGCAAAAGGCACATGAGAGTTAAATAACCATACAGAACATGGAAGCATACATAATCAGGTCTTGATGTGTTAGAAAAAGGTGGTGATCGAGTGTGTAAAGATCCTTGCGATCGCATTTCTGGTGTGATGTCTAAACCCATGATAGAGTTTCTAATGCGGGTGCGAAGGTGCCTGGTAAACAAAAGGATGTGGTGAGAATTTGGCTAGTTCCCAGCAAAATGGAGGCAGACTTTGCTTGTTCTGGGTGACATTGTGACAACACCCGAATATGTTGATCTTGTCACCTGCCTTGGAAACCATCATTATTGCCGAGCTAACAGTGCGATGGGAAGAGAACATGGAATGGGCCTCTAAGCAAAGATTACTTTGGTATGAGCAGCTGGCACAGGATTGTAAACCGAAAGGCCGGAATGGCAAAGTGCTTGCAGTTGAAGAAGGTTGTCGCGAGGTTTTTTTGATGAATCAATAAAAAAAGCTCGCGACAAGAGGTTGGGGAATGAGGGTGGAAGGCTGCGGTCTTTTATTCAAGACTGCTTGGGTTTGAAGTGGCTGCATGGGTGACAGCGCACAGGATAACGGTGTGTGACAGGTCATTATACAGGTTGAAGATGCGTCGGGTCTTGCTTGGTGCCCAAGCCTAGCATACCGGTTGAGTTATATGGTGCCAATCTGTGAATAGGAGCCTTAACACAGTGCAGGGCACCATGCACTTATGCTGTTGTGGACTTAATTCATGGCACTCACTGGGAGCTAAGTAATTTCCCTGTGGTTATCAAAGACGATTGCGTTGTGCGTGTCTTACGAAGGTGTTGTACGTTGTGGTAGGTGGGCTATATAGGCTATTGCCATCCTGGAAAAGGTGGTTTGCGCATATGAGTGGGAGTGTGAAAGCTGCAGTTCAAACGGCATGTTGCTAAATTTATTAGGCAGCCAGGGGCTCGGTATGCTCAATTCACAGAAGCAGCATCAAGCCGTCTGAGGCGGACCATAGAGAGTTGTCCTGAGGTACGGTCCAAATCAATGCCTGGCCAATTATTGTTAGCTTTATGTCACTGGTTACATGATAATCTGCGTATCAAAAAGTAGATAGCTACCACTATAGTCAGTTTCACGATGCGCCATAGACAATAATAAGCTCAGTTTCTTTAACAATTTATGAAAAAAGGAACCAAAAGATCGACAAGCAACTGATCAGACTGTGTACCATCCAGGAATAAAAATATTTCTCCATTCTCATTACATGAAAGTGGCACTGTGGCATGTGCTGACACTATTAAAGGTCTGTTGTGCCACTTCTCCTGAATTTCTTGTTGACTCTGTCCATTGGACGATAGTTGAAGTTTGTCCCATATATACAAAGGTCGTATGCTCCTAAGGAAAAACTGAAGATGGAACCTTTCTTTGGTATAACTACAACATTTCAAGAAATGAATTAGGTGAACCAAGTGCAACAAGCTCATGTTTTATCACCTTCAGTTCACAAACAGCCAACGTAATTGTCAGTTGCCATTACATCACTAATGTGATACAAATGTACCGAGTACAGGTTTATTCTCTGTAGACTGCTCTGTGGCTTCTATTTTAGAATATTTTGCCAAATTCTGTCGTTAAAGTCACCATTCAATATCAATGACTTTGAATCCCTTATGTAGCAGCCAAACCGGGGTTACGACCTTTTATTCTAGGATGAATCACACGACATCGCACAGCATGGCCAGGCACTGATGCAGCTAAAATAACAGTGATAGTAGATACTGCTCCTTCAATACCTTTCACACGGTCCAACTTGGTGATGATTCTGAAGGTTTCACGAGTGTCCTGTATAATAATGCCCCCCACTCCAACATAGGAGGGACACTTGGACTGTGACACACGTACCAGGCATCCGTGATAATCCGCTCGTAACAGTGCCTCAGACGTCTGGCCCGAAAACGGCTTGAAATTTGGTCTGGAAAAACACAGCTTTATTTTATAATGTCAAATGCACATAGGAGGATATATCCAAGTGGTATTTGTAAATGTACAACATAGCGTTCGGGATTCTACCCACACATTTTTGCTCAAACGATCTTGCTTTCTTAAAATTGTCTTATATTGAAAAGAAATTGTAACACAGTGGAGATGCATTCACAACCTCAATACACCTCGATTGATTTACGGGTGTGCTCCAAAACGACTCCTCACTTGTCCTCAAAACAAAAGGTGTTTATTACGTGAGGTTTAAATGGTCAATGGGTTCCTTTAATTTTAGTTTGACACATACTACACAATCAATAGTTGAGAAAAATGTAGTCAATGGACTTACTTATCATAATGTATGCATTCTGCCATATACTGACACCAGAGCTGATGTAACGATAGGAAGTTTTCATACCTTAAAAGATACAGTAAAACATGAAAATACATGCACTTGCCTAACCGTTTCTTTAAATGTACGCACATGAAAATACACATACTATATCGGGTGAAACCAACCAGATCAGGCGTTGCAGGAGCATATTTTAGAAGGGACACACTACGATAATGCTTAGTATGCCATCAGTCAATATTGGTGTGCAAAGCTAGAGTATAGCATCAATGTGATATAAACCAAGTACCCAGTGTGGACTCACCTTAAGCCTGTCTTAGGTACATTGTGTATCATTATTTTGCGCTTTTCCTTAGCCGTCAGTTTGTTAACATTCTTGTTGTATTTGGAAATCTTTTTTATGCCAGTGTGTACATCTAGTATAAACCTCTTTTGATACAGATCATGGTCTTTTCTTTTCTGTAAAAAAATTGTAACTAGTTGCGATTTGATCAAGACGAATGGTTTGGTGCAATTTACAAGTAATGATCATACAGTAATTACTTGTTCACATACCTAACAAGGGTCTAGGGTAGATAGGTCTGTGAAAGATTTGCAAGGGTTCCCTACACTGTGCAGATGGGGTTTTTTTTGCCCCTCACTATAATAAGCTAGCATGGCTTCGAGTCAACATGGTATACATAATAGAGGTTCCAACAGTGGATAAGGGTCAAGATCACTCTACGGTTGTTACAGATCTACTTCTTCCTCCACATGAAAAGTAGCTGAGTTTCGGCGGATTATGTGGGCAGAGAGGTCAGGAGAGACCTGCCTTCGCCAGTGCACCTCATAATCATCGCGCATAAACCGATTAGGGCAAAACGCAGAAAAGTCTTTTTCCTCATATTGCGTTAAAGATGACTTCCAAAATTAAATATAATTATGGTCATCACTAAAAAGACAGTTATACCCACGCAAAAATCCAGGATGAAGTACGAGTGTTATTCTATTTACAAACGTCTAGTGTTAAATGATCCTTTAATTAGGGTCATGACCATCAAATCTCTTCAGACCTGTTCCGGCATAATTTCAAAGATTTCAGTGGCAGGGTTTCAGGTGGAAAATTTCCATGCAATTATTTCGTTAGAACATAAGCTTACCAGTGACATACCCTTCATGGCACTGAGGTTACTAGCGATTCAAATTACATGAAACTTTCAATAGCGTGCAACTTCATGGCACCAACAAAGAATGCGTAATGTTCAGCAGCTAAAGACTCTGACTCTAAGAAGATAAGACAGAAAAAAATGTATACACATCACTTACAAATGAAGACAATGGGATTTTGTCACCAAGAAACCTCCGAGAGTAATCTGGCAATTCTGCCTGTAACAGAAAACAAGACAATTGTTAGAATCCAATGTAGCACCAATTACACTGACACAAGATGTTGTAGGCTTAACACTGGGAACTAGCTGGAGTTGTGGGAATACCTTGTCCAGTTCAAATGCTTTGCTGATTTCAGGAGGCTGCTCCATCAGTGATGAGTACACTTTTTCTGAAACGAAAAGAAAAAGCCTCAAATCTCTAGTGGATTTAATTGTAGTTGTTCCGACAACAAATTACATTATCCTTCCAATTGTTGCATACGACTCAGGCCCAGCAGTGACTTGGAGACTGGATTAGAAATGTAGCTACTCACTCCGTGAGTGATTCAATGATATTGATAAACAAATAAGATGATTGACTCAATTAGTCTGTCAATGGCTCGGTCAGCCAGTGTGTGAGTGAATGATAGTGACTTAGTCACCACCACTCACTGACTCAGCCACTCCCTTAGTTACTGAGTGACTGGGGTCAGTCAGAGTCACTCACTCACTGAGTGACTGGGGTCAGTCACTGAGCAGTGAATGGGGTCAGTCACTGAGAGACTGACGCAGACAGTGGCACTGACAGGGCAAGAGTGAAGTGGGTAGTGGCCCCGGGTCGGCCTCACCCAGACGGAGACTCCGGGTCAGAATGACCGATTAGTCTAGTGACTGTTAGTGTGACACTCACGGTGGAGTGAGTGACACTCACAGTCACACTGACTGAGTCAAGACTCAAGTGAGTGACAGTCAGTGACTCAGTCATGTCACACACCCTGTCAGTCACCGAGTTACTCAGAGTACTTAGAGTTAGTTAGAGTCTAACTTAGACTTAGAGGAGTAGAGTTGACTCTAGCCGGACTAGACTAGTGACTGACTCTCAATGAATCACTCTCAGTCTCACAGACTGACAGTGACTGACGTGACTGACAGTGACTGACGTGACTGACAGTGACTGACTCTGAGTGACGGCCACTCACTCACCGAGTGAGTGGCCGTCACTCGTCAGTCATCGTGATTGTGGCGCCAACCAACAGCCAGTTGAGTGAGCACTGAGGTATCAGCACTAAGTGCTGTTACCAGAGATTGTCGTCGATAATTTGGCTGCCATCATGATCATTCATTTATCCTCTTTTTAAGTTTTTTTTATTGGGCGAGCTTCTCTAGTTCTGCCCCCGTCGCTTCTACTACATAACAATTAACATAGGTACCGTGGGTAACAGCCTACAGCCCGCCTAAGGCTCTATATATTGCGCGCGAGGCGACTCGCGTATAATCATGATTTGCATGCTTCCGGCATACGTCTCTTCGGTGAAAATCTTGTTTCAAAAGTTCTGATTCAACTGCAACTCTCTTCAGTGACATAAAGGTCACTGCTCTCGTGAATAGCATTTTCACGAGAAACGAAAACGGACTTGCTTGGTAACAGTAATTGGAAAATCACTGATGTCTTGGGCAGTTAAATTGCTTTCTGACCATGCCTTAATGCCTTAAGTTAACTGTAAGCGTAAAGCCTTAACAAGTTAACTTGTCTTACTCTTAAGCAAGTTAACTTGTCTTAACTTAAGCTAAGGCACGGTCAGAAAGTTATTTTAACTTTAGTTTAAGTTTAATTACTAATAACCAAGTAATTGTTATCAGCTAATCTTAATGAGTTATGTTACTTACTTACCTTAGAGTCAGTTAGACTTAGTAACTTACAGTTACTGACATTGTTAGTGTTAGTGTTACTCTACTGTTACTGTTAGTACTATTTTAGTATTTACTATTTACTTTAGTATTTAGTATTAACTAAAGTTTAAACAAAACTTGTTAATTTAATGTCCCCCCAACCGCTTTTGTAGATTTGATCTTCATCTCGCGTTGACTTGATGACTCGGTCATTGATTGACTGATTCTTTTCCAGCCGTGTCTGTGCCCATCGGCCACCGCTCATCATATTCATACGCATTGTTCATGTACATTTACTTGTTACTTGCTAGGACTTGGTGTTACTGTTAGTGTTAGTGTTAGGTTCTGACTTGAGGCTGAGCTTAGTAGTTAGAAGTTAGTTAGACTAGTCACATTCCTGATTGAAATAGTCAATCAATGCAGTGCAGTGCTACTGGGATACTTCCAGAATGCTGCCAAGGCGACACTGTGATTAGCAAGTCACTGTCTAACCACTTGTTGTGACAAGCTAAAGTTAGGTGACACACAATACCCTGGTAGCTTAGTCTTCACTCGTTTCCTGAAGACATCCTACTAGTATAAGTAATGGTGATCTTTCATTATCGGTTCCTGCTAGCACCTCCTGGCTAGCCACTGCTAAATGCTTGCGGTGCTGCCACTTGCTCACCCGTCTGTTCTATCACTATTGTTACCGCTTTGGCATAAACCTATGACCACTAATCGTAAGACAACCAGGCACAAGAATTGGATGGGCTCGATGTACTAGGAGAAGTTCAGAGCTTGGTATACACTAGCATGGTCATTGGATTACTATTCTCTGTTGTGTATCTGTTTTTTTCTTGTGAGCCTCATTGTCCAAGCTGCACCACCGAGTACACAAACATTTACTTTATATTGATAGCTAAGTGTGTATTAGCCAAAATGTTATGAAAATATGCGAGCGTTCTGTAGATGAAGGACTGTTGTCGCGCTCAGCTTCACATCAGGCCACCAACAGATTATCAGTTGTAGAAATTTTTAGACACAAATCAATGACCAACTTTGGCAACTCTGTATACTCTAACACTTTCACTTTGCAAGCTTCCCTCCTCTATGCATTCATTAATTTACAAAGTTAGATAGCTGCTCTTTCTCTGGTATACCTACGCTAGTAGTACTGTCCCATAGTACTGAAGTAGTTTTAGACAAGTTGTATCTTGTATTTAACACCCAACGCATTATATCTTTTACACTGACCGTTCAACTTATCATCAGCTGTCAACCTCACCTTGTCATTGTTATCACGGCTAATCGACTTTTAAAATTAGGAAAGTGGTGTACCAGCCACTACTTACTTATATTCATGCCATGACTATGTGAATCATTGTAGTGTTAAGGTATGGGCCTGGAATCCTAATGCAGTGGTGGGCACCTGAAACACCTGCATGGTTAAATGACTTGGCTAGTCCATTTTACCTAACCTAACAACTATGTGAAAACCACAGGGCGGCGTAGAGATACAAATTCGCATTACGTATTACTATTTTTTCATACGTTTACAGAAGCCTTGAACGGATGTGCACTAGGCTAAGAGCACGCTGCAAAGTCTATTAGGAGCCCGCTGATGGAAGTGATGGAGGCGGACTGGAAATACAGATTCATGAACTCTGCTGATATTGAAGAAGTGAAGGCGTTATGCGCCATATGGTTTCCAGTCAGGTAGTTCTCCAAACAGATATGGGATGTTATATTTCCGGTCGTTGGGGTGTGAAAACCTGAATACGGGTTCTAAATCCATGGTAGAATTCGTTCATTGCTTCATTCATCAGATCACGTAGACCAATCGCCTTGATAAATGACAAATATCTGCATAGATGAAATGGAATCAAGAGGCCAACCGATGTGGTCCGATCCATCTTTCAAAATGGTGGTACACGCATTACCACGTATCCATGTCTATTTTCCATAACATTAATAGGAATGCATAGAAAATGGATAATTTACCTGACAGCTTGCATAAATGGTGTATGTGACATGTAAAATGTTGCTAACAATTACTGGGATCAGATGATTGATTTCGAGATTTTCGTATGCAATTACCATACCATAGTTTATCACTTTTGCCATTCTACTAAGTGTTATCGTCCAACAGCATTCAATTTTTTCTCATCTTTTTAGATATCCCGAATCATGGTTCCAAGACATAACATGTGGGAGAAAGTTCTACTCTCTAGCAGCTGTGGATGACACCTCTGGAGCAATTTTAGGCTTCATTGTCTGTGATATAAAGACATTGAATCAAGTGAATGCTGAGGTTAGTACTGTCCTCAGAAATTAACTTCATTTTCTTCCGTTACAAACTCCCATCCACAAAACCAGCACAAGAGACAAGGTATTTTAATTTTCTGTGAAGACTTGTCAAAGGCATGCAGAAGAGTTGAACTGTCCTAGTTTGACTAGGGTACATCTAAACTATGGGAGATGCTGTTGGTCAGTGGTCAGAGCGCTATTCACTGATCCTGAAGGTCTCTGGTTCAAGCACACCATGTACGTAGATTTTTTCAAAATGGGTAACCGACTCTGATCAGACCCAGGGACGGTGTAAGCAGTTGCCGGTACAAATTGGCTCTCTAACAGCCACTTCCCACAAACCACCATCGGCTATGGGAGCAACCTACATCCCAACTTCCTGAAACGGCTGTGGGACGATTCAGTCTGCACAACAGAACTCAGCGAAGATCTTACTGAACTCACGGGGGACATGTATGCATTACATCAGTGTGTTTTTAAAGTCTCAGCTATCTTCTGTTGTCGGCTTTATACAATCCACAATTAATTTTATGTTTCACTGCAGACCTCACGTGACTTCCCCTTTGTGCTGTAAAATTATCACCTATTTTAGAAATTCTATCTAATTGCAGGATGGTTATTTACTTCATTATCACATGCGCAGAGATGATGTACATGCTGCTTACATACTGAGTCTAGGGGTGAGAGAAACACATCGCCGGAAGCATCTTGGTGTGTATTTACGCTTTATGTTCTCTTGCTTTCCAAACATACTGAATGGCGTGATATAAGAACTAGCCATTTTGCTGCATATACGTTATAGGCACTAATTGAGGATGAAAGGTGCGGATTTCATCTGTTTTAGCCCCCTTTTTACACCTTTAATGGCTAAGGACATGGCGTAACTCAAGCACCTTTTTATCGAATCGGCATTGACTGGTGATTTTAGGATCTGCTCTCTTATGTCAACTGTTAGAATATTTACGTTCACCCGTGATGGCTCATGTCAAGGTCATATATCTGCATGTGCTCGACAGCAACAAAGCGGCTGTACGGTTTTATGAGAAGCATGGATTTAGAAG
>Ga0224501_10003895_pt1 | contig 11763 bp, 8 predicted proteins | sample SF_Oct11_sed_USG_4_FD_169105 | JGI IMG/M metagenome (GOLD analysis project Ga0224501, IMG submission 169105) | Sediment microbial communities from San Francisco Bay, California, United States - SF_Oct11_sed_USGS_8_1 | ecosystem: Environmental > Aquatic > Marine > Sediment | place: USA...
GAGGAAACAAAAACTTCTGTGGCGACAGAATTTGCTAGGGGCCTATTAGACAGGTGCCATGCAATTAGCTGTATAGCTACGGGAGGCCTTGGGTAGTATCTACTTTTTGTTGATCAAACCATGCTTTTTCTAGACTGGGCGACACTACTATCATGGTTTGTTAGTGAATATACAGTGAGACCAGGGTAAATATAACCATTAGAGGATAACTTATGAGTATGGCATCTCGAGTGCTTCTAGTTTTTGGCTACTTTTTCCGTACTTGCAACTGCCCCGTATGACTTGAGATATAACACGCGTCGCTGGTATGGAAGATGCGACGCATGGTGTTTTGATACATTTAATCTGATGGAAATAGAGTGGGTTATCTTGTTCAGCTACTATATATCTGAACTCCTAGAGGCATTGGGTGAGGTAATTGCATGAGCTATCTGCTATGTGCAGACCAGAAAAAAGCAGTTTATTACTTATCATTTAGTAGTTGGAACTAGGTCTGACTAACCTAAAGAGAGCGATTCTACCACACTCAAAAAATATCATTAGCAACAAAACCACAATATCACGCCCATTAGAAAGAAACTTAATCTCAGTAGCCAAGGTAATGGTTCATCGAGTGAATCACAGTCATAAATCATAGCACAATCTCGACCTGGCCATAGGCAAGACTAGCAAATAGATCATCACTTTATGATAGGTAGAAACCCATCAATAGTAGGGGAAACAATGAACTGTTAAACGTGGGAAAAGGTACCTACACCAGATGCAGGGGTAGTCATAATTATACCCATTCAATCTGACCGCAGAGAACTAATGAGCCATATGGGGTCAAACAGGCAATAGTAACCTACGGTCAAAAAACCCTTTCACATGTCCAGGGATTATGCCGGAGAGCATAAAGCCTTTCGGGGCTTTAACTGTTCATGTAGAGATTAGTGTGCTGTGGCAGTCACACATTCAACGGGTGTATTTTATAGTTGTACTGCGTTGGGTGCATCTGTTGTAAGGGTATGGCCTGTCAATACGTCATGATATGATTTCAGGAGCTTTAGCCTTAATAGATACATATAAAGGATTACGGTCTATGGTAGGCTGCACTTATGTATGCATAGGACATTTAGGTTCATCATACAAGAATTGTGCCCTTTGCCATAGTTCCAGCAACAAGAAATATACCAGACTAGAATCAAACAGAAAACTAAGCCAAGCTGATGAGAAATTCGGTGTGGGTGTTTGATAACGGATAGAGCCCTACACTTGACAGCTGTGAACCTAAGACCTTTTTTTGTTAAGATGTATACAAACTTTCACAAATAGCCTGTCTGATAACGAAAACTAGTCACCTTTGGCCTACTAACCTGTCATGTGTACTTGTGCGAATTCTGGGATGGTAACAAAAACTTAAGATCCTCATGTTTTGTCAAGGGACAGAACCCATCGATAGGATGGATTTTTTGTAAATAAGGGATGATGATGAGGTATTGTGCCCGAAGGCAGGGTTCCTCATGACCGGTCATGGTCATGATGTCATGGGATGGCACTGAGGTGGTCTCTTGGTGCCTTCCTCAAATTATTGGTTAGTTTATGAGAAATAACGACCATAGTGCCCTCTCACCAAAAACAAAAGTCATGTCTTGTCTAGCTCAGCTTTGTTCAGGGGAGGTAACTCACCGATAGGCTGGGGACTAGGTCCTCTGTGTTATCAGCGTCCATATCATTGTTATTATTATTCATCTGATTGATCTGTACCTGTCCGCGTACTTGATGTCTGTCCTGGCCTAAAAACAGAACTTATAAGATTAAAAAGTTACCGGATGGAAAATTTCACTATTTGAAGCAATTACAAATAGAGAAATCACCGTCCAAGGTCACAGTCATAGAGAAATCACCGTCCAAGGTCACAGTCATAGAGAAATCACCGTCCAAGGTCACAGTCATAGGGAAATCACCGTCCAAGGTCACAGTCATAGAGAAATCACCATCCAAGGTCACAGTCATGGGGTGAAACAATATTTCAGTAGCTTGTATAACCTCTTTAATGCTATGGTGAAGCTGTCGAGCTGAATACTAGTTTTGCAACCGGTTACGGTTGTGTATGGAGCACCACAAGTGGGTCAGTACATGTACAATTACGATCCAATGAAAGCGTCCCCATTTCAGAATCGAAGATCGAATGGTTACCAGAAGGAAAGTGTCACAGTCCCGAGATAAAATAGAGGCTTATACGGATTGAGATGATAAAAGCCTTAGAACTACTATTGCTTTAAGGCTAATTTAAGTCATATCGGTGTGGAGAGAGGTGGTGGAGCTACATGTATAACACAGTAGGTTAGATGTGCATGCAATTCACCCACTGATCTGCTCTGGCAGCTGCCTAGTTTATTAGCATCTGTACTAAACATAAGTGCTGACATCTGCCCGATGGGTTTAACAGCTCACTACACCCATCAGCAAAAACCCCATCCCTCTGTAACTTCCTAGCTCAAGGAAAAACACCCATTTTAAATTGATATCATAAAGATACCTGCAGCAACTAATTATATTATGCTACATCCAGGTCCCCTCCCAAGATCCTGGTAGTTGCTGTCGGAGTGAAAAGGTTTACAACTTGGAACTACTAGTTGGGGCAATGGGTAGTAGACTTCCTAGTAAAAGAAAAACACCGGTTTTGGTTTAAAATGATGACATCAAGATACCTGAAGTAAGCAATTGTATTATGCTACATCCTAGTCCCATCTCAAGGTCCTGTTTTTTGGAGTCTGGGTGACGTGGTTAGGGGATGGACTACAAGCTTGAACGGTAGTAGACAAGGCTCTAATGGGTCACAAAGTTCATCTAGAGCCCTCCTAAAAGTTCACCAGGACATGACCCTGGGCCAACTGGTCAACCTCAAACCAATCATTTAAATTTACATTTGGCTGCAAGGGACCTGGAAACTTCTGCGGTTCGGCTACAACTAATTTAGCTGAGCTGTCTCAGTTTTTCATGTAAATGATTTGGCAATGGGGAAATCCCCCAGGATTCACAAGTCCTAAGCATCATGTCCTAAAAGAGAACATTGGGAAACCACTGTCTTCCATGACAATAATACAACTAAAGTACAAGACAGCATAACAAAAAGTAATTTCAGGCTGTCACTCAGGAGTGGGGGAGAAATTGGCCTGCTGAGTATATTTTACTCAGCATTTCCACGGGAGCTTTATTGGGAGATTTCCTGCTTATACTCGTGCATGCGGGGCATAGAGAAGGTAACCATGGACCATCTTTATCTGGCATTGCAATCCGAAATGAATGAGGGTGATGCAAGAGACAAACATTTTGTCTGAACTGAGAATCAAACGAGGGACCCCTGGTCCAAGGCTCAGTACACCATCCACTAAGCCATTGCCTCACCCTAGGACCTACATAAAAAAAACCAAAAAATAGCTGACTGAACTGTGTCAGCGATGACGTGGAAGAGACAAGGCCTTGACTTGTGATGAGGCGATCAGCAGAAATGAATGGGAGATCGGTGGCCTACTTGAAAAGAAACAATTTCTAGTCAAGAAATCCTGTTATAAAACCTTTCCGTTTAAAATCAGGATCAATGTTTAAATAACATCTGATAATTGTGTACATGATATATTGAGGTATGGCTAAGCCTCCAAGTACTGTTATCACTTTTTCCCCCAACTAGTAAACAATATTGTTCCGGACGTAACATTTGCTCCGTGGGATTATCCTTTTCTAGTACTAATATCGGGATTGTTGAGTAAGTGTATTAAACCTGATCTTCGCCTTGTGTTGTAGCCGATCCACTGGCCACACTAAGCCACTAGAGCGATTACGAGTCTATAGTGAGAATTAAAGCAAAAACCCGAACGATTCGCTCAGTCATATAATAAGTTACATGCCAGGACACACGTTACACCAGGATCAGACACATGTGTACTGCCAGGATCAAGGACACATGTTATGTAGTATCACGGGCACACGTAGTACCAAGATCATTGACACATGTTACGTCAGTATCACAAACGCATGTAGTACCAAGATCATTGACACGTGTTATGTCAGGATCACGGGCGCATGTCATGTCAGGGTCATGGACACATAAAATGCCAAGATCATGAACATATGTACGGGATGCGTGTTATACCCAAGATCACGAGAACACAATCTTACCGTCGTCCATGTCTTCCACGTAATCATCTGCTGGCGTTCTTGGCAGGCTGAATGTGTTCCCCATGCCGCCAAGACCAGAATCTCCGCTTTCTTGTTTAGTGTGTATTGTGCTAGGGTCACTGCCAATACCACTGCTGCCTATGAAGGGATCACCTGGGGAGTGTTGATTGCCCTCCATTGTGTGTTGCATCATATTCTACAAGAGGAGGATAGCACAGTGGCTAGAGCACTATAGGATGGCGGAGAGCTCAGCGGCTAGATCACCATGGGATAGCGGTGGGGCACTTTGGGATAGAAGTGGGGCACTATGGGATAGAGGTAGAGGTCTGTGGTAGGACAAAAAGGAACAATAAATGGCTTAGTGACCAAAGCACTATAGTGAGATAGTTCGGTGTCTAAAGTACTTGGGTCAAACTATGATCTTCCTGGGCTCCCACTGTATGAGCTCCTCCATATAATTCCAACCTCTCACCATCGTTGACAACACCGTAGACTAACTGAAAATCTGCCCAAGAGGATGGTTAAGTGCCCCAGCAGAAGAATAAAAAAGACTAGTTAGCCTGATCACTCTGAGTAGTCCCCTTCCTTTTTTATAGAGTGAAGCTCAGCTATAAAGACTGATTAATGGTGTGATTATTGCCATTATAAGGACAAGGAGTGGATAGATAGGCTGAAGTAAGAATAGTATTATGGGGGTCAAGACATGTTCATTTCCTTTGGATGAATGGTACAGGTGATCAGTTGTGCAACTTGCAGAAAAGAACCCTTGTGTGATCTATGGGGTTTCGGTCATCAATTCAATGGCTCAACCAGAGTCATTCGTTCAAAACTCAGCATTTGAAAGTCAGCAGTGTACATTTGAATAAAAACTATGATTTGAGTCTATTCGAATTCCTACGGATTATACTTCAATTCATCCTGACTCTTTATTCCGAGTCTCCGCGTTCTTCACCTTTGTATTTACTTCCGACTCCGATTCAGTGCTGTTAGGATTCGCTAGGATTCTTCGTAAATTGTGGATTAAACCAGAATTAGTTTAATCGATTTGTACACATCGAATAAAGCGACTCACGAACTGAACCGGATTTATAGGAATAGATTACCAAATGATCACTACTATCAAATAACTACTAGCGAACTATGAGTACATGGGCACTAACTTTCAGGTCATTATCAGTGTCTCCTTAGAGATAGAGAGAGATGAAAGTGTTGCGTGGTAACGAAAGGTTGCAGCGGCTAGCCCACGGCTTGGTCCATGATAGGTTGGGGGTGTGTAGGCAGACCAAGCGGCTGTTTTAGTTTGTGGGCTGTTCTGTTGGCCCACTTTTTGGATAAGGAGGCAACACGCTGTACCCCCCCCCACCTCTCACCCGACCAAACAGGAGTGCGAGTACTTCACTAGCATAGAACCTAGTCGGAGAGATGGTAAGATTCCGGGCTGCTGCCTTTGGCCCTTCTTGTGACCAGAGCACTATCGGATGGTGGGGTAGCTCAATGACTGAAGTACTATTGGATGGTGGGATAGCTCAGCGACTGGAGTATTATGGGATGGTGGAATAGCTCAGTCAGTATAGCGCTATGGGATAGTGGGATAGTTCAGTGACTAGTGTACTACAGGGTAGTAGGATAACTCAGTGGTTAGAGCACTACAGGAGAGTGGGATAGTTCAGTGACTAGTGTACTAGAGGGTAGTAGGATAACTCAGTGGTTAGAGCACTACAGGAGAGTGGGATAGTTCAGTCACTAGTGTACTACAGGGTAGTAGGATAACTCAGTGGTTAGAGCACTACAGGAGAATGGGATAGCTCAGTGACTAGAGCATTAGGGGATAGTGGTTTAGTGCAGTGGGTAGAGCACTATAGGGTTGAGGAATAGTCTAGTCACTACTAGCCCATAGCCCTTTTTGCCCACCCTGTAGATACAGAGCATGGCAGCTGTGCACCCTGCCCGGGTGGTATGAACAGGAACCTCAGTTCCTCACCCTACCACATGACCTAGTGAGAGCGCGGGAGGCTGGGTTTCCTTACCTGTCTCATCATCATCTCCTCTTGCATTTGTCTCTGGTGATAGTCAGCTGGGGACATCCTAGGGGTCTCTCCAATACTTCCATTAGAAGGCATTCCTAAAAACACTCTCAAAATTACTATGTGACCCCCTGATGTAATCTGTATCTATAGTTTTAACTCCATGATTTAAAATAAAAATTGATTGATTCAGTATAAACAGGTGTTTTGCTTGCCGCAAATTTAACAATTATGCCCACCGTACTGTTATTCAACTTCACCTGATTTTTTTGGTGCAACCAAGCCGTTATGAAATGACACATATTCAAAGGTGTTTTTTCTATCAAGTTTTATCCAATGCACCAAAAGTGCATTAGGCATGGAACTAGTTGTACAACTGTAGGGTTGCACTTACTCTGGGTAACATACTACACAACTTTTTAACCTAAACAACTAACCAGAAATAAAAAAGTTGCTCGGAAGAGTTGCAGCAGAAAATTTGTCTAACTTTTTTTAAGACCCATGACCATTTTTGACCATCACGGATATCTGAGAACAGAAGAGGCTGTATTGCTTCATATTCCCCGTATCCTCTCAATGGGCTTGTGACAACTTGGCGGCGCCCATCTCCTCTCTCTTCCCAGTGGTGGCGGAGAATTGAACCCGGGCCACGGTAAGGACAGACAGTGAGATGCACCAATTCTCCCACTGAGCTATCATGTCTAACTAGCTGCATGTTATTGCATTGGAACAAACTTTCTATCACTAGGTTGCCAATTCAGCATCTGCTGGCACCGGTGAAAAGGAGTGATGAGTCATTATTTATTTAATGCTTAGCGGTTTCACTGTAGGTTATCAGCTAAAAATATTGAGCAGCTGAAATAGCCAAATAATTATTACCACCACCGGTTATATCAGCTGGTAGTGGGTGGTTTGACCTTGTGACCTTGCCAACTTGAATAAGGTCAGATCTGAAGGTAAATAATAATTCGGACAGAATTATGTTTGAGGTTTTAGTTGCATATCCCAAATGCAAATATAGTTTTAGAGAAATAAACTTTTAAGTATAGGTGAGGTTTTCGCTAGTTTGACCTATTCTATTAGCCTTTTGGGTGTGTGGCAGGTTGCTCCGGAAGCCCTGTAAATCAGTTTAGAGGTCACACCACAGAGCTGGCTGTTGTGGTGGCTGTTATGAATGAAATATAGGGGAGAGTGTGGGAAAGCTCAAGATGTCCTGACCCATTTTTATCGCTTCCATCACCGAGTGGCATAAAGTTTTTAGTGATTCAACTGGATAAAATTGAGCCCATCTTATCAAAGTTGGCTCAAAACACATGCCAGTCAGTGCCGATGTGCCAACCCTCTTTGAGGATATAGTGACAACACTAATACTAGCCAAAACTGCCAAGGCTCATGTTTAGTACTAGTTTGACCTTTATTTTGGGTATAACAGCTAGCAAGCCCTTCCCTCTATTTGGCTAGCACCTGTACCATAGAACTCCATTTTATGACGAGTAAACCCATGCAGCTATTAGAGCTCGAAACGGCTCCTTACTGCACCATAAATGTCATAAACAGTTGCGTGTCAAAGGACAAACGACTCCAAACAGTGCGTAAAACGGGTAAAGTTTTGCTACGGTTGCAATTCCCGTCATTGGTATCTTGTTCTAGCCGAGGTAGACCCGACTAATATCTAGTTTGAAAGTTTTACTGTAACCCTCAAGCAACACATTGGGCATCATTCATTATAATAGGTGTGTCTAGTGTAGCAGAAAACTGGTTAGAAAAACAAGTAGGCAATCGAACTTTCTAGCGAGGGCTTAGCGGCGTTCCAGTAGAGCCTTTCTTGAACGGCTCTACGGTATAGTAACCAGAGCGGAAATGAGACGGCCATCTTGTTTGATGTTTGTTTGTAGCTACCACGCTATCACAATTTCTTTGACGTTTTTATAAACCAGTTTCGTATGATTTCTAGCCAAAGAGTTCATGTTCGGTTGAACTGTTTTTTTGGTGCAGCGGTCCCATCTTGATCACTCTATTAATATATCTTCTATTGTACTTACGTTGATGGTTAGGGCCAGCTAATGCCTCATTAGATGGCATGCGTTGATGATTTCCCATTGGTGAAAGTGGCATCTGCGGTGGGGTGTTGTTAGGTATGGGGCTAGAACCTCCTTGTTGGGTTACCAAAGAGTTTGGATTGACAGTCGGCTTCAATCTTCCACCAGGTAGTTGCAGATGTTGAGCTGTAAATGGTTGCAACCACTTTAAATGACTCGGGTACGGTGCAATGGAACAGGAAAGCTCAGGAACATAGTTATCCTCCAGGGAAGATAACTCCACGCTCAGAAAGCCGTACTGCTGTGGAAACTCATCAAATTCTGCTGGGGCAGTCGTTTGGGAATGTCTGTAAATGTTCAAAACACAGAAAGCCCAATCTGAACTGATATGACAGTCTCCTAGATTCAAGTTGATTAGATTTTTAGAAACTAGCATGACTAGCATAAAAACGGAAAGTACATCAAACAGCGGTAGTTCTTCTTCCTTGTATGACCTCCTGGTCGTTGTGGTGAAGCTGCCGGGTTAGATGCTTGCTTTCTTTTACCAATTACAGCTTAGCATGGAGCACCACAAGCGGGTCAGTATCAATACTCATAGTGAGGCTTTTTCTTGATTTCATGTGGGATTTCCTGTCGTGGCCCGAAATGAGGTGCACACGGTCGTGACCCCAGCCCTCTATCCTACTGCACTGACTGTACTTATACTCACGTAGGCGTGGGTCATACCATGACGTGGCACGACTTATATGGTTGATGAAGTACACTTCATTATTGCTGCCGGGTGTTACAGCTTTCTCCCAGCCTTCCGGCATCGGTGAGTTAAGTATATCAGCGATCGTGGGTCCCAGAATCGGTTGTGACGTTCGCATTTGTGTTAAAAACTGTTTACGGGGATCCACCCACGCTGTAGTTCTCGTGTTGTGACTACAATAAAAATTTGAGTCAATTTCTTGTCGCTTTCTTAGATACCATTATCCCAGCGGTGAAGCGATAGCTTAGTGGATAGCTTACTCGCAACGGGCCCCTGGTTCGATTCGAAGCTCAGGCAAAACCTTTGTCATTTACAACGCTGTCGTTGGTTTCTAATCCCAACGTTAAATAATAGAGACCTTCTCTTTGAGTCACCTTTGGCATGGGGTATGCGAGTGCAAGCAGAAAGCCTCCCAATGATGCAGCCTGGGAAACGCCGACTCAAAGACTCAATAGACCAATTCCTCACAGCCGCTCTGACATGTAGATGATAAGAAAAACCCCTATCCTATTTAGCTTACCTCCTAAGCCCGAAGCTTATGAGGTAGGAACTAGAAATAATAAGGAGTTCACACTCACAGCAGGAACTCGGCGTAATCTACGCTTGAGTCAAGGATCTTACGTTCTCCACCCAAGAGTCCCCTCTAGGCACCAAGATATCCCACTAGCCTCAAGCTGCTCTTCCAACCCCCACCCTCCCGCTGTTAGGAGTTGACACAGGTTATACCAAATATCTCTAGATATCAAACCGATCTATGGCACAAAAAGTCATTGCATGTACTAGGCCGAGTTCCCTTCCAGCACTCACAACCGTGCTGTAGTTACACTGCTGGTAGCCACCTACCCAACAAAAACCTAGTTAGCTAAAATCTAAATTCTACTAGTCAGTCTACCGTCTCAGAGAGTAAGTACAGTCTATGATAGAGGTAAAACTAGTTAAAAGCTAGCAGCAGGCACTGAGGACTTGACGCTATGCGCGTGCAAGAATACTCAACCTTTTGCTTATCTTAAACCGAACCTTACTGATCACGTAGGTACTTATAGAACTACTTGAAAACATTAAAGTTACAAGTAGTACTAACTGAGATATCCAGTTATTAAAATATAAAGTGGGTCACAATCACTGAGGTACCTATAGTGTACCACAAATTAATCTTTATTTTACCAAGTGGTTTAAATTCTATCCCTATTTAGGACCGCAATATTGGGGATTCCCAGATCCTAAACCGGATGGATCTGGTTGGCTGGCTCCGAGCCACTGAATCGGCCAATAAACTTTAGCCAAACAAGTTGTACTCCAAAAGATTACCAGGTTGTGCAAGTCTGATGGATAAAACATGAAGGAAAGTTGACCCAGTAAATGAGCAAGCTTATCAGCATAGGAAAACTGCCGACGTTGTTACTGAACACCTAGACCACTAGAAGACAGCCACAATAACGGGTGTTATTACAACTAGTCATATGAATAGCGAGCAAACCAGGGACTGGATCCAAATACAATGGAGTCGATTGACTTGATAGAGAAAGCTCTATAAATTAAAAAAACTTCTCATCAAAGCCAGTCAACCAATCAGTTTGGGACAACCATGATGAGAAAATGGCTACCATAGCTTGTGACTTGTGATTATATCTTAAATCTTGTTCAGTTCTGACTGACCTAATAGGGTTCCATTTCATTCATAGCAATATAACTACAATGGGTTCTAGTAGAAGAACAATTGTATTATCGAGCGAGCGCCGATCGGCAGGTACTACCAAACAGACCACAAACAAAGGGATAATCATTCTGGTCAAGGAGCAGGCTATAGATATTATCCCATTAGTGCTTTGGCCATTGACTAACCCATTTGTATTAGAATTCTGTTTGATTTCCAAAGGTAGTGTGGAAGTTCATACATAACTGCTGCTACTGGTTTCGCCCGAGCGATCGGGCATCAGCTGCTACGAATTAGCCTCACAGCTGAGTTTATGAATGGCTTCAAACAGTCCCAACGCCTTGGGGCATTGTTAGTCAAATACAGGATTGGTTGCGTTACTTTGCCGGAAGTTAGTGCAGTCAAAAGGCGTGTTAAACCTTTGGGGGATTAATATGAAAATTTGTGAGTCCCTAGTGAATTTGCCAAAGAAAGTCAAATGATGCAGTGTTCGACCACAGGCCTGCCAAAACATCACCTGAGGGAAAGTAGGTGTCATGGGGTTCAGTGAAATCGTAATGACCATTAGAACAGTCAGGCATTATTGAGCAAGCAATCATCCCCGAAGTTGGCAAAAAACATAAATCAGATTTCGTGTCATCAGTAAGTTTCCAATGTCAGCGATTTCTACTTCTATCGCGGGGCAGCGAGTTTGTGTTTCGGTTGAAGCACCTTGCTCCTCAGTGCATTAGCAATTTGAGAAGAAGTCTAGGATCAGATTGACAGGAGATCATAGTGTAACGACTAGACAGTGTTGTAGTTTGTGTACATCCAAGTGTGATTCAGTAGAACTAGACTGATCTGTCTAGACCAACCCTTGACTGAGGGGCCACGGACGCGTCTGATTGCATTTTCCTGACTGAACATTTTTTACTTCTCGTTAAACCGATCCAGCTGGAGATTGATTCCGCTGCTCAAAATGGTGTCCCCCTCCCCAGAAAAAATAAATTTCGGCTCATTTTTTAAAACAAGTTGGGCACAGCTGGTCTAGACCAATGCACAAGATACAGTGGGTGATCAGTCTTGTATAGTGGCCTGATGAGTCCTACAGTGCAGACTGGGTCAAACTGGCGATACGGCTATAAATCACTACAC
>Ga0224501_10003896_pt1 | contig 11757 bp, 12 predicted proteins | sample SF_Oct11_sed_USG_4_FD_169105 | JGI IMG/M metagenome (GOLD analysis project Ga0224501, IMG submission 169105) | Sediment microbial communities from San Francisco Bay, California, United States - SF_Oct11_sed_USGS_8_1 | ecosystem: Environmental > Aquatic > Marine > Sediment | place: USA...
GGTTACAGGTCCTATTACTGTTATATTGTTCTACTCGCCGTGAACCTCGGTGAAACATACCCGGACGTCTTGTTCAAAGTCTTAGGCAACACATCTGGCTTTATTCATAATGAGAGCGGTCTTCCGTTTGGCCAAAAACCCATTATAAAAATTATTCTGTAAATCGAGATTTCCTAACAAGCGCTCGGAGTACCAGCGCTGTGATAGTCTTCTTCGAAGGGCTCTATTGTAGGATTCCCTAGGCTCTAAGCTGTAGTAACTATAGAAACTGTACGAAAACGAGACGAGACCTCGTTTTGATCATCGTAGCGGCTGGATTCTCATCATTTCTCGAAGAGTTCCATTGACCATTACGATGGAACTTGGTATCCCAACCTCCTTACACATTATGGTTATGTGGGTCAGCAGTTCGAGCACACCGTTTTGGCCTACTGTTCGGATCTTAACCTCTCTAATATCCAAGCTTTTTACCATTTTACCAACTATCCTGGCCCCCAGAATGTCCAATAGTAGTAACAATAACTGGGGTAGAGGAATAACTCAATGGCTAGAGCACTTGGCTCAAGATTCTGGGCTTAAGGTATTCGTCACGCTGTGCTTTCACTGCGAGAATAAGCTCCTCATATAATCACTATCATAACTCTTTAGCAAACCCAGGCTTAGGAAGTTCGTCAACTAGGATGCCCAATAGTGCCCGAGTAGAAAAACTAAAAAAGATAAAATAAAATAAAAAGGTAAAAATAATAACAATGAGAATTGGACTATCAATATATCTCTGCGCAATAACTACAGGACGAACCTGTGGTTTGTATTTGGGTGTCTCAGCATGGGATGGTGTCTGCCGCTCTATCATGTTATTCTGTTCCTGGAGTTCCAACTTCTCAGCGTCATCAGGATTATCTGCTGCCAGCTGAGTCAGCGTTGCTGATAATGTAGCCTCTACCTCATAACACCTTTCTGTAAGGCTGCCAAGGAGATAACGTATAACGTCTTCACTATGATGGTGAAGCAGCCGGGTTACTGAGCTGTCCGTTTTCACCAATTTCGGTTTAGCATGGAGCACCATGAGTGGCATAATATCAATGGTCCACCTCATAGTGAGGTTAGTTTTAGTTTTGAGCTAGAAATAATATGAGGACCTAACACTCGGGAGCCCGCCATGAGGAGAATGTAACCCAGGTTCTCATAGTAGCATGCCACTATTGGGTGGATTAGGGGTAAGAGTGGGATAGTCAATGACAGCCCTTACCTTTCATGGTCTGTCTGCCTAATTCCCCGGGTCAGCGTTACGGCAGCAGTCAGCAGACGGATGGCATCTGATGCAGTCACAACACTCACCGATTTTTGGCGGACACTAAGCATGGTGGAAACGGAGGCTTGGTCACCTCGACTGAGTAGAGTACCAAACACTGCTATCCAGTGCCTGCAGAGAAATAAAAAACGCTATCACTCAAGGGCCAGTCACACGATGGCGAATTTTCGGAAAAAAATTGTGACAATTTCAAAAATAGTGTTATGCAAAAATTGCTTTATGAATTTGCGGTGGTTAATTCGCGCGAAACTGGTAGTTCTAGCATGCTGAATATCGCATATCGCGCTTAGAAGGCACGCGCTGATTGCGTCAATCACTTCTATAGCCAGTAGGAATCTGCAGGTCATAAATTAAAAAGTCAGAATGGCCAACTTCTTCCTACTTGAATCCCTATTTGAGCCAGTTTGGGAACAGTCATCATCAAAGAGTGAGAACAATACGTGAGAACCAGGGCACCAGAGTCGCTGATAAAATGAAAACTGGCCGAATTTACTTGCAAGTAATGGCCTGTTGAGTCTGACTGAGAGCAAAATCCCCACAATAACAGTTTGACTGGTAATAGAACCCCGGTATGCACCAACAACTCAGTCTCATTGGCCGCTGTCATGTGACTGTGGGAAAGCCTTAGTAGTTAACGAATAGCGATCGCAATCAGGTGGCTAGTAGCGTGAATTGCGAATTTATTACAATTTGCATATCGCGAAATCGCAAACTCCCCATCGCAGGCCCTTTACAGTGAGAAAGTGACTATGATTCTATAGTCGGGAAAGTTAAGAACAGCCGTGGGCATTTGCTGTTGGTGATCAAACCAATTAGTTTTTACATCTCTCAGTTGTCTTAATCTAGTTTCCAATGTTTCCGCATTGTGGTTCTTTTAGTATCGGATAGTGTACACCACTACCATATGCCACACTCAGTGATACTAACCCGGAGATAGGCATTTGCCATGCAAACTTTTTACTCAACAGACTACTTGTAAAGCCCCTAATAACCAGGCCTCTAACTGATAGCCATGGAAATCCATGCCTAAATGGCTGCTGCCTATCTAATTCTTTTACTGATTCAACAAGCCACGAATTTCATTATCCGTAACCTTAAAGCCCTAAAGTCCATTATTCGGCTGCTAAACTGAAAAGTTTACATGGGAAGTGCCTATCTTCCGGTTAGTACCACTGAGTCTGGCATGTGGTGGTGTACGCGGTCGGATACTAAAGAATCATAATGCGAAAACATTGGAAAACAGATTGAATCAAATTTGAACTGTGAGAACTCATTGGTGGGACCATCAGCAACAAAAAAAGCCACGGCTGTTCTCAACTTTTCCAACTATAGTCTAACAAATGATGTATCTTTGTTAATCTTCAAGTTTAACTGATGTTTTTATTCTTTGACTCGGGCATACGGCTGTACTATTTGATGGGGCTCTTTAAGCTAAGGCTTATTGGAGGGGTAGGAACTAGGAATTATGTGAAGAGCTCATTATCGCTGTGAGCACTCAGCATGACTACAACTTGAACTCAAGATCCTTCAGTTTCGAGCCAAGCACTCTAGCCATTCAGGTATGTGATACGTTGGTGAGCCAGTGAAGTGGGGCAGTCTGATTGGTGAAGCAGTCTGATTGGAGGATGGACCGGATTGAAGGATGGGTCGGATTGGTACACCAGTCCGAGAGAAGGATGGGCCGAATTGCTTACTTGTCCAGCACAGTGAGTAGCTTACGGAGATTCCATGGTGGTTTACAGATGCTCATGTTAGGCCAGATATGACCGAATGCATTTTCCATCGCCGCCTCAACAAAACCTGCCAGCAGGTCACGTAGAACTATATCCATGTGTTGCAGAGTAGACATCAGACTGCTGGCCTAAAATCCGAAATGGTGAACATGAGACAGGAGTAAGATATCACCTCGTTTTACATGCATGGCATCACCAAGCCAATGGCTTGTTTTCAGGATGGTTCATAGTTTGCCCCACAGAGTTGGTACTACCCTTCATTTTATGTCTCGATCCGGATCTCACAAGGGAGAAAACACTAACTGGGCCACCTGGTCCAAAGTTGAATGCCTTAAATCATTAAGCCACCGCTTCTTCCCGTAGTAAAGTACCTAAGAAAGCTGGGACAATGAATAACCAGACAAACATTTAAACTGTAAAGTAAAACTGCCTGACAGCAGAAAGAATGCCCAGAAAGTGGCAGAGTCATCACCCCTACTCACCTTCCCTTCATTATTAGGTTGTACTGTTTTCGGTGCAAGATTGGTTTGCAGAGATTGACTCTCACTGATTGGCAGCTGGTAGGTATCCTGGTTGTTTCGCTCTATCACTGAGGATTGCCGTCGTGTTGCTGACCCTGGTGTTGAGACAGACGCTGCCGCGGGATCACAGGTTTGGACTGGAGCTGGGGCAAATCTAAGAAGCTGTCGGAATTCCTCGAACATATAGGCTTCACACTGGCAGGCGATCATTTTAGTGATGAGATTCTGATCTTCAGTTATTAACACAACTCTCCTCTGAGCGTCTGTATTTATGAACATACATTAACAATACAAGCGGCTTATATATAAACCTCAATTCAGAGAAATTTCTCAATCACTGGAAATCCCATCTTTGCGCCCACCTTAAGGCTACATGTGAAAGAACGAATGATCAGCGCGGATGGCCAGCCGTAGCCATAGTCATCCGCTGCTGGCTATCCACGGATATGATCTGTTAGTGTGCATGCAGACTCATTATAAGACCACAGGAGAGTAACAATTCAAGCCAGAGCTGCTGAATTAACGGGGTTAATTTAACTGAAACGTGAGCTGTCACAGGGAACTAAATGTGGTCAAAAAGTTTTGATTGAAACTGGCTTGCAACATACAGTGAAACCCGGTTAACTCGACCTCGGATAACTCGACCACTTGCTTAATTCAAACCAAATTTCATGGTCCCTGCCTGGGTAATGATAATTTGCTCGGCATATCGCGCACCGATAAACTGCGGATAATGCCATCAAATTACCTTTTCTGTGGTTGGATGTGTTTAAATTCTTGTGTAACAAGTTTAACTTCATTTCTTTTTTTTCTTCGCATGAGAAGAAAATCTCACAAATTTTAGAAAGTTTAGCTAGGAAATGGAATACACTAGAGCGAAATGGACTTGTTACGGTGGTCACATGGCTAAAGCAAAGGGAGAGCATAACTAATAATTCAAACTTTCCCATAACTCAAACTGTTTTTGGTGGTCCCGGCAGTTGGAGTTATCCAAGTTTTACTGTATATCTACGTGTATAACATGCCGCTCCTGATAGCGCCATTATGTAGAGTGCGGGATGCAGACACAGCACGGGGTTGTCAATGTGTTCTCGGTTGATGGTGATCAACGTTCCAGATATAATTTTATTATTGGCTGTTACAACACGTTTCCCAATCAATTGTAACAGCGCCTTACCTTTCTGTTTTAGTTGTAGACAAGCTTTAATAATGTGATCGTCTGCTGTCTGTATTCTAAAGCCTGGCAGCGTGGTGGCATCATCAAGTCCTGATTGTAAATACAGACGCGGCTCCTTCGCCCTAACATAGTTCAGTAGGTGTTTCGCCTTCCTGTAATACAGCTGGATGATAAGTGTGCCCACAGTCAGATATCATTGGGATATCGGGATAGCTCAATGGCTAGAGTGCTTCTATCAAGATCAACAGATTCTGTATTCATGTCCTAGTCATGCTGACCAAATCCTCACATAGTTCCCAGATCCTACTGGTCCAACAAGTCTCTGGCTTAGAAGGGCCATTAAACAGGATGGCCAGTGGAAAACAATAAAAAGATCGTACCACGATGAGCTTCTCTTAGCAACATCAGCGTTCATCAACACTAAGGGAACACAACTCCAACTTATCCCGCAATTGCGGTGGGAGGTTGGATTATAGGGTGGCTGGGACTGGTTGATATCGTACCTTTTGTATGAAGCACAGCTATTAGCCGAGACGGTGCCCTTTTTATTATCTTTCAGTAGGTCAAGCTCCTGGAGAACTTGCCACGGTATTAGGATACTGGGATACCCGTACGTAGTGGTTATACCTGCAGATACATATACCAGCATTGGTAAATTCGGTGGTGGTGAAGTACCATCAAGTACTGTCGTGTCTCAATACCAGAACAGCTGTCAGGATTGGCGCAAAATTCCGTGTTTTCTAGGGGTGAGTCATTAACAGGATTTCTGCTTGCATGCACCACGTACCACATAGAGAAGGCACCTCTATGGGTGGGCCTGCTTTATTTAACGTCGGGATGTGAAACTGACGAGGGTGTTGCAAAAGACCGGTCTCTTTGCCTGAACTGAGAATCTAATTTGGGACACCCTTATTCATCGCTTCACCCTGATTAGTTAATATGCTGACGACAGAGGAGAGGAAATCGAGATTGAACAGAAGTGCCCTGGGGGTTATCTCACCTTGTTCTGTGATGGAGACCATAATATCCTTTATCCGCATGAGCTCACCGAAAAATGAGAAACTGCAGGTGTCCAGTAATATCGTGAGAGAGGGCTAACAATAGAATCAAAAGATGAATTGGAGAGATCTTCTGCAAACGTCCATTACCAGCCGTAGTCTAACCAGTCAAAAACATTAAGCCTTGGGGGATTGTTCCTAGCTGGACTGGAGATCGCGTTCATGCACCTTCAAGGCCCCTGGAAACACACCGGCAAACAGTAACAGCACCGATCAGGAGTCTTTGCATTTGCTGCCATTGGCATCCCCTGTCGATGTAGATCCCTTCTCAGTAACTCGTTTCATTACTTTTGATGTGGTGATAACATATAATACCCGCACTGATCAGTAGTGAACACAGAGAGTTCAAATGAAGAGGCCAGGTTGAAGACTACACCGTAGAAGCCTAGGGGTTACCCGATACAGTGGAGACCTGAAGGTGACAGCATGAAGAGCATCAATGAATCTTTTACAAGACCCTGTGACAATGGCCGAGTGAGAAGTGTTGTAGACAAGTCGTCTACCTCATTAGACAATGGTAGTGACATGTATAACTCTGTTGCTTGGCTGGCCGGGTGAGTTGCTACAAACCCATCTATGTGTTCACAGTTAGAGTGTTCAAGTGTTTCATTCAGTAGTGCTCGGGCCTGAAGTGAGTAAAGTGATAAGCAGAATGAGAGAGAGGGTAGCAGTGGTGGTGACGGTGACAGGAGACAATTAGTGGATGGGGAGCTGTTGGCGAGAAGAGGCCTACCTTCATTCGTTTTTTTTGCTCTTTCTACTTAATGGTAGGAGACAGGGCTATGAAGGAAAGGTGGGGTGGGCAGAATTGAGGTAAGTTCACTACATCGCTGTATACAAAGGGGGTGGTACAGAACGGCAGGTACTTGGGAATAACAATAGCGAATGGATGGTGTTACAATGCGGCAAGAAGTGGGTTGTAGCCGTGCAGCCATCATGACCTTCAGCTTGTGATTGAACCCAGCATTAAAGCAGTGGACGATATGGGATTCGGCTCGGAGATAGACCAATATCGGGCACAGTACCTCAGGGCAGAATTATCCAGTTGGGATGTATATGGTGGGGCAGGATAATATGTTGCTGCAGAGAAGCGACAGGGTTCAGTGTTTTGGTGGACAGTATGAGCAAGATGCTGGTGAAGACGCAGGGTGGACAGAGTGAAATCCCCATCACCAGTAGAGGGGAGAGGCAGTGGCCGGTGAGTTCCTACTGCATGAGTGATGTCAACAGATTGAGAAGGCCTGAGGATGAGAGAATATGCTAGAGGACATGATGGCAGAGTGGTGATAGGACTGCTGTTATGAGAGCGCAGCGAGGATAAGAGTTAGCAGAGACTGAGACGATCTGCCCTGGAAGAGATAAGCCAAGTCACCGACGAGTCAGACTATCAAATACACAGACTGACCTTATTTGCAGGTCCCAGTCGACTGATCCTATTCAGAGAATGACATGGTTCTATATTACTCTGAGGTTTTAGGTCATATTCAATTTTTCGCGGGGCGGGCATGGTTCGAGACGGAGGCTGTGCTGGTGACGTCTCCTCGTCATAATCGAGCAGAGACTCCATGGAGGCTGTTAACATTGGAGAGTGGTCAGCGGTGGTGAGTTCAGTCAGATAAACATCGTCATCGCCAATCAAACACTCCTCATCTGACAGCATGTCCCAATCATTCTCATCAACGTAGTTAATAAGTCGCTGAAGTCGATCAGTGACTGGGTGAGGCGTCGACTCTATTTCGCTACCGCCCCCAGTGGGCAACTCATTCGCTGTCTGTCGGAAAAACTTGTCTGACGATCTTGTTTTGCCAAAAAGTTGATGAGCTTCGGTGATCGCGGATAAAGTTTCGATGGGCAAGGTGGATGCGAATGATGCAGACTGGGGAAGCACATGAGGTGCAGTTTCCACAGGTTCAGCTAAAAAAAACAATCCAAACAGTCCAAACAATGCAAACAAAGGTGTTGGTCATAATGCACCAGTTGTGCTTTAGGAACTGGAATATAAACTCGACAAACTTATCACTAATCAGAACTACTGGTACTGAAAACTTTGGAAACCTTGCAAACATTCTTGTTACAAGCAGGGCTTTAGGGTCTTCGGATTTCACTGAACCACGTAATCCTCTTATTATTTATCTTAAAAACTCAAACGTGCACCAATACAACAAACCCTAGTGGTCAGCTCCCAATGTACTGTAGCGTACCGTTCGGGCTCACAAGTCAGCCTTTTTGAGAGTTGACATAGTTGGGTCATAACTCTACCTGATTTAGGGTTTATCAACCTACACTGTGGGAATGCTGGGCAAGCAGGGGTCAGTTTCTCCAGCGGCGTTAGCTTGGCAGTTGCAGTTGACGCCACCTTGCCAGAAGACAGCGGTGTGGTTATGGCGGACTTGGCAGAAGACACCGGGGTGACCTTGGCGAACATGGCAGAAGGCGCTGGTGTGACCTTTGTAAGCTTGGTAACCTTGATGGCTGTGGCTTTGGAAGACATGGCAGTGTTGGTACCCATTGTGAAGAGCTTGGATTTAGTGACAGCTCCGTGGAAGGATGCGGAGATCTTAGCTTCTCGCTCCTCCTATATAATCCAACAAGAGATTAAATCGAAACACTCCACTTCTCACAGACAACATGCCTTAAATAATGACTGCAAAATTTGCATAAGGAATTTATCCAGCATACCACATGTGTAATGATCTAGTGAGGTTAAAGAGCATAAAATACATTGGACTCAAATTAATGGATTGAGGGTAGTATTCAGCTTACCAGCTTGCGAGCTACCAATAAAGCTTTAGATAAGGATGAGTCAGGAGCCGATGCCGTGATTCTCCCATCAGATGAATCAGGGGATGCTACCTCATTATTCCCACCCCTAACAAATAAAATAAATTTCAAACTACCAGGGACTTGGCCATCCTATTTAACGGACCACCTAAGCCTGAGGCTTGATGAAATGGCAAGAGCTAGGATAAATGTGAGGAGCTCACCATGACCTGGATTTGGACCAGAGTTCTTACGGTTGCGAGCCCAGTGCTTTTACCACTGAGCTATCCTGCTATTCCATGAATGTAGGCAGCATATTAAGACACACTGTCAGCACTTTTAGCAGGTATTTACCTGGTCGTCAAGAGACACCATCTTTTAAAACACCTTTTCAGAATACAGCAACAATTATTTGAAATGTAGGGAAGGGAGTCTGAATCCAGCTTTTCCATGAATTGAAATGACTGGGGTGGAGAGGTTCAAGTGGGCAGTGCTACACTAATATAGTTAGAAAGGTGATACATGTGCAAGACCTATTCGGACCCACTGACAGAGCGTGTTTGGGTGATGTACGTGGATAATCTTGGTCAAATCAGATTGTTTAAGGAAGGACAGAGAATGACATCTTTCACAGGACAATGATTATTATTACTGGCTGGCGAGGGTCTACAGTAACCTTTCAGCGCTGATGGATTGGGAGTTGTTCGGACGCTTTCCTGGTCTTGGTCCAATAACAGGAAGTTTCGGCTCAGTCAGAGTTATCCTATCAGCTGATTTCGAGAGCACAGCACGGAACTGCAACAGAAGAAAAGGAAAGAAAAAGAAATCGGACCATATTACACAAGGATATGTATTGCAATGGGGATACCATATAAAGGGCAGCAGTACGTTTGCTGTCACGAAAACTACAGAATTGAACACAGGGCTCCGACCGATTATTTGCGGCAAAAGCTACCCAAACAAAACTAGCAGGGGGACTCAATCCACAGATTTAAATAAGTCAGGGCATTATTACAATAGATGTTGAGGAAAAAACCAACAGGCGGGCGCTATTTTCCAGACAGATAAATGATAAGCACATACCTCACTCTCCAGTTTCTTTCTTTTGGCCTCTCCCACATCATCTATAGATACAAAGATTTGATCAGTATTTGTTGTTATAGCTGCTTTTAATCCCAGGTTTCAGCTGAGAACTTTTTATGTTGGTGTACATGTATTTTAACAAGCGCCTAGTCAAAAGCGTACAAAGCCTTCTCAGTGCATGACTGCGCAGAAAAATTGTAGCTGAAAAACTATACCAAACAATCTCAGCAAACATTATAATCTATAAAAAGTTTCTGCGAAGACGATAACGGTGTTTTCGTACACTAATAAAACTCGCTCAAGTATGCTGACGGTATCTGACCAATGGCTGTGGAGTTACTGATGCAAACTCACCAGTCACATCAGAGTGAGATGCAGCGCGCTTCGGAAGAATAATTCCTACAACTTTTTTCTGAGGAACTGATGATGGTGACACCGCTTTGGCTCCAATATTTTTCATAGATGATGAGGGAATATCCACTTGGTTTGTTCTATTACCCGCCGGGCCATTGGCTGCCTCCTTGAGGCCATTGTCAAAGGCTAACACTTCTCTTATCGACCAAAAAGATTTTTTGTGCTTCTCACTCGCGTAATAGAATTTGTCGCTGTGGTGGCGTGATTTGCGCCTCTCCCAGCCAGGAGGCAGATCAGTCATAATCGCATAATGAACAGCCTAAAATTGAAATGAAAGTAATACAAATCAAATGGACCTACACTAATATGCACGCAATTGCATGTGTAACTCACTAACTAATTGTTGGTACTTATTACATATTACACTTCCAGGTCAGGAACTAGAATAGATCCATGCCCCAAAAAGTACTTCTAGCTCTCTGACATTAGTACACCCTTGCTTAGTCGGGTAAATAGCAAGTGTAATAATAATACCATTAGTAATAGTAGTCGTAGTACCAGTAGACTGTGTAGTACTACCGTAGAATAAGTAAGTTATTAAGTAACTTACTTAGTAAAGGGTAGTGAAAAACTACGTACCCGGTACCTCCGAAACCATGTACCATGTACTCCCAAAACCAGGTAGCCCGTAATCTCGAAACCATGTACCATGTACCCCCAAACTCGAAACCATATACCCAGTACCTTGGATACCATGTACTTCCATCAGAAATTTGAAAATGGAATAGTCCCAACAATGTTTACCAATTAAGGTGAAGGCCTTGTCTTTTCAGTACGCAACATGAGAGAGACAAATAGAACAACTTTCGTGTTTTCCTTTTCAACACTCAGTTAAGACAGTGTATCAGATAAATTTCACCACTTTCACTGCTTTGAATTTCACCAATTTTTTAACGGTTAGAATACCATACGTCTCATCCTGGGTATTTTAAGTGAAAACAATAAACATATTTTTTACGCTGATAAGTCAAGGGTTTAACCTTAATTTTTAAATGTTGGTGGGGTACTTTACTTTTTTCAAATTTCTGGTGCATCGTTTCGGTGGTACATGGTGGTACACTCACTGTACGAGGACTGCAACAAACTACTAACTAATCTTATACAACTTATTAGTAACTTATAAACTAAAGTTATATGTTATTTATATAGTAGTAGACAAGTAATACTAAATAACTAATCGACTCGTAGCCGCACTGGTAGTGACGTAGGAATAGAATTCATTTCATAGTTGATATCCACTACCTTGCTACACTAGTACTAATACTAGTACTAGTCGGGAAAGTTGAAAACGACCGTTGCTGTTTAATTTTTGCTGCTGGTGGACAAACCAATGATGATTCAATGACAGTTCTCACAGTTCAAAGTTGATTCAATCAATGATCAATCTCAACTGTTTGCCAATGTTTTCGATTGGCAAACAGATTCAATCACGCTCCCCAACGCCAACGGCCAACCCAAACTCGATTCTTCTTTCTTCAGTTCTTGTAGTAACCAACTTACTAACTTAGCTACTTACTAAGTTGCTGTTACTTACTTACGAATTACGTTATTTACTTAGTTACTAGTTACACTTACTTACTGATATATCACCCAACGGTAATTAACAGTAACTAGTACTAACGGAGTAACTGTAAGTAAGTTACTTGTCTACTACTACTAGTACTAGTTACTTACAGTTACATGATTTACAAGTTACTTA
>Ga0224501_10003897_pt1 | contig 11757 bp, 6 predicted proteins | sample SF_Oct11_sed_USG_4_FD_169105 | JGI IMG/M metagenome (GOLD analysis project Ga0224501, IMG submission 169105) | Sediment microbial communities from San Francisco Bay, California, United States - SF_Oct11_sed_USGS_8_1 | ecosystem: Environmental > Aquatic > Marine > Sediment | place: USA...
CCAGGGCCTTTCGCTGATCCTGGGCGCCGACCCGGATTGTCATAATCTCAGAATTAACCTGGAAGGACCCCTTTGATCAATGACCGCCCTATGTCCTTTCCTGGACTATCTTGCTGACCTCCTTGATATCACGCAGACGGGCGATGACAGTGCGGAAGACCTTGGGCGAAATGGACTCGGTATGCACCCTGATATCAGGCAAGGCCACTCCGGGAATCCTTTTCAACCCAATATCCATTATGTTCACGTTAAGATCGCGCATCACCTTGCTGACCTTGTAGAGCACTCCGGGCCGGTCCTTGGAAAGGCTGATGCTGAGCCTGTGCTCGACGCTGCTTTCATCGGCTTCCCAGCCCACCAGGATGAAGGATTCCGGAGAGACGTCCTCCATGGCCTCGCACTGGGCGCGGTGTATTACCAGCCCCTTGCCGGAGCGGACGCCCGCGATGGCGTCGCCAGGCAGTGGAGAACAGCAGTTGCCCAGGCTGATGAATCCCTCCTCGGTGCCCTTGATGGTCACCAGGGGCGCGCCCTCCTTGCGGATCGGCCTGATAAAGCGGCGCAGCAGTGATTTTTCCTCGGTTTCGGCAAGCCGTGAAAGTTCCTTTCTGGTCAACAGCCCGTGCTCTTCCAGGAACCTCCTGGAGCTGATCTTCTGGGTGCCCACATGCTGATAGAACCTGGCCAGGGAAAGCTTGCGCTTTTTCAAGGCGGATTTCATTTCCGGCCTGCGCTCCATTTCCTCGGCCGACCTTTCCAGCCGGGCCAGTTCCGCGGCGAACATCCGCCGACCCACCTCCTGGGCCCGCAGATTGGCCTGGGCGTTAAGGTAGCGGCGCACGGCCAGCTTGGCGCGGGTGGTGGTGACATTTTCCAGCCAGGAATGATTGGGAGATACTTCCCCGCTGGTAATGATCTTCACCACATCGCCATCGGCCAGTTCGGTGAACCGCCCCACCTTGCGCCCCCCGACCAGGGCCCCCGAACAGCGCATCCCCAGGTCGGTGTGAATGGCAAAGGCCATGTCCAGCACCGTGGCCCCTTGTGAAAAACCCAGCAGGTCGCCCTTGGGTGTGAACACCTGGAGCGTCTCCATCTGGGCATAGCGGAGCACGTCCTCCATGCGCAGGTCGTCGTTGTCGCCCGAATAGTGATCCAGCAGATCCAGGTAGCTTTGGTAGTATTTCACCAGATCCTCGTTGCTGCCCTGCTTTTTGGCCAGTATCCCATGGGCGTTGACCTGTTCCATTTCCGAGGAAACGATGACGACCTGCATGCGATTGCGTCCGATGAAGATTTCCGAGTGCAGGCCCTGGTACCGGTTGGGTTTGGGATTGCTGATATAGTCCTTGATGCTGTTGGCCACCACCCGGCAGTTCATGTGCAGGGCCCCCAGGGCGCGATAGCAGTCTTCCGGCCCGGGCACCCGCACCCGGAATCCCGTCAGGGCCCGTTCCAGCGGCTTGTCGTCGAATATGAAATCGGAAATCTGCCGGTATACCGGCTCAATGGTCACCTTGGTGCGCTTGAGCCCGCCCAGGTGTTTTTCCAGCATTCCGATTATGCTTCGCGCCTTGGGCTGTTCGGCCTGAATGAATTCCTTCAGGTCCTGCAGAATGTGCTTGAACCGCTTGGGATACATATAACGGAAGGCCAGCGCCGTCAGTTCGTCGCTGATATTCTGCATTCCCAGCCGCTGGGCCATGGCCACATACACATTCATGGTTTCCATGCTTATCTGGCGCTGGCGGTTCCGCCGGAGGAAGCCCAGGTCGCGCATGTTGTCCAGCCGGTCCAGGATCTTCACCTCCAGGGTCCGCAAATCCCTGACCGTGGAGGAGATCAGCTTGCGGTAGGTGGCCACGGAGGCTCCCTGGCTGCCCTTCTGCGGGGCCTGCTCCTTGGTCAGGCCATCCACCACGTCCGCCAGCCAGTCCCCGTAGGAGTCCTTCATCTCCTCCTTGGTGACCTCTGTATCCTCAATGACATCGTGCAGCAGGGCGATAATCGCCGTCTCCACGTCCAGACCCGCCTCGGCCGCCATCAGGGCCACCCGGGCGGGGTGCATGATGAAGGGCTCACCGGATTTGCGGGACTGCTCACGGTGATGGAATTCGGCGTCCTCGAAGGCTTTTTTCAAAAGGGGGAGCCGGGAATTGCTGTCGCCCGCGTAATGCTCGAATATGGAGGCCTTTATCCTCCCCAGCTGCAGGGCGTGCACATCCCCCCCGCCACCCCCCCCCTGGGAAGGCTTCGTTTCCCCGGAAGAACGGGATGAAACTGTCTGTTGGGTCTGTCCCATGCCGGCATTACCAGTTGTTGGCTTTTCCAAGTACCACACCCCTAGATATAATACCCCTTCCCAGGCATCCCTGTCCCTGGCGCCGCCATCAATGTCAGCGCTCCTTTTCCTTGAATGCACCCTCGCCCTGTCGGCTGTCCGGTAAAACAACCGCTGAAAAAAGAGGTTCCCTTAGTATAGTTATATCAACACTTTTATGTTTTGTGAAAAAAAATTCCGTTTTTCTTAACGAAACCGGACCGCTCGGCACCGATTACCAGGAATCCTGAATGCTATTCAAGGAATCCAGGGTTCCCAGCAGCACCAGCACATCACCGTCCTCCAGCCGGTCCGAGCTTTCCGGCACCCAGACCCTGGCCCCCCGGGCATCGTCATCCCGGTGGCGCTTGATGGCCAGCACATTCACCCCGAAGCGGTTTCTCAGGTCCAGCTCGCGCAGCATCTGCCCGGAAAAGCCGTGGGGCGCCTCCACTTCCATGATCCCATAGCCGTCCATCACCTTGACGGTTTCCAGGCGGTGCGGATTGTTGATGTTGTAGGCGAAGGAGTCCCCGCTGGAAAGCTTCACCAGCTCGCGCTGGTAGCCGTCCATGATATCGCTCTTGCGCAGCATCCCCACCAGCCTGCGCGACTCCCCGCTTTCCAGCACATACAGCTCCCTGTGCCGGCTTTCGTTGAACCGCAGGAGGGCCTTGTCCAGGGTGTCCCCCGGCAGCAGGAAGGTCTCCTCCCTGCCGGCGACATCGTAGGCGATGACCAGGTCGGCCAGGAGGTTCTTTTCGTTCAGCATGCGGGTGGCCAGTTCGCGGTCCACCCCCCCCAGCATTTTCATGTTCTCATCCACCACCGGCAGGTGGGAGCGGGGAGACTGCAGCATCTGCTCGATCACGAAGCTGAAGGGGAGATCCTGGGGGATGCTGTCGAAGTTACTGAGCATGATGTCTTCCACCTTGACCCGTTTGAGCAGGTTGGTGTCCTGTCCCTGTTCCAGGTTGATGCCCTTGCGCTTGAGCTTGTGGGTGTATATCGATTCCTTCTTGATGGCGTTGGCAGTCAGCACGGCGATGGTGGTGCTGATCATCAGGGGCAGGATGATCTTGTAGTCGTTGGTCAGTTCGAAGATGATCACGATGGCGGTGATGGGCGCGTGGGTGGCCGCCCCCACCATGGCCGCCATGCCCACCAGGGAATAGGCTCCGCTGCCCGCGGTATCCCAGGGATAGAGCCAGTTGGCTATCTTGCCCACCACACCCCCCAGCATGGCCCCCATGAACAGTGAAGGGGCGAAGATGCCGCCGGACCCTCCGGAGGCCAGGGTGATGCTGGTGGCGGCCAGCTTGGCCAGCACCAGCAGCCCCAACAGCGCCAGGGGCAGTGAGCCGTGCAGTGCACCGTCGATGGCCTCGTAACCCACCCCGAACACCTGGGGCAGGAACAGTCCGATTGAGCCCACCCCCAGCCCCCCCAGCATGGGTTTGAGCCACTCGGGCAGCCTGAGCCGCTTATCGAACAGGTCCTCCATAAAATCGAGCAGCTGTATGAACAGCACCGCCGCTATTCCGCACAGCAGCCCCAGCCCCACATAGGGCACAAGTTCCAGCGGATTCACCATGGAATAATGGGGCACCCCGAAGGCCGCGAAGTCACCCTCCAGACCCCGGGAAACCACGGTGGCGATCACGGCGCTGGTGACGATGGGTGCCAGTTGTATGAAACCGAAATCCCCCAGGATTATTTCCACGGCAAACAGGGAGCCGGCGATGGGCGCGTTGAAGGCAGCGGCGATTCCCCCGGCGGCGCCGCAGGCCACGAAGGTCCGCATCAGCCTGGGCGGCAGGTTCAGCATGTGGCCGATGGTGGAGCCAATGGAGGAGCCGATCTGTATGATGGGACCCTCGCGGCCCACCGAGCCGCCCGAGCCGATGGTGATGGCGGAAGCCACCGCCTTGATCCAGGCCACCCGGGGGCGGATGAACCCCCCTTTCCGGATCACGGCGGCCATGACTTCTGGCACCCCATGCCCCTTGGCCTCCGGCGCGAAATGCACGATCAGCGGCCCCACTATCAGCCCCCCCAGGGCCGGGGCCAGCACGATGCCCATCCAGGGCAGCCCCCCCAGGTACTCCATCAGCCCGGGAAGCAGCCCGAACCAGTGGTGGATGGACTCGATCATAATGCGCAAGGCCACCGCCGTAAGGCCGGATACCAGACCGATCACGAAGGCCACCGCCAGGGTGAATACGCGCTCCCGGGCTATCAGGCCCTGCAAACCGGCTGAAAGAACTCGGCGGATAAATACCATGGCTGTAATTTAATTTCAGGGTTCCCGCTATGCCCTTCCGCCCGGACTGCCACAATGGCAACACTTGCGAAATATACACTAACATAACAGCATGTTAAGCTTTAACAACCCGCGGTGTCCGGGATATTCCGGGTCCAGGCCTGGGGATCGTATCGGAGCCACACTGGGAAAAATTTGCCTTATCCAACAAAATCTTTTATATATCATTTGGTTCAATGGCAAAAGGGCCATTGCCACCCGGACCGCGAAAACCAGGCGGTAAAACAGACCCCGACAGGCTTCCGGGCCTGGATAAAACTAAACGAGATCAGTGTCTCACGGTCCATATTTAGCCTTTCGCAAGGGAATGCCATGAAGGTTGAAAATACATTTACCTTCATCATATCGAAAAACCACGGGCGATCCCTTTCCTTCAGCATGTCCTCCCGGCATGTGTATCTGGCCTTCCTGATGGCCGCCCTGCTGGCACTTACCATGCTGGTGCTGAGCCTTTTGTACCTTCTGAGCTATCCCCGGTTCAAGGAGATGAAGAACGACTACGAGAACCTGCGCCAGGAACGCAACGCCCTGCGTGAGCAGATTCTGTCGTCCAACCAGGAAGCCCTGGCGGAAAAGGAATCCCTGTGGCTGGTGCGCTTCGAGGACAAGACCGAGGGTGCCGGGGACAACGACAGCAGCATCACCGGGCTGTTCGGCGAGGATATATACGACCCGCCCATCAAGGTGGACACGCTCACTACCCGGGTCAACGGACGGCTGGTTGAGGTGGCCTTCCGCCTGGTCAATGCCGGTGACGAACACAACCGGGGCGGGTTCCTGTACGCCATTTTTGAGAACAACGAGAAGGACCCCGTGGAGTTCGTCTCCACGCCGCCGGTGAACCTGAACGAGGAAGGATTCCCCCAGACCTACAAAACAGGTATCCGCTTCACGCGGATCAGAACCGCCGTGACCTTCCGCCGCAAGGTGCAGCGAGAGGCCGCCAAGGATTATTTCACCCATGTGACCCTGTACCTGTTCACGGTGCGGGGGGGACTGATGCTCAAGGAGCGTTTTGAACTGGAACGCGATCTGTTCATGCAGGAAAAACCCGTGGTGCGGACCCAGGAGCCTTCGCGAATTTGAGCAGCTTTTGTTTTCATGGCGGCCAGCTTGAGGGTGCCGCACCGCACACAACCTAATGGATGCCCGGTCCGGGCCAGCCAGGAGTGACACGCTTTTGACCAGTAAAAACCAGACATCCCAGGCGGGAAGCTCCAAGGAAATAGGACTGCTGGGCCCGGATACGGTCTTCGAAGGATCAATCCGGTTTGCCGGGACACTGCGCGTTGATGGACAGGTGGAAGGCGGAGTGCATGCCCCCAGGAACTCCGGATCGGTGCTCGTGATCAACCGCCAGGCCAGCATCAAGGGCGATATCACTGCCGACCAGGTGTTGATCAGCGGAACCGTGGAAGGAGATGTGGTGGCCACCGAACGGGTGGAAATCTTCAAGACCGGCAAGCTGCAGGGAGATATCTACACCAGGAAGATCATGATCCAGGCCGGGGCGCTGTTTTCGGGGGAATGCCACATGGACGAATTCCCTGAGCCGGTTGCGGAGGCGCAGGCCACTGGAACACAGGCCGTCGCCACACAGGCCGTCGCCACACAGGCCGTCGCCACACAGGCCGTCGCCACACAGGCCGTCGCCACACAGGCCGTCGCCACACAGGCCGCCGCCACACAGGCCGCCGCCACACAGGCCGTCAGCACTCAAACGATACCCGAGCCGGTGCCCGTCAGCGCCGTGGGCAGCAGTAAACACCTGCGCAAGGCAGGGCGCAAAAAGCATAAGCAGGAGCGGTCCCCCGCCCCGACCTGAGCGGTTACAGGGGCAGCCGCAAATCAGCAGTCGAACCTCCGGGGTCAGGAAGACCACCGGGCAAAGCGCAATTGACACGGGCAGCCATGGAAGCACCCAGACGCTTTAGAGGTCGCAATAGGAGCCGAAACAGATCTGCATCCGCACCGTTCCACTGCATGGACCGGCACGGACAGGCCGTCACCGGTGAATCCTGTATGTCCGCAGGCTCGGCCATAACTCCTGCCCGATGGAGGACCGCCCCGGGGCGCATCCTGACCGCGGTCCGGGGAGCATGGTTACTGCCTGCCGGAATACTGCCTGCCGGAATACTGCCTGCCGGCCCCGTCCAGGCCCAGCAACCCGCCCCGCCAAACACTGCCGAAACCCCGGCGCTGGAAACACCGGTCCGGGACGCCGACGCCATAACGGGAATCAGACTGCGCAAGGAGGGGGAAACACTGGAGGTGCACTTCGATGTGTCCCGGGAGACCCCCTTCGTGGTGGTGGGCAACGCCCCCCGGCAGGTAATCGTGGTTAAGTTTCCCCGGGCCGTGCCAGCCATGAGGGCCGACCAGAGAAACTTCCTGTTCAACGACCCCTATCTGGTGGGGGTGGCCTTCGAGGACATTCCCTCCGGAGGCAGCTGGGCCAAGATTCGCCTGCGGACGCCCCGGCTCCAGTATGAGCAGCTGGGCAACAGCCCCTCAACGCGGGTGGCCCTGGCGTTAAAGCCCCGGCCCGGCCCCATCGGGGTGGAACTGCAGGATATCCAGCTGAAACGCGAGGGTGACGCCAGCCGTGTGGAACTGCTTCTTTCATCGGTTCCCCCCTTCATTGAACAGCCGGAGGAGTCGACCTATCTGGTACGGCTGCGGGGAGTCACTCCCCAACTGGATATGCTTCCCCGGGCCGGCGACGAGAAGATCCGGCTGGGCGCGGTGGAACGGGATGGCGATGACACCATCGTATCCATCAACCTCAACCAGCCGGGCCTCAGGGTAAACGTCTTCAGCTTCCCCGATCCGCCCAAGGTTATCCTGGACTTCAGGGCACCCCAGCCCATGGCCGCGGCCAAACCCGCCACCCCGGAACAGACCGCCTCCCCAACCGAAGCCGGACAGAAGCCCGCCCCGCCGGCGGACCAGGTCTCCACCCTGCTGGAAGCCGAACAAAACCCGCTGGTCCGGGCCAATTACCTGGCCGCCGAAACGGAGTTCCGGGCCCGGCGCTACAAACGCGCCCGGCAGATTTTCATGCGGGTGTTCGACACGGTTCCCAAGTCCAAGCTGGGAGTCCGGGCCTTTCTGCGGGCCGCCGACGCCCAGTATGAAGACGAGGTACTCCGCAACGGGAAGAACTTCCACCCGGCCATCATCTCATACCAGTCCGCCATCCGGGCCGCCGAGAACATACAGTACGAGGCCGACCTTATCCCCAAGGCCTTCTACCAGATCGGGCGCAGCTACCAGCTGATGGGTTTTCATTTCGAATCCAACGTCAACTACAAGATCCTGCAGGAACAGTTTCCCGGCAGCTTTCCCTTCACGCCTGATTCCTATTACTACATGGGGCACAACCTGCTGGACATGAAGAAGCCTGATGAATCCATCCAGGCCTTCAAGGACTTCTTCAAGCTCAACGGAGACCCGGGACTGCAGGGCCCGGCCTATTACTACATGGGTGAGGCATACTACCAGCTCAGGCGCTATGTTGACGCCCGCACCCAGTTCGACCTGGGACAGCAGGAGGCACCCGACTTCCTGAAGGAAAAGCCCATCATCATCTTCCACATGGGAGAGACATATTATGAGAACGCGGACTTCCAGCAGGCCCTGGTTCACTACAAGGACCTGATCAACCGCTTTCCCAACAAAAGCTATACCAAGCTGGTGGGCCTGCGTGTGGGGGACTTCCTGCGCGAGGAAGGCCGGGAGGAGGAAGCCCTGGAGGTCTACCAGAAAATTACCGGCTCCGGCCCGCTGGAACTGCGGCTCCGGGCCAAGCTGCGCATGGCGGACCTGTACTCCAAGCGCCCCGTGGGCGAGGACTACCGCCGCGCCGAAAAACTGTTCAACGAAGTCATACAGGAAGGCTTTGAGGCCGTGGTGAGCCAGGAGGCCATGCTCCGCAAGGCGCTGATGCTGCAGCTGCACGGCTTCAGCCGGGAGTCCATCGAGCAGTTTGAAAAGCTCAGGGAAAAATTCCCCAAGGGCCCCTTCGCCAAAACGGCCCTGATAGAAGCCAACATCGAGGAGAACCTGAAAAGCCTGGTGGACAAGCTGTTTTCCACCGGGCAGCACTTTGAGGTGACCAAGGTCTACACCAACTTCCGGGACCGGTACTTCAAGAATTTCCGCTTCAGGACAACCCTGTTCCAGGTGGCACAGTCATACCAGAACCTGGGGCTGTTCGACCAGGCCATCGGCATGTACGGCGAAATACTCGCCCAGGGCGCCGGTACCCAGAAGTCCCTTGTGATCATGCAAAAGGCCCGCGCCCTGGTCGAAAAGGATGACCTGGGAGCCGCGGAAAAGGAACTGCTCAGCTATATCAAGGCCACCCGCGAGGATCCCTACCTTACCGACGCCCAGCTCATGCTGGGAGAAATATACACAACCAGCCGCCGCTACGAGGAAGCCATCACCGCCTACGGCATCATCGTGCAGAACTTCGAGAAGACACGCGACCCCCAGCTGGCCGAAGCCCTGGCCGAAGCCCATTACCGCCTGGGAGAAGTGCACCGCGAACTGGGCCGGTTCCAGCCCGCCCTGGAAAACTTCCGCAAGGCCGCCGATACCTTCAACTACCCCATCCAGGGGCCGACAGTGCCCGACTACGTTGTCCGGAGCCACTTCCAGGCCGGGGACATGCTCTACGAACTGGGCGAGAACAACGAGGCCATCCAGCAGTACCAGCAGGCCACCAGGCTTTATCCGGATTCGGAACACACCCCCTGGGCCAACTACCAGATCGGGCTGACCTACCGCCGGATGGGAGAGGACCGCAAGGCTCTGGACATCTTCAACTCACTTGTCGAGCTTTCCAAGACCAAGCCCGGAGAAATGTGGGAATCGCTGGCCCGGCAGAACCAGCGCGACCTCACCAACAAGCTCCAGTACCAGGATTACATGAAGCAATGACCGGCAAGACTGTAAAAAAACCCGCCTCGGCGGCCGAACGAAACGAACTGGCAACCCTCAGGGCTCAGGTAAAGGCGCTGGAACTGGAACTGGTCCAGAAGAACCGCCTGCTGGAGGAAGGGTTCGCCGCCTTTACCGTGGCGGCGGAAAAGCTCCAGGAATCCCACAAGAGGCTGCAAAAGCAGGTGGCCGAGCTCAATGTGGAACTGGACGACAAGAACCGGGAACTGGAACGCAACCTGGAGGAAAAGGAAAAGGTGAAAACCTACCTTTCCAATATTTTCGAAAGCCTTCCGGTGGGTGTGCTGGTCACCGATCTCAATGGAGATGTCACCTCGGTCAACAGAACCGGCCTGGACATGATTGCTCAGGAGGCCCAGGCGCTCACGGGCCGCCATATCAACACCGTAATGGGCGAGGTGGTGCTCTCCCCGGATGCCGGGGGACGGCCGCTGCCGGAAGTCTACGAGCCGGAGGAGCCCCTGACCTTCAAACGCTCCGACGGAAAAACACTGCGCCTGCAGATCTCCCTTACCCCCATGCGGGGAGAGGAGGACGTGCTGGGATACATACTCAACCTCCAGGACGTGACCCTGCTCAAGCAGCTGGAGGAACACGCCCAGAGGCGCAACCGGTTCACGGTGATGGGAGAGATGGCCGCCAACATGGCCCATGAGATCCGCAACCCCCTGGGGTCCATAGAGCTGTTCGCCTCCCTGGTAAAAAAGGGCCTGGACCCCGGCGATGAGAAGACTGTGCTCATTGACCATATTGCCCAGGGCATCGCCAGCATGAACCACATCATCTCCAACGTGCTGGAATACTCCAAGCCCCGGCCCCTGAACCGCCGGAAAATCGACCCCCTGGCCCTGCTGCGCGAGGTGGGCGAGTTCTCCCGCTATATGGCCGAGCAGAACGGAGTGAGCCTGGGATACGACTTCGGGGACGGCCCTGCTTCCATCAAGGGCGACAGCGACCTTTTGCGGCAGGTGTTCCACAATCTTTTGCTCAACGCCATACAGGCCATGACCGACGGCGGAAAGCTGACCATCAGCGCCCGGAACAGAGTGCTCACCAATCCCAAGGTGCTGGCCCGGTTCCAGGAGGCTCTGGACGAGATCGGCAAAACCAAGGAACCCGCGGCGGATAAAAATAATCCGGGCAGAGCCAAAGCCCGCAAAAAAACCGGAACCGGCGGTGGGGACGGCGAAGGGCAGAGCCTGGAGGTGCTGGAGATTTCCTTCCGGGATAACGGCCCGGGCATTCCCAGGGAGGTGCAGGACCGGATTTTCGACCCCTTTTTCACCACCAAGTCCAGGGGTACGGGCCTGGGGCTGGCGATAGTGCACAACATAGTGGAGTCCCACCAGGCGGTTATCGATGTGGAGAGCCGGGTGGGAGAAGGCACCGAGGTTATTCTGACGTTCCCCAGGGCCTAACAGCCCGGGTGCTGAACGTAAGCAAACGGACCTCCTGCGGGGCTTCAGGGAAGAAGCTGGCAGGGCGGCCTTAAATCAGCCGGGACGCATCATTGTCCCGGATCAAACGAGGTGGAAGTTCAACAGGAGTGGACAGGAGATACATGAATCCAATTCTTATTGTAGATGACGAAGTGGAAATGCGAATCGCCATGTCGGAGACCCTCAAGCACTGCGGGTACCCGGTGGAGGTTTCCCACAACGCGATTGACGCTCTCAACAAGTTCAAGAAGAACGAATACTCCATGGTCATCACCGACATGACCATGCCCAAGCGCAGCGGTCTGGAGCTGCTGAAGGACATAAAACAGCTCCGGCCGGAGCTGCCCGTGCTGATGGTCACCGCCTACGGCACCATCGAAACCGCCGTGGAGGCCATGAAGCACGGAGCCTTCGACTATATCCTCAAGCCCTTCAAGTTCGACGTGTTCACATTCGTGGTGGAACGGGCTCTGAGCATGAGCCAGGAGGCCCGGAGCAAGCCCGCCCCGGCAGCCGCCGCTGCCACAGCCGCCGCAACCGAGGCCGCCCTGGCAGCTCCGGCGGGCGGACCCACCCCGGACGGCCGCGACCTGGTCACGGCCGACCCGGCGATGCAGCAGCTCCTGGGAGTGGCCGAGAATGTCGCCAGGTCCAAGGCCACCGTGCTGATCCAATCGGAAAGCGGTACCGGAAAGGAACTGCTGGCC
>Ga0224501_10003898_pt1 | contig 11757 bp, 10 predicted proteins | sample SF_Oct11_sed_USG_4_FD_169105 | JGI IMG/M metagenome (GOLD analysis project Ga0224501, IMG submission 169105) | Sediment microbial communities from San Francisco Bay, California, United States - SF_Oct11_sed_USGS_8_1 | ecosystem: Environmental > Aquatic > Marine > Sediment | place: USA...
CAATCTGATACAGGGACTTTTAAACTAATTCTGTCTTCAGTAAGTAACTCTGACAACTTAGGAAGCTGCTCTGATTTAGATTTTTTACTCAACAACAAATTTCTCCACAGGGTTATCTTTTCAAACTAAAATCCTTTATTTATCCTTTATTTATCTTATCATGTGCCGGGGTGGCCGAGTCCGGATTAATTTACGCATCGTAAATTCAATAGGCGCAGGCCTTGAGCGTTCGTAGCCTAGTCAGCCTGTGATCCTTCGGGATCTCGGGGGTTCAAATCCCCTCCCCGGCGCCATGTTAGGACAAGAAATAATCTGTTCTGTCTTTTAAGATCGGTAAAAGGTTAAATAAAGATTCTTGGTTCTTACAAAAAGTTGAGGAAGAATAGAGCGTTGGACGTTTTATTTTTAACGGACAAGGATGTTAGGTCCCTTTTGACTATGAGAGAGGCTTTAGATGCGGTTGAGGACGCATTCAAAGAGAAAGGATCTGGAAGGGTGCAAATGCCCCCGAAACTATACATATTCTTCAAGAAATATTTAGGTGACCTTAGGGTTATGCCTGCTTATCTAGAAAGAATCGGTGTTGCTGGTGTCAAGGTCGTCAACGTTCACCCGAGAAACCCAGCTAAGTACGGGCTACCAACGGTTATGGCCACAATTGTTTTAATAGATCCGAAAAGCGGAGCCGGGATCTGTATAATGGATGGGACAAGAATTACCGCGATGAGGACTGGTGGTGCTGGAGGCGTGGCGGTTAAATATCTGGCAAGGAAGGATTCCAAGGTTATTGGAATGATTGGGGCTGGAACCCAGGCGAGGACGCAGCTGATGGCACTAAAAGAGGTTCTTCCTAGGATAGATAAGGTGAGGGTGTTTGACAAGGTTACGGAGCACGGAGAGAAATACGCTAATGAGATGGGGAGAAGTCTCGGTTTAGACATAAGACCTGTTTATGAAGCCAGAGAAACCGTTTATGGGTCGGATATCGTGGTTACGACTACCCCCAGCACTGAGCCTGTTGTGATGGACGAATGGGTTGGAAATGGAACGCATATAAATTCGATAGGCGCGGATGCTCCTGGAAAGGAGGAGCTTGATCCCGCCGTACTGAAGAGGGCCAAAATTGTTGTGGACGACTTTGAACAGGCTATGCACGGCGGTGAGATAAATGTCCCTGTCTCCCGTGGACTAATTTGCAGAGAAGACATTTACGCCGAAATCGGTGAGGTTATCACAGGGAAAAGGGCCGGAAGGACATCTGATGACGAAGTCACAGTTTTCGTTTCAACAGGTTTGGCTGTTCAGGACGTTTCAACAGCATGGACAGTTTACAAAAAGGCAGAAAGGGCGGGTCTCGGTAAAAAGATAAAAATGTTCCAATAAACCTTTGGGGTTGTTCCTAAACTAACGTTATCTCGATGAAGACGTCATCGGGGACCTTTAACCGCATAACCCTCCTCATGCAGCGCTCGTTTGCATCCATTTTGATCAGCCTCTTGTGAACCCTCATCTCGTAGTGGTCCCATGTGTGTGTTCCCTCACCGCAGGGCGACTTTCTAGTTGGAACGCGGAGGCGCTTCGTTGGTAGGGGGATGGGTCCAGCCATTTTCACCCCTGTCTTCTCTGCTATCGCTTTCAGCTCCTCGCACAGCTCCTCCAGCTTGTTTTTGTCCGTGCTCGTCAGGCGGATCCTTGCCTTTTGGACCACTCCCGCTCACCTCGTAGGTGCTTTTTGATAAAAGGAGGCTTAGAAGATAAACTCTTCGTTTCTTACTTCGTCTGCTCTCCCTGTGGACCTGGCGGTTTAGAGACTATGACCAAAGTTCGTTTGAGGAAAAATTGGGAACACTACGCCTTCTCTGTGATCTCCTTTACTACACCAGCCGCTACCGTTGTGCCCATGTCCCTGATGGCGAACCTGCCAATTTGAGGTATCTCTGAGTACGATTCGAGAACTATTGGTCTAAGTGGTCTGAACTTCACGGTGGCTCCATCACCCGTCTTGAGGAACGAAGGCTTTTCTTCAACCACTTGCCCTGTCCTTGGATCAAGCTTCTTCAATAGTTCTGCAAACGTGGTCGCCATGGTCGCTGTATGCGCGTGCAACACTGGAGTGTACCCTTGGGCGATCGCTGTTGGGTGATGTATCACAATTATCTGTCCGATGAACTCCTTGACAACGGTTGGTGGATTATCTAGGGTTCCAGCCACATCTCCTCTGTGTACGTCAGTTCTTGTAAGGCCCTTAATGTTGAACCCGATGTTGTCCCCCGGCATGGCCTTTGACATCTTAGTATGGTGTGTTTCGATCGACTTCACCTCACCCTTTCCCCCAGATGGATTGAATATGACAGTGTCACCCACTTTCAGAACCCCTGTCTCAACACGGCCAACAGGCACCGTTCCTACACCCTTGATTGAGTAGACATCCTGAACCGGCAGTCTCAGTGGTTTATCAATGGGTTTCGGAGGAACTTGGAACGTGTCAAAAGCCTCTATCAATGTGGGTCCCTTGTACCACGGCATGTTCTTGCTTGGTTCTACTAGGTTATCGCTCGTCAAGCCTGAGATAGGTATGAACGGAATCTTTTCAACATTGTATCCGGTCATCTTGAGTAGGTCTGATGCCCCGTCTTTGACCTCGTTAAACCTTTCTTGACTCCACTTAACCGTTGCGTCGTCCATCTTTGATATTCCAACTACAAGCTGATTTACTCCTAGCGTGTAAGCTAGGAATGTGTGTTCCCTCGTTTGGCCCCCTGGACCTATTCCCGCCTCGTATTCACCCTTCTTCGCTGAGACTACTAGTAAGGCGGCGTCAGCTTGGCTTGTACCAGTCACCATGTTCTTGACGAAGTCCCTGTGTCCTGGAGCGTCGATGATCGTGAAGAAGTGCTTATCCGTTTCAAACTTCCAGAAGGCGAGGTCTATCGTTATCCCTCTTTCCCTCTCCTCCTTCAGCTTGTCCAAGATCCACGCGAACTTCACCTCATCCACTCGCCTCCCATACTTCTCGGCCTCCGTGGTGTACGCTTTGAGATCCCTATCGCTGATGTATCCCTTCAGTAGCAGCATGTGCCCCACAGCTGTGCTCTTCCCGTGGTCCACGTGTCCTATTATGATCAGGTTTAAGTGTGGTTTCTCACTACTCAACTTTTATCACACCAATTTTCATCGTCATTTACTTACGTATACACTCACTTAAATAAGGATTTAGCCCTTAACTTAATAAAAAAGCTTATATAAAAATTTACTGTTAGTCGTTCTGTCCGTAATCGCTGCCAGCAGATAATTGGACAGAACCTTGTTGGAGAGGTAATATCATTGGCGAAGGAAATAGAAAACGTTAAGCTGTTCGACAGGTGGGATCTCGGTGGAGTTGAGGTTAGGGATCCGGGGCTAAAACGGTACATACGCGTAGGCGGAGGGATGTTGCCGCACTCTGGTGGAAGGCACGAGCACCACAGGTTTGGGAAAGCGGGGGTACCGATAACCGAGAGGCTGGTGAATAATATGATGCGCTCCGGCCGGTGCGGTGGGAAGAAGGCGAGGGCAGTGAACATCGTGAGGAGCGCCTTTGAAATCGTCCATCTTAGGACTGGGATGAACCCTGTTGAGGTGCTAGTTAGGGCTGTTGAAAATGCTGCTCCGTGCGAGGACACGACGAGGGTTGGCTACGGTGGGATAGTGTATCGTCTGGCTGTTGACCTAGCCCCGCAGAGGCGCGTCGATCTGGCTTTAAGGTTTATCACGGAGGGGGCTAGAAAAATGTCCTTTGGCAATCTGAAGTCGATAGAGGAGTGCCTGGCAGACGTTCTTATCTTGGCCTCGAGAGGGGACGGCAGGAGCCACGCCGTTCAAAGGAGGAACGAGATGGAGAGGGTTGCGCTAGCATCTCGTTAGTCTAGCTTTGCGTTTTTTATCTTTCGAAGACTATGTCGATTCCAAGGACTTAGTAGCCTCATCAAAGTCATCTATAACAAATCTTAGATGGACTGGCATCCTGGTAGGCAAGACTGCGATTTAGCCCCGTCAGCTAACTTCAAAAAATAGACATTGGGCTTTGGTGCTCTCCATCTCCAGCTGAAATTCAAATACATGAACATCCGATAAGACTGAGCTAGATTGATCGATTTTAATCATTTGCTTATTTCTATGTCATCTTGACCTTATGCAAAGGCTGCTTGCCTTCTAGGACATTCAACAGATTCTTGGCGGTCGTGACACCCATTTCTTTAAGAGCTTCATAAGTGTACGCTCCAATATGCGGGGTCAGAACCACATTTTCAAGCTTGAGAAGCGGACTGTCTATAGGGCGCTCATTCTCAAAAACATCGAGGGCAGCTCCAGCAATCCACCGTTCTCTCAAAGCCTTACATAGGGCTTCTTCATTAACTATTCCCCCGCGTGCAGCATTAATTAAGTACGCCGTTTTCTTCATTATCCTCATCTCCTTCTCACCGATCATGCCCCTCGTTTCTTCAGTTAAGGGAACATGGATTGTGACGAAATCGGACTCTTTCAAGACTCTCTCCAATGAGACATAGCTGAGTCCATATTTCCTTGCAAAAGCCTCATCCTTAAAAACGTGTTTTCGATGTGCAAGTACCTTCATATCAAAACCTTTTGCTCTTCTGATTACCGCTTTGCCAATCCTTCCTACGCCAACAACCCCCAGTGTTTTTCCCCATAACTCTGTACCGATTATTCTTTTCCATAGCCCTCTTCTGACTGTCTTATCTGCTTCACAGATGGACCTCGCGATTGCAAGCATTAAACCGAAGGTAAGATCAGCAACGGCGTTAAAGTTAGCCTCTGGAACATTAGTGACTACGATCCCCTTCTTTGAGGCGGCGTTCAAATCTATGTTGTCAACACCTACACCATGTTTAGAGATTACCTTTAATCTAGTTGCTTCGTTTATGACCTCTTTGGTTATCTTATCTGAACCGACGATAATCCCATCTACATCAACAATCAAGGCGCGCGCGCGTTCATCTTCGTTTAGAGGTCTTCCAGAGGAAGAGGCGAATTTGATATCACATCCGCCTTTCTTTAGCATATTTAGTGGTTCTTTGTATATCCTTCCAAATGAACGAGAAGCTATTAAGACCTTATATTTGTTCATAGTCACACCTAATGCTTAATTGACAGTTGTGTAGATCTAAATAACGCCCAATTCTTTAAAAACTTCCTCTTTGTGTTGAGTTTTCTATGCAAGTATTCATTTTATTAATTACAGTTTCAAGATGAGAAAAAATCGTTTACTCATAAGTCTTAATAATCGGTCGAAAACTGTAAGGCCTGTTTTCTTCTTTAGGACCACGTTCTTCAAAGATTCCTCACAGAATTCTTATGTTTAGCTAGCCTTTTCGTGTACGGGGTTATTGGCCATCACCAGTTAATGCTTAGTTTTATATTTACACTGGCGAAGATATTCTATGCTAAATTGAAAAATCCATAGGAGATATAGAAATGGATATAAAAGGTATAATTTCTCCATTGATAACTCCATTCACAGAGAATGGAGAAGTCTACGACGATGGATTAAGGCGACTCCTCGACTTTCAGATTAAGGGAGGTGTGCATGGCCTCTGGGTGTGTGGAACATATGGTGCAGGTCCTCTGATGACAATAGAGCAGCGTAAAAAGGTTACTGAGACATGCGTGGACCAAGTCAGCAAAAGAATCCCCGTTATCATTCACGTCGGTTCATCGAGTCTAGACTCCGTCATAGATTTAGCTAGGCATGCTGAAGCCGCGGGTGCTGATGCAATAGGAAGCGTTCCGCCGTTCTTCTATCCGTACAATGAGAAAGAGGTCTTAACATTCTATAAGCGGCTTATCTCCACTGTTAAGATACCCCGTGTTTGCCTATAACAACCCTGGCAGAACAGGATTTAACATAAAGCCCCGGCTTTTAAATGAGTTGGCGAGTTTGGGAATGGCTGGGGTAAAGGACAGCAGCTACAATATCCCTCAATTTTACGAGTATTTGACAATGGTGGAAAAAGAGGATTTTATTTTCGTAGTTGGAACCGAAGCGTTACTCCTACCGGCGTTAATCGTAGGAGCTAAAGGATGCATTTCGGGTCTCGCAAACGTTTTGCCAGAACTCAGTGTTGAAGCATACGATGCGATCATGGAGAAGAACTGGGAAAAAGCGGTTGAGCTGCAACTGAAGATAATCAAAGCCCGAAGGATTATGCATATAGCTTCCAGCATCTCCGCCTGCTATACAGTACTTAAAATGCGTGGAATCGATGTCGGGATGGTCAAGAAACCTGTAAGCCCGTTAACAAAAGAAGAGAGCGATTACATTAGAACGGAGCTTAAAGCGCTGAGCCTTCTCTAGGCAACGCTAACATTAAAATCTAAGCTTACAAAGAAAAGCGTCTTCAAGGTATACGTGGTTCCGAGTGCAGTGAACTCTATCTATACTTCCTTATTTTGACTTCGTCGCGCGCGAATAATTCCCAAAACAAATATTTGGCTTCAGTATGGACAGAGAATAAACACCTTTCCAAGCATATTCTTAATCAATAGATCGGAAATACACGATACGCTTGTCCACGAAAACAAAACCTAAAAGAAAGTAAAATAACCAATTTACCCGCGTGATCAAAGAAAAAATATCATCTTAAAATATTCCTAAAACCACTATAGATTAATATGAACCTAAAGTTTGGTTATTACGCAGCGCTTGAACAATATGCACCTGATAAACTTCTGAAATACGCTGTCCTTGCTGATAAATACGGCTTCGACACAATGACGGCTTCAGACCACTTTCATCCATACATTCATAAAGAAGGGCAAAGCGCCTTCGCATTCGCATGGTTAGCCGCCACAGCAGAAAGGACTAGTAGAGTTACTTTGGGGTCAGTCACCCCTCCTATATTAAGGTATCATCCCGCAATAGTTGCGCAAGCAGCAGCAACTCTAGAATGGCTTTATCCGGGAAGGGTCTACATAAGTGTCTGTACCGGAGAAGCGATGAACGAGGTCCCGCTCGGATATAAATGGCCTTCGCCGCGTGAACGTGTTGAGAGGTTGGGGGAGGCCATAAGGATAATAGAACTTCTATTCAACAAGTCCTTCGCCACTTTTAAAGGAAAATATTACCGACTGAAAAAAGGTAATCTCTACACTAAGTCAGGGAATAAGATACCCCTCTACATTGCGACCGGCGGCATTAAAGTAGCTAGGATGGCCGGAGAGCTTACGGACGGCATAATAACCACAAGCGGTTCAATAAGAAAGCTGGGTGCGGACGCAATACTATCCTCATTCAACGAGGGGGCTAAGTCCGCGAATAAAGACTCTGAATCGATGGCAAAAGGCATACTACAGATCGCCTCTTATGACGAAGACTTTCAGAGAGCTGTAAAAAGCGCCCGTTACTGGGCTGCCCCGCTGTTGCGCTTCGTCTTCAAATATGAGATTTCCGACCCAAGAGAGATCGAGAGCTACGCCAACCTAGTCAGTGACGAACAACTGATTTCTGTACGTTTAATAACAACTACACATGAGGATTTCATAAAGAGCATAGAAAAATACGAGAAGATGGGCTTCAACTGGATCCTCTTCATTAACACAAGTCCCGAGCCCGAGAAATTCATAAAAATGTTCGGAGAAAAGGTCATTCCGTATTTCAAAGAGCGTTAACATAACACAAATTGAAGTGTAAACATGCTATTCAGATGGAATCTCCAAAGTCAAGCCTTTCCCTTATTAGCGAGTGCCGGAGGTGAGAAGTAAGTGGGCATAATGGATAAACTACGAAATTTATTCAAAAAGGAAGAGATGCCGAGAAAAAAAGAATGTGATTTGCCCACATTGCGGAGCGGGGTATGACACTGATATGGTTATGCTATCTATATTGACAAAATCCCCCTTTATGTCAGATATGAGTAATTGGAGAACCAAAATAATTTGTAAATTGTGTAGAAAAGATTTTTGGGTTTCAGGCAGTTATAGCAAAGTACTTGGTCAACCAAAAGCAGAACAATAATCGCGGTCGATTGATCCTCGTGCGTGCGATGAAGGTGGTATGTTGGCACTTTAAAATCACTTCATTAACTTTCAGCACCCCATATATTCTTGCACACCATTATGAAATAAATGAGCTTTTTTTGGAGAATACTTTAAACTTTATGTCAGAGGTGACTGATTTGGAATTCGATACCTCGATTACTAGAGAAGAATTGGCGAAGATGATTGATCATACACAGTTGAATCCTAGTGCGGAATACAAAAAAATTGAGAGGCTTTGTGAGGAGGCCTTAAAGTATGGTTTCTACTCCGTCTGTGTTAACCCCTGTCACGTTTCTCGTTGTGCAAAGCTTCTGAAAGATAGTGATGTCAAAATATCCTGCGTCGTCGGTTTTCCACTCGGCGCAACAACGCCAGAAGTGAAGGCTTTTGAAACAAGAAACGCTATTGAAAATGGGGCTCATGAAATAGACATGGTCATCTACATAGGTGCCCTGAGATCAGGGGACTATGAACTAGTGAAAAGGGACATAGAGGGCGTTGTTGAAGCCACGCAGGGCAGAGTGGTCAAAGTAATCATCGAATCAGGCTTTCTGAAAGATGAAGAGATAGTGAAAGCATGCGAGCTGGCTAAGGAGGCAGGCGCAGATTTTGTAAAGACGTCCACAGGTTTTGGACCTATGGGGGCGCTACCTAGCCATGTGAAATTGATGAGGAAGACGGTTGGAAAGGATATGGGCATTAAGGCCGCTGGCGGAATCAGAGACTTTAGAAGCGCACTTAGATTAGTAAAAGCGGGGGCTAATAGGCTTGGAACGAGCGCCAGTATTCCTATAATTGAGGGAATGGAATGGATGAAATTTAGTGATTCATGGTTCATAGAAGAGATTCCATGCAAGATCTGCCCAAGCAGATTTGCCAGTTTATCTAAACAGCCATCAAAAGTATTCCGCTACTATAAGGAAAAATGTAAGACGTGTCCAGATAAGGAGTATAATAGGTTCTACGAAAAGTAGTGATGAAACATGTATGGATGGATTGGTGAAATTCTAAGAGTAGATCTGACATCTGGCAAAGTAAGCATAGAAGAACTTAAATTTGCAAAAAAATTTATTGGGGGAAGAGGTCTTGGAGTGAAGATTCTTTACGATGAATTAGAGCCAAAGATAGATCCGTTAAGTACAGAAAATAAATTGATATTCGCCACTGGTCCGGTTACTGGGACTAGAGCACCGACTTCTGGAAGATACTGCGTTGTCTCCAAGTCTCCTCTTACTGGTACTATATTTGACTCGCACTCTGGAGGCTTTTGGGGGCCCGAACTAAAGTTTGCAGGATATGACGGGATAATAATTGAGGGGAGGATGAAGAAACCAGTCTACATCTGGATTGCAGATAAGCAGGTGGAGATTCGGGACGCATCTGACATTTGGGGGTTAGACACGCACAAAACAACGGAAAAATTGGTAAAAGAAACGGATCCGAAGGCAAAGGTTGCCTGTATAGGTCCCGCCGGTGAAAGACAGGTTCTGATCTCTGCGATAATAAACGATAAGCATAGGGCCGCAGGACGTGGTGGACTCGGAGCCGTGATGGGTTATAAGCGGCTAAAAGCCATCGTCGTTAGGGGAACGGGAAAAGTTGATATTGCGAACGAGGAAGAATTTGATGAAATCTATGACGAGAGTATGGTGGTTATTAGAAAGCACCCAATTACCGACAAGTCTCTTCCAACCCTAGGTACCGCTGTTTTGGTGAATATCGTAAATGAATATGGAATGTACCCGACAAGAAATTTTCAAGAAGGAGTGTTTGAGGACGCTGAGGGAGTGAGCGGAGAAAAAATAACCGAAACCATTCTCGTTGGAAGAAGAGCATGCTACGCCTGCCCAATAGGATGCGGCAGAATTACAAAGACTTCTAAGAAAGAAGGAGAAGGCCCTGAATACGAAACCCTTTGGGCCTTCAGCGCCCAGTGTGGAGTAAACAACCTTGAGGCGGTAACACACGCTAACTACCTGTGCAACGAACTTGGTTTGGACACAATCTCGACGGGAAACACAATAGGCTGCGCGATGGAGATGTCTCAAAAGGGGTTCTTAAAAGAAAAAATAGAGTTTGGTGATGCTGAAAAGCTTGTAGAATTAGTTGAGAAGATTGCTTTTAAGGAGGGCGTAGGAAAGGAACTTTCAGAGGGATCTAAACGTTTCGCAGAAAAACATGGCTGTCCAGAACTTGCCATGCAAGTTAAGGGATTAGAACTTCCTGCTTATGATCCTAGGGGGGCTCAGGGACATGCATTGGCTTACGCAACTTCAAATAGAGGAGGTTGCCATCTTCGTGCCTATCTTATTGGTCCTGAATTGCTTGGCACTCCAGCTTTAGTTGACAGAACGAAGCCAGAAGGAAAGGCCGACCTAGTTAGGAACTTCCAGAATCTTTTCTCAGTGATTGAGTCTATGATACTTTGTGTCTTTAGTTCCTTCGCGTTAAGTCCGTATCACTATGCGAAGTTCATGACAGCGGTCACAGGTCTTGAGTACACTGGAAAGGATTTAATGACTATCGGAGAGAGGATATGGAACTTAGAAAGGTTGTTTAATATAAGGGAAGGGTTCGGAAGAAGTGACGATTCGCTTCCTCCAAGGTTTCTTAAGACCCCGCTGCCTGAAGGAGGGTCTAGGGAGAGGACAGTATTCTTGGAAAAAATGTTGGAAGAGTATTATAGCCTTAGAGGATGGGATGATAGAGGAATACCTCTAAAGAGTAAATTAGAAGAATTAGGTTTAAGCCGATAATTTTTTGGAAATTTAAGGATGTTTTTCTTCAAGAAGGGCCTCAAAGTGTCAATTACTGTTAAGGTCAAACTCTTTGCAACATTCAGAGAGATAACTGGAGGACAAAGAATAGTCGTCGTTAAATTACCTAGAAAAGCAACGATAAAAAATCTTATTGAGGAGTTATCCAAACTATTCGGTCAAGAAATCAAAGACATAACATTGGATCCTAAAACAGGCAATTTAAAGTCATTTAACAATTTTTTGGTCAACGGTCATAATATCAAGTTGCTTCAAGAATTGAGAACGAGACTTGATAACGGAGATACTGTTGCTTTCTTCCCACCAGTTGGCGGTGGATAACCCTATGATTATAACAATCGCGCGCGGCAAGCTGTTCTTTAGAATATCTGTTCACCTAAAGTCTACGAAAGGGTTCTCAAGTTGTCCAGTGGAAACCTAATACTCTATGTCATTTTTCACAATGTAGTCATAAACCCTTTTTGCTGTTTTATTCATCCCAAAGGCCTTCATCATTATTAGCGTCTCGGCATACACCCTCGCTCTTATCACCCTCTTCGTCTCCTCACCCACATCTCCTATTTCATCGAAGAACTCTTTGATGGCGTTTTTGCTGTCCTTTACGAAGGTGTCCTTCTCTGAAACCCCCTCTTTTCCATATCTGTCGATAACCCATTCATAGATCTTCTGATATAACTCAGGCTCGTAGATTTGAAGTATATCCCAGTGAAGCAGCATTATGTTGGTGGCGACATTGCCCTTATTTATCATGCCCTTAGGAAATTTAGATGCGATTAAAGAAAATGGGGTGCCGGAAATGCCGTGTTGGGCTATTCCCGTTCTATAACCGTCTCGACGTGCTGCTTCAAATATTTCAATTGTTCTTTTAAGATTTACAGTCAATTGTGGTATAACATTCCCTTCAGCGTCTAGCGTCACACCATGCTTAGAGCCATTATTAATC
>Ga0224501_10003899_pt1 | contig 11756 bp, 9 predicted proteins | sample SF_Oct11_sed_USG_4_FD_169105 | JGI IMG/M metagenome (GOLD analysis project Ga0224501, IMG submission 169105) | Sediment microbial communities from San Francisco Bay, California, United States - SF_Oct11_sed_USGS_8_1 | ecosystem: Environmental > Aquatic > Marine > Sediment | place: USA...
TATATATAGATGTGTCGGGTACTAAAGACGCGTTTCCCCACCACAGTTACTTCTCATGAGCTTTTGATGCCCCATTCTCATACTTTAGAATTTTTCCCCAACTTAATCGACCAAACACAACAACAGAATGGAAGGCAATCAGTGGTTTGTGTCTCGGTGCACCACAGTCCCGCCTCAAGGCGCAGACCATATATCGTTATATATTCATGTGAGTCAGACACACTTGTACCCGTATCACGTGTTCCTATCTGCGTATAAGATGAAAGGTTTTGTGAGTGAGTCTAACTACTGGGCAGTGAATCACTTAGGAGAAGATCTGAATTGGAATCATGTAATAATATGAATAGCCAGGGCTTAATCCCTATAGAGAACACTCTTATATTAATGCACCGTGTGAAGGCAAGCTGCCAAAATGCTTTCTTGACATTCAGAAACCTTCTCAAAGATGCCAGACGCATCAAAATTAGGTTAGACCGGAGAGTATGCGTGCCCTATTGAAAACAGTCGATACACGGTGAGAGTTCTCGGAGAACCAGAGAGCCTCGGGGCCACTGGGTGCACAATGATGTGTGGATACGGTCTGTCCTAATGCTATCTGTCCCAACCATGAGTAAATGAAATCCCTGCCTTGTGCTAAAGAAAATTAACCCTGACAGAAAAAGTGTGAAACTTCATTATTACAGGATGAAAAGTTTATATATCATACAGTTTTGGAGGAGTTTTCATATCTCTCTGAGAGATTTGAAAAGTTAAAATTTCATATCATGAAAGTAAAATTAAATTTTGAATGAATACAGATCTTCCACGCTAAATTCAATTGTGATTCAGGAGGGGTAACAGTGGGAATGCAGAGGATGGATTACCTCCATCTGGTGGCGTGACCGTCTCGGCAAGTTTCTCCTCAATCTCCTGTTCAGTCAGGCCAGGTTTAGAGCCCTGTGTGCTCCCATTCTGTATCCCATGCATCTCCTTTACCGACCCGTTACCATTCACTTTCACAGAATGAGATGATTCGATTCCGTCGATCGGTTTGAAATCTGTCAGCACGACTTCTCCTTTCGATCGCGAGCCTTCATTCGTCATGTTGTTTCTCGTCTCGCGTTCCTAATGCACTGACGTGACTGCAGAGTTTACCTATGAAGAAGAACTCAAATCCTTTCATCACAGATTTTTCTAGGAGCGGATTAAAAGTGATGACAGGGGGTAATCTTCAACCATTGTGACAGCTAAATGACTTAGGCCTGCCAATCGTGTGAGTAACTTCGAACGTAACTATGATTGGACGAGAAACTTCAATTTTAACTATGATTGGACGTAATAAACAACATTGTCGATATATTCTAAAACACAACTCGGATGACATATGCAAAAAGTTTTGTAGCCGCTCCTAAAAATTTTGAGCAGGCGGCAAATGTGGTGATGGTTACTCAAATAATGTTTTCAGTCAACTCACTTCGTTGTTGTTCCACTAAACTAAAATGAAACAGGGGTTGCTTCAATCTGGTGCTAAATTTACCATCTGCTGCTCGAAGTTCTATGATGTTTACATTAGTTTTGTTTCACAGTTTCATCTTTGGTGACATCCGTATGCGATTCTTTGAACATAAAAACTCATTAATTCTTTAGCAGTCCCCCTACTGGTCAGGGGTCAGGGAGGGTCAGTCAGGGGGTTAATGTATTTTATTATTCTGATGGAAATCTTATTTATTCGAACTCCAAAGCCTCGGGGTGTCTGAGAGCGGCCAGAACTAGGGTTATTTTGTTAGGGACCTTGTATGGCAAATCATGATCTAAGCACCCTACCCACTGAGCTATATCCTGCTATCCCATAATGCTCTACCCAGTGAGCTATATCCTGCTATCCCATAATGCTCTACCCACTGAGCTATCCTACTATCCCATAACGCTCTACCCACTGAGCTATCCCACTATCTCATAATGTGCTACCCACTGAGCTATCTCACTACCCCATACTGCTCTATCCACCGAGCTATCCCACTATCCCATTATCCCACTATCCCATACTGCTCTACCCACTGAGCTATCCTACTATCCCATAACGCTCTACCCACTGAGCTATCCCACTATCTCATAATGCACTACCCACTGAGCTATCTCACTACCCCATACTGCTCTACCCACCGAGCTATCCCACTATCCCATACTGCTCTACCCACTGAGCTATCCCACTATCCCATAATGCGCTACCCGCAGTGCTATCCCACTATCCCATAGTGCTTTACCCACTGCGCTATCCCACTGTCCCATAGTCCTCTAGCCAGTGAATTATATCCCCACTTGCATGATTATATACGAAATCCTCCCGACTGTACTTAGAACTATGCTCAGAGTCATCCTTAATTTTATGCTTTGTTCAGCTAAGATCTTCTGGTTTTTACTGGTGTGCTTATTCTATCGCGTATGAGCATCAAAAGTATGTTAAAATTCCAAGTAGTCAACCGAAAGTTTGTCTACACGCTGTACTTATTCTGTAATCCGGACTTTTAACAGTGGCATGATGCATAACATTATGTTTCAATACTGCTGGACTGTTAAACTGTATGTAAATGAGTTTGGTCAGTTTAGCAGGATGTTAAAACCTGCACGTACTAGAAGACGGAATTTCAAAATTTGTGTTTTTTAAGATGAAACTTATCTTTGGACTGAGCAAAGTCCTCACGATGGAACTTTTCTGTCACCAAGCTGATTACGCCATCTAACTGACGAATCGCCTCTGATGATGGTTTTAGGTACTGGGAGATGCAGGACATAGTGTGTGAGGAACCTAAATCTGCCCATTAGATTATGTGATGAAACAGGTCATAGGGACCCAGGTAAATTAAAACAAACATAGGCTGGTTTTCCAAATCTACTGTAGTATCCAGTGCAAATAAGCTTGCTTCAATGATACAAGTCAATGCACCGACTGGGCCGACTGTATGCTTACATCTGGGAGTGCAATTAGTTCTTATAGGGCTCTATTGCAATTTGCCTGAGGGGTTTATGTACAGGAAATTTAATAGCCGCTCGACCTGAAATCAGTTCCAGTGTGGTCTCCTGGTGGGTGATGTTGAACCTAGTTCAGGCCTAATCGGTCAGATGATGCGGTCATGTGCACTTAATTGAGCAATCAATTAGTCAATCAGTTGATCGATCAGTCATTCACTGTTCAGTCAACTCATGATTATGAATGATTTATGCAAATTTTTGTCTAGACATACACAGTCGATGACCCGGCCAAACTTTACTATAATTATAAATTAGTAGGACTAATAAAAAGTAATAACTATACTCTTTAGTCTATGATAATTATAATAATGATAACCACTCACTCATGTCTTCTGTTTATTGGTAGATTCGTTATTAAACTATTGGGGACATACTTTACGTTACGACGCAAAGTAATTTTTGCAGGGACACATCCCATTGGTGACAGAGTAACTATGGCCGGGAAAGTTAAATACGGCTGCCCGCGTGTTTTGTTGCTGTTTGTGGTCAAACCAATGGGTTTTCACAGTTCCGCATTGTGGTTCTTTTAGGATCGGACCGCGTAGACCACTACCATATGCCAAACTCAGTGGTACTAACCTGAAGATAGGCACTTGCCGTGTAACATCTTCGGTCTAGCAGTCGAATGCCGGAGATAGAGCCCTCCGGGGGTTCAAGGCTACGGACAAGGAAACTAATGGCTTGTTGAATCCATGAAAGAATTGAGTAGGCAACAGTCATTAGACATGAATTTCCGTGACTGCAAGTTAAAGGCCTGGCTATTAGGGGCTCTACAATAGTGCGTTGATGGAAAATTTTCCACGGCAAGTGCCTATCTCCGGGTTAGTACCACTGAGTTTGGCATATGGTAGTGGTTTACACGGTCCTATACTAAAAGAGCCACAATGCGGAAACATTGACAAACAGATTGAACCAATTTTGAACTGTGAGAGCCCATTGGTTTGACCACAAACAGCAGAAAACACGCGATCGTTTTTAACTTTCCCCGACCATTATCGGACTATAGCCAGGATAGCTCAGTGTCAGTTGGTTATAGGCTTGGATTTGTGATCTATAGATCACAGGATAGAGTCTCACTGCCGGCCGAGTGTTTTCTGGTATGGGCCTTTAGCAAGCCCCTCACTTCAAATTGCTAGCGTGGCTTCGGATCGCTGCACTGGAGAATGGAGTTTCCAACTAGTGAATGAGGGCCAAAAATCATTCCACCATTGTTAAAAATCGACCTCTCCCTTCTCGAAAAGAGTAGCCGAAGTTGGGCGAGTGATGTATAAACTGAATTAAGCTGACTGACCCCTAATGTGGAGCGATGATACTGACCCGTACGTAGTGCTCCATGCTAAGCTGTAACTGGTGAAAAACAAGTATCTAACCCGGCATCGCTGCCATAGGTGAGAAAGTAAAGAAAATAACAATGAAGAGGCTTTAGTATGTCAAGGTCAACATCAGAAGGGTGACTTAACAGCGGAGACGACATGTACCAATGTACCAGCACTACCTCATACATCTATATATACATGCAATTATCCAAATGCAGTGCACACCTATGCAGTGCACATCTATATATGCAGTATGCGCTTCTTCTTGCGCATGACGGCTACACCTCAATCTGCTCCAGCCACTTCATGGCTACACCTTAATCTGCTCCAGCCACTTCATGGCTACACCTTAATCTGCTCCAGCCACTCCATGGCTACACCTTAATCTGCTCCAGCCACTTCATGGCTACACCTCAATCTGCTCCAGCCACTTCATGGCTACATCTTAATCTGCTCCAGCCACTCCATGGCTACACCTTAATCTGCTCCAGCCACTCCATGGCTTCACCTTAATCTGCTCCATCTACTCCATGGCTCTAGCATTCACACACTTCAGATCACCAAAGTCAACTGGAATCACTAGCGGACATTTCATTAGATGGTCTAGGGTTTGACGTGGGTGCCCAAAATCACAGTTAGGGGAGCTCCTCAGGCCAAAGCGGTTTAGAGTGTCATACGTTTTGGCGCAAGCCGTGTGGGCTCTGTTTAGGCGAACGCAGGTCTTACGGGGCAAGTCACAACCAGTAGTATGGTGTGTGCAGCGCTGGCAGCGCTGCACACCTATGCAGTGTATGCTGTCTGCATGTAACTTACCGATTTACTTATTGCGTGAGTCACAACTACGAGCTGAACGATCAGCTGGTGTTTGTTGACAGCTAGTATTGATTTCTGGGTAGTTTCCGTGGCTTCCCTGGCTATGCTTTGTTCAGTTATAATCATGCGCAGCGGTAGTGATAAATCTACCTAATAATGTCAGCAGTGCGTGCGCACTCTCTCGGTATAAATCTCTTTACCCAATAATGAGCTATTATTACCTGTTATGCAGCTATATATCACTGTTATACAACAGGTATGTGAACTCATGTAGATCAGCTGGTATGCCTAGATATATAAGATTAGATGATTCCTTTTAGAAGGTAAGCATTACTATAAACCATGTGGAAGGCTTTTGTCCAGTTTGATTCAAGGTGTGACCTAAAGGGAAGGTTACTCTATGGGTGGTCCATGGTGTACCCCATAGTGAAGGGTACGGAGTGGTTGATGAGGTGCCCTGTAGGGGCTCAGGCCTGTCCCTTTTAATAACACGAGTAAATAGTTGATTAAAAGGTTTTCCGAGACAATTATTCTCTTGCTGTCTAATCAGCGGCCTAATGTCACTCTCCTAATACATAGTGGATTGGGCAGCCATCAATAAACAGACAATCCAACTGTCCCAAAATGGTCTGAATTAATAGCGCCACAAGAAGCTACTGCATGGAGACAGACTGAATGGTGATTGGACTAAGCTTTTGTTTCATAGTGGGAGGATTGGTGACTAACTATGATGAATAGGTGGCTAGCTACCTGCCCCACCGCTTGCCAGAAAGCTTATATAGTCAACTGTCTAATTTTAAGATAGCAAAGAGCTATCTTCTCGGATCCCAACTATGCGTACTGAAGGAATGAATGAAGATCAAGAATTAGAAGTTTTTCCTTGTTGCTTATATGGGCTATAAGCCAATAGAACGGAGCTGAATAGGTAAAGTAGAAAGGTTTATACTTCTATGAGCCGAATCCCTTGCTGTTTTAAGGTTGACATTGCCGGAAAAAACATTATGAAATTAGAATCGAGTGGGTTTTCCGGATACGATTTAATTTATTCATCCCCTGTGAAAACGAAAATCTAGATGTCGGCGGTTTCAGCTGATTAAGGATTATAGCGGTGTTTCAATAAAACTTTCCAGATGTTACAAAAGAGCTGATGGATTGTCTTCTTTTTGACTGAATCAGAGAGAATGGATCCCGCTAAAGATGCCATGATAGTTCAGTGAGAGAATGAATGTATCTCACTGTCTGTCCTCCCATTGGCCCGGGTCATGATAGCTCAATTTTAGAATGAATGTATCTTACTGTCTCTCCTTCCTGTGGCCTGGGTGATGATAGCTCAGTAGGAGAATGAATATACCTCACTGTCTGTCCACTTTGTGGCCCGGGTTCAATTCCCAGTCATGGCGAAGTATTGCAAGAGGTTTTTCCCGGGCTGATCACACTCTGCCAACGCGCTCTGAGCCGGCGCGACAGAAAATCTCCCCTCAATGTCACCACACAACCTGTGGACATCGAGGAGGAAGGCTGAAATCCAACCATGGACAGACGATGGCTGAAAGAAAGAAAATGTGTCAATCACTTATTTTGGGAGTTTTCTTAGCGCGATGAAGCAATCAGCAAACTGCACGAAGAAAAAGCACGATATGGCATGGTCATCCAAAATGCATTAGAATGACAACTCCTTTTAACAAATTAGATTGGAATATGGGAGTTGTTTTATCTTATTGTTAAAAGCCCACTTCGGTGAGCATTATGCCTCATCGGATGCGTACCAGATATTGAGTGAAGCTGTGGGCGTTGGTTGGAACTATTTATTATGTATATGCCTAGGCCAAATGGAGTCGGTATATTGACAGACCATTATAATTATACCACTGTTTCCAGTACAACGTCTGTAGATTGCGTCACAGACAGCAGCCTTCAATTCTAGCTTCTAGTTATACTCTGTATTAATAATCTCCGTACCGATCGTGGAGCTCGCTCCCCGGTTAACGGGGAGACTTCGTAGGAGCTCAGGAGCTCTTCCTACCATTAACGTTGACTTTTCTGGACGCTTGACTCGCTGCGTGTATGGATCTAAAAAGCTGAAGGCTGTTTTCTGAGATTTGAACCCACGACTCACCCCGCGCAAATCGTGTATTCTAACCATTAAGTCACGGTCGCTCCCTTCAGTATGCGCGTACTATATGTACTCAGGTATTTATATGTGATTGTCTGCGGGATGTTGTCGGCAAAAGAAGCCCTCTCCATTTTCTCATTGCCTGGTGGTTTCCCCTCTACCCCCGCAAAGCCACGTCAGCATCACCATGTTTATCCATGGATATCAATGAGGACCAACTTAGTTGTAGGTTACAGCTCATAGTAACAGTATAGAGTTATCCTCTACTATTTTCTGAGGGCAACTCTATGGCAGCGAGTAAATGATTGAACTAGTTTGACCCATTCTCCACCAATATAATGAGACTCTCTCGTTGTCTGCGTACCTACTTTCCACGGTAATATCAACCATCAACTGAAAAGCAGACCCCTCCCACTCCATTCCGTTCTTATTGCGTATGATGGCTGCACCTGAGTCTGTTCCAGCCTCTCCACAGCTCTAGTGTTCACACACTTCAGATCACCAAAGTCAGCCGGAATCACTAGCGGACATTTCATCAGGTGGTCTCGGGTTTGACATGGGAGTCCACAATCAGTTAGGGAAGCTCCTCAGGCCAAAGTGGTTTAGAGTGTCATACGTTTTGGCGTAAGTAGTGTAGCCTCTGTTTAGGTGAGCCCAGGTCTTACGAGGCAAATCACACCCAGGAATATGGGGTGAGAAGATGTCTATAAATTTTCGTAGTTGACCATAGCATTGAGATATCGCATATTCTGATGGGAAATTGGGATCGGGTACAAGGTTAGCACTGCCAATGAGGGAAATGTGGGATCTGGGTTGTTTCCTTCATCTTCTCCCACATGGCAGCGCTGCCGGGCCCCTAATGTATCTACCAATTTTCACCCAATGGTATTCCATCGATTGGCTATGGGGTGGAAGCACTGGTGCACTACAACAGTAAATACGATAACAGTCCGACTTCTGTTTATGTTATTCTTCGCAGGCCTTCTTATATAGCAGGCCTTCTTATATAGCAGGCCTTCTTATATAGCAGGCCTTCTTATATAGCAGGCCTTCTTATATAGCAGGCCATCTTATATAGCAGGCCTTCTTATATAGCAGGCCATCTTATATAGCAGGCCATCTTATATAGCAGGCCTTCTTAGGACTAATTCTGGGGTGATAGGGAATTTACACAGCAGCTCATATGCTCCCAGCAATAGCTTGTGGCATGATAGGTGATTGAACCACATTTGATATTCCCAGTCAGGCCATGATTGCAGTATGGTGCGAATGAGCGGTTTAACCCAAAGCATGGAGCTAGGGACGATCTGGGATCTGAGATCTTCCGTCAGGGTTTGAAATGATACCCTTAGGCTTCAGTCTATTTAGCGATCAAAGAAACTCGTCGACTTTGCTGACCAAGATATTTAATAGATGGCTAGCAAATAGTGTGAGACAGGATACAGAGATCAGATATCAGAGCGTAACAAGAGTTAAGATACAGTACCAGAGTTCAGAGAGCTAAATAGTAAAACGCGCTATTTATATGCACCGTGAATGGTTGCTAAGAGTGAGGCAGAGTTAACAGATCATAATAAAGCCATGTGGTTATTTGCAAAGGAGCATAAGTGCATTCGCTTGGTCGCGACCAAAATTTTTGAAAGAATTTCGGTTGCGAACATGCGGTTGCAATGAGGAAGCGTAGTTGAATTCAGGATGGATTTTGATTGAATCAGAGTTGTTTTCTCTCAACTCTAACTCGGTTAGAGCCGAACAATCGTGCGTCATCCCAATGTAGCAATCAAGTCTCTTTGCGGTAACTTTGACATTTGCCTACACTAAACGCTAATGCCTACTGTTGGTCACGGAATTCTGTTCGCGTGTTTTCGTTCGCTCATGAACCCCTCTGAATTAACTGTCAAGTGGAGCTTAGTACCAGGCTTATGATGGCTGTCATGTTTCAATCGGTGCAAAACAACTCCCGGTTCCCGGTATTAAACCATTACGGTAACCCAAATCCCGTTTCGAAGTCGTTCTCTCCTGCGCAAGGCCTCTTAATGTATGCATTCAACCACTAATCTTTTGCCATGCTTTCCTTAAAGTCCCTGTGGTTGACTTTACACGCCTGGAAGACTGGCTCCTTGGGGCATGCATGGAGATCGTGCGCCAAAAACCAAGGTCACGTTTATGTAATCAATTTACAATTTAGGCAACATTTAAGACAACTCCGCTCCCTTATCACTCCCTATTTGAGCATGCATGATCATTCATGCACCCACCTTGTATAGAAAAGACAAAATCTGTTTTTTGCTGTGTACCTGACTCTACTCAGCAAGATACCAATGAGGGTGGAAAGTTGAAGACACTTAATTACATTTTTATCAACCTTTATTTTAGAAATACATGCTTTTTTGTAAATTACAAGAATCTGCATATTATAGTTACACATTTATGGTTGCTAATATAGCTCTACGATTATAGGTCACTGTACTTAGGAAGGGTATTGACCAGACCGGTTTTTTCTGTGTAACTAAGTGGTCTAAGGTGGCAGGTATTCTGGTACACATCCTGGAGTGTGGCAGGCCAGTGCCCGGTCTGAGTAACTACACCTAGAGCCATAAAGGGCTCTGACCGCATACAACAAACCACCGCAGTGAAGGTGATATTAGTATGCATAGAGCCCTGGGAATTAGGTGTAGAGCCCTTAATGGAATTTATTACATAAGGCAGTAAGTAAAAGAACATAAAATTCCTCTCTCATGGTCGCTTCAAACCAGGAACGTTCTTTGTGAGTTGGAGCATTCTTCGGCCAAAGCAAGAGCTAACATCAAAGGCAGCTAACAAGAGCATTCTTTTGGATCGTTCTTTGGACATTAAAAACAATAAAGCTTTGGACGCTGTTTCCAAGGGACACCAACAACTGCAAAGATATCACGATATCACCCGTGCGAGCTATCCAGTCAGGTCGCGCCATATTTCTTTTAGGTGGCACTGGCAACAGCGATCACATGAGTAAGCAACAGCGATCACCTAATTAGCAACAGCGATCACACGCTGAGCTACAGGAAGAGCGAACAGCCCTGAAAGAACGTTTTTTAACCGCTGACCGTTTCCAGCTTAAACCAGCCATAAGCCATTTATCTTTTTTTCCGTAGTTTGTCACAAAGAGTTGGTACCCACTATTCTTCATGCAGCCCCCCCCCTCATAATTCCCAATTCTCCTCAATCCAAAATAACTCTGTGGTTCAGAAGATCTTCCAAATAGGATGTCCCATGGAAATAGAGAGGTCCGGCTTCAATAGAATGACACTTTGTTGGACATTAATGGACAAACTGGGCTGCGGCTATACATAGAGTTACCCTCCCTCAATCTATGGGCTATACATAGAACAAAACCACGGATGGCCAGGTTTGTAGGGTCTGCATGCCTGCCCGTGAGGCAGTTAGGTACTACCTTGCCCGCTTTTAGCCTTATGAACAAATTTACACCTTCGGTAGTAGATTGAAGATTGTGATGTGTAGGTAATCTACATTTTTAGTTTGTAGATTATAGATGTTTAACTCGGACCAAGGCTGACTAGCCCCACCCCCTGATAAAATATCACTTCCTGTATTTCTAAAAAATTTTCTGTTTGTAGATATAAGTGATTATCATGACACTTTTAAAACGTTGGTGTGTTAATTTTCCTATCCTAAACCTAAATATCTTGGCCATGATAGCTCAGTGGGAGAATGAATGTATCACACTGTCTCCCCTCCCTATGGCCCCGGGTCATGATAGCTCAGTGGAAGAACGGTTGTATCTCACTGTCTGCCCTCCCTGTGGCCTGGGTCATGATAACTCAGTGGGAGAATCAATGTATCGCACTGTCTCCCCTCCCTATGGCCCGGGTCATGATAGCTCAGTGGAAGAACGATTGTATCTCACTGTCTGTCCTCCCTGTGGCCCAGGTTGAATTCTTGGCCATAAAGGAGTATTTCAAGGGATTTCCCTGGCTGATCACACTCTGCCAACCCATCCTGAACCATGCAGCGTGGCAGAAAGTGGCTCAATCTCAACTGGACACCACCCACCCTGTGGACAACGAGGAGGTCAAAGTTCAACTATGGACAGACAATGGCTGAACAAATACGAACAACCTGAATATCAGCAAAGCTGCACTCGCTTACCCATGAGGTGAATCTCCTCACAGCCAAACTGGGAGAGCATGTTCGCTCACTGGTAGAGCTCGAATTCTTACCATGATGGGGCCCTTGTCATGTTGGGAGTACGAGTTCCTCAAACACGAAACTATCTGGTAGAACATTGATACTGATCCGCTCATAGTGCTCCATGCTTGGATCCCAACGTTAAATGAAGAGAGCCCATCCATAGAGTTTCCTTTACTATGGGGTATGCAGATGCAAACAGAAAGTCTCTCAGTGACACGCCCTGGGATATGCTGAGCCTAGGACTCCGTACGGCAAATCCTGCACCACTTGTGGCAGCTGTCCAGGGCACCTGCGGGGGGGGGGGGGTACATGAA
>Ga0224501_10003901_pt1 | contig 11753 bp, 6 predicted proteins | sample SF_Oct11_sed_USG_4_FD_169105 | JGI IMG/M metagenome (GOLD analysis project Ga0224501, IMG submission 169105) | Sediment microbial communities from San Francisco Bay, California, United States - SF_Oct11_sed_USGS_8_1 | ecosystem: Environmental > Aquatic > Marine > Sediment | place: USA...
TAAAATTATTGATCGTATTTTATGCCAGCGAAATTATTTTAAATAAATCACGAAAACTTATTAGTGAAATAGGCGTTTCGATTATTATTACTCACGGGATATTAATTTATAAAGGTATGTCTGTCTTGTTTGGCTGACATCAGGAGATACTGGTATGTGTGTACAAAATATTATGGGTCGTTTTTTATTAATTGTATTGATTGCAATGCTTGCATCATGTGGCGGAAAGGAAGAGCGAAAACAAAAGTATTATGAGAAAGCTGAGCAGTACATGGAGGAGGAGAATTATGAAAAGGCAAAAATCGAGTTGAAAAATGTTCTTCAAATAGATCCTAAATTCTCAAAGGCATATTATCTCGTAGGGGTCATTGAAGAAAGGGGGCAGAATTGGAGTAAGGCATTTGGCAATTATTCCAAAGCAGTTGAACTTGATCCTGAAAACATTGATGCTTCAGTTAAATTAGGTGGTTTTTATCTTCTGCAGCAGAAAGAGGATAAAGCAAAAGAAATATTGGCACAGATAAAAGAGAAAAACAGGGAGCATTATAAAGTAAGGTTTCTTGAGGCTACTATATTCAGCAGGCAAAAAAAGGATAAAGAAGCAGAAAACTTACTCAGAGATATTATTAATGAACAGCCCGAGTTTGATGAGGCAGCAGCAATGCTTGCCAGCATATATTTAAGGCTTGAAAATAGTGGCGAGGCTATAAATGTTTTAAAATCAGCTGCAAAAGCCAATCCTAAAAATATTAAATTGCATGGATTGTTGGCAAAAATATACATTTCCAGAAATGAATTGGATGATGCTGAAAAAACTCTCCTTGAGATTATGAATATCAAGGAAGGAGAATATCAATACATTGTTAATGTGGCAAAATTTTATGCCAGCACGAATAGTTTGGATAAGGCGGTAAGGATATTACGTGATGCTATTGATGCAGAACCTGATGAAACAGAAAGATACTATGCTTATGCAGAATTTCTAGCCACAAAAAAGAGTGTAAAGGAGGCGGAAGAGTTTCTTATTGGCTCAATTGAAACACATAAATACAGAGATAAGTTGAGGCTTGTTTTAGGCAGGCTTTATGAGAAAGTCGGGCAAAATGATAAGGCGATCAATACTTATTCATCCATCTTGGAAGGGGATAAGTATTCACCAGATGGTCTTGCTGCAATGAATTTGCTTGCAGTCATTCATATGGGCAAAGGGGATATTGATAAGGCAGAAAAATATATTGGCGAAATATTATCAGAGAGTCCGCAGGATCTCGGCGCACACTTAACGAAAGGAAAAATCGCGTTAAGCAAAAATGATGCTGTGACAGCTGTCAATTCATTAAGGACTTATTTAAAAGAACAGCCTGGAGCAATTGATGTGTATGTGTTATTGGCGCAGGCGCATGCAATAAATAAAGATTTTCAACTCGTAAAGGAAACCATTCAAAGAGCGGTTGACTTGAACCCCAAAAATGCCAAGGCACATGTGTTGTTGGCACAAAGCTATTTGTCTGAAAAGGATGTTGAGAAAGGTTTAAAAGAAATAGATATAGCGCTTGAACTTGATTCAAAGGAGCTTGATGCGTTGTTGCTCAAGGCCAGGATTCTGGCGTCAAAACAGGAGTTTGGAGAGGTGGAGTCCTTATTGGAAAAAATCAAGGAGTATTACCCGGAAAAACCTACCGGGTATGAACAGCTTGCTGGGCTTTATTTAGGGCAGAAGAAATATGAAAAAGCTATCGCTGAGTTTGAACTGGGCTACGATAAAACAAAAGACAAACTAACTTTCCTTAAGCAAATAGTAAGAATCTATGTATCAAACAAAGAGCCAGGGAAAGCAGTTGCCAGGATTAATAAAGTAATTAGTCAGTTTCCAGATAACCCTGTGCCTTTAGAATTATTGTCGCAAGTATATATAGTGGAAAAAAATTATGATGCAGCAAAGAAAACGATTAATAAGGCATTGTCTATATCTGATGATATAGAGATTTTGCATTCCCGCTTGTCACAAATATATGTGTTAACAGGACAGTCAGATATGGCTGAAAAGGCACTGGCAAATGGGATAGAAAAAGTAACCAATAAGAAAACATTAAAATTCCAGCTTGCTACGTTATATGAGAAAAATGGAAAAACAAAAAATGCTATACAAACCTATAGAGAAATACTCGAGTCAAATCCAGATATGTTAACTATTGTTAATAACCTTGCAGTTCTATTGTCTGATACTGATATTAATGAAGCTTTGTCTTTGGCAACAAAATTAAAAGACAGCAAAGAAGCAGTTTATCTGGATACATTGGCCTGGGTTTATTATAAAGCGGGGAATAATGATGATGCGCTTTCATATATGAAAAAAGTTATCGAGAAGTCTCCGGATATTCCGATATTCCAATATCATATCGGTGCTATATATAAAAAAATGGGCGAGAAAGACTTGGCTAAAAAACATCTGAAGTTGGCGGTAGAGTCTGAGCAGAAATATAGTGAGAAAGATGAAGCGATTAAAGCTTATAATGATTTGAAATAAGTCAGACTATTCAGTTGAATAACGGGTGGTAAAAGAAAAATTCAGGATGTGACAATCAGATTATAGTCTGCTTGCTCTCTCAAAAGACTGTCAGTAAATTTTACACCCCCATTATTTGTTAACTCATTGATACTTAAAGGAAAGTATGATTTTTGTTTTGTATGAGGCGTCAATATTTTTTACAATTGATTAAAAACAAATGATTATAATAAATCTCTTTTGGTGTAACATATTGTTTTTTATGGATTAATATTATTTGGTATAAATATTGCTTATATCTTTAGAGAATATATGGGGAAATACTATTACTTGTTAAGCATGCAGACAAAAATAATTATCTGCAAACTAGTTGTTTAATTTTGAGGATTTGAGGGGAAGTAGTAATGAATCATCGAAAAATAATTACCGTAGCACTACTAGGAGCTATATCTCAGCCAGCTTTTGCTGCGACACCTACAGATTATTATAAATATTATGATACCGCGACCTATGGAAGCATCAATAATAGTTATCTGAGGTTTAACGATTGGGGTTATAAGGGGCCGAATGGGGTAGGGGCAAATGATTTTGAAGTGACGTCTACTGTAACTGGTATTACCGGATTTGATGCAACCCGGATTGGGCAAGAGCAAAATGTACATACATTACCGGCAGATGGATTAACCCGAGATCCTCGAACGGATTTATCAATTGAGTTTGGTTCTCCGGATCTGTACAGGAATGCATCTCAGGATGGCATCATTAAGTTTGGTGACTGGGGCTATGATATGCCAGAAAGCCATTTTTATAATATGCAAATTGATAGAGCCGGCAATTACCATGTACCCATGTCTGGTATGGATTTCGGCTTCGTTGATATGTTTTCTTATGATGGTGATGGAGCTAATGCAGGGCTTCCTCCCTCAGTTTTTCCGCAAGATGGTGTCTACGACACTTCGATTAATTTCAGCCCTTACGGTATTTCTGATGGCAAAGGTTGGTGTGGTTCAGTTTTAGCTGATGATGCGAGTGGTACAGCAATCATGGCAGGACAAATAACATTCGATGTTGTTTTTGATGTTTATTATAATGACGCAGATCCAAGCACTGCGGAACCTGTTTCCCAGATTGTTCCTGGTCTTGTTATGCGGAGTTATGGTAGCTATTATATGGAAAATGAGTTGACTGGATTAACAAGAGATATATTCGAAGGTCATGCTACCATAAATAACACAAATCCTTTAGCTAACCCGTTAGATGAAAATGGCGAAATTATTGTTAATGATAATCCAGCGTTGGACAATGCATACAATAACATAGTGTCATTTTTAGGAGCTGACGTTATACCTCTGGGTGTATGGTTATCTGCCGATTCCTATGATGAATTCGGTAATCCGGTTCGTGATCCAGTAACCAAAAAATGGTTGGCAACGGTTGTTGAAGAAGGTACGCCTGGCGCAGTCTGGAAGGTTAACAGTTTTGGTGGGAAAGGATTTATGATGCGTGCAGATGGAATGCGTGTTCCAACATTGGTTAATGATGAAGGTAATGGACGTTCTGACTGGACTGAGCATGATATTCAATACACCAGTCTTACCCCAGTTCCAGTTCCAGCTGCAGTTTGGTTATTTGGTTCAGGTTTTATTGGCCTTATGTATGCTGGCAGACGAAGGAAGCCTGCCTAAGTAAGATAGGACTGACTTTTCCAGACCATAAAAAGGGAGCTAGTTTATTAGCTCCCTTTTTTAATAAGCAGCTTATTTTGACCAGATTTATTTCTTTTGTTGCATTGAGTAAATGAAACGATTCAAAAAGGGAGTAACAGGAAAATCTTCTCTCGGAAATCCCAAAACCCTCTGTTGTTTTTGTCGTTTCGCTTATATTAATGCATACATATCAACCAGACGCCTTAGAATCAGTTGCGAGCAAAAACCAATGGCTTTAATAAATAATTTCTTAAAGAGACTCTTCCTTGTTTTGGCAATAACAATAGTTCTTTATGCTTGTGGTGATGCAGAAAAAAATATTAATGAGTATCTTGCAAAAGGGAAGCAGTACCTTGCTGAAGAAAATCATGAAAAGGCACAAGTTGAATTCAAAAATGTATTGCAGATCAATCCCAAAAATGCAGAAGCATATTGTTACTTAGGTGAGATTGCCGAATACAATCAGGAGTGGAGAAAGGCACTTTCTGGTTATAACAATGCGTTAGATCTTGATCCTGGGTTGCTGAAGGCGCGAGAAAATCTGGGGAGGTATTTTTATTTTGCTGCGGAAGAGCAAAGAACAGCTGGAGATACTGAAAGGGCGAAAGAAACCCTGAAAGAAGTTCAAAAACAGGTAGATGAAATTCTTAAGCGAGAACCCAAGCATACTGGCGGGCTTGTTTTAAAGGCTGCCTTGTTTTTTCGCGATAAAAAAACAAAACAAGCAATTAAAATTTTGGAAGAAATTCTTTCAAAAGGGGGCAGTGGAAATGCTGTAATTTTACTTTCAGATATTTATGCACAACAAAAAAATATTGAAAAAGAAGAGCAGGTGTTAAAAAAAGGGATTTTATTATCTCCTGAAAATATTCTAATTCATTTGGCGTTAGTGAATTTTTATCAGCGCCATAAAAAAATGGATAACGCAATTAAAATACTGGAAAAAATAATACAGATAAAGCCAGATGTGTTTAATTATCGAGTGATTTTATCAAAGCATTATACTCAAATAGATAAAAAAGATGACGCCATAAAGGTTTTGCAGGATGCGGTCGCAGCAGAACCGTTGGATGTGGAGAGGCATCTTGCCTTGGCTGATTATATGGGTACCCATAAAGGGAAAGAAGCAGGTATTAAAGAGTTAAAAGCATCAATTGTAAAATTGCCAAATGAGCCAAAATTAACATTCTCTCTTGCTAATGTATATATACGTGAAAACCTAGAAGATAATGCTTTAGAACTTTTTAATGGCATTATTGAAAAGTGGAAAATTTCTCCTGCTGGACTCAAGGCGCGCACTGAATCAGCCAGAATATATATAGCTCGATCTCAACTACTGAAAGCCAATCGTCTTGTATCTGAAGTTCTGGATGAAAACCCAAATGATCATGCTGCGCTGATGTTAAAAGGTAAAGCAGCATTAGGGAGAAAAGATAATACAGAAGCGATTACTGCTTTCCGTACAATTCTAAAAACACAGCCAGAGAATATTGAAGTGCTAAACCTGATTGCGGAAGCGCATCTTGCAGAAGGCAATATGAAGCTGGCCTATGAGAATATTCTAAAAGTTTTAGATCTTGAACCAAAGAATATTGATACATTGTTACGACTGGCACGTTATTTTATTGTTGTCAGAGAAAAAGAGAATATATATAAATATATTGAGCAAGCATTAGAGGTGGAGCCTGACAATATTGAGGCATTAACCATGAAGTCAAGCATATTGGCAAGGGATAATAAAATTCAACAAGCAATACAGGTTTTAAATAAACTAAAAAAAATAAATCCGGAAAGAAGCGATCCATATTTTAGAATGGCGCGCATTTACAAAGCACAAAAGAAAATAAACAAAGCAAAGGTGGAGCTTGAAGAGGCGTTCAAGCGAAACTCAAAATCTGAAGATTTGCTGGCTGAGCTTATAGATCTGCAGCTCAAAACAGAAGAATCATCCAAGGCAGAAGACATGCTAAAAGAGATAATAGAAAATGACCCTGATACGAAAATAGCCCATCGATTTTTGGGGATAGTTTTTTTAGCAAAAAAAGATTATATCTCTGCCAGAGATGCTTTTAATGAAGCCTATATACGATCAGCAAGTATAAATTTGCTTGCGCAATTAGTAAGTGCGCATGTTGCAGCTAATGATGCATCAGGTGCGCAAACAAAACTTGAGAAAATACTTAAAGAATATCCCGAACATCCAACAGCCCATAGTTTGTTAGGTGTGTTATATCAACAACAGAACAAACCCAAACAAGCAGAGAGGGAGTTTGAGCAGCAGGTCAAACTAACATCTAAAACAACAGATGCCTATATTCAGTTGGCTAATATACGTATTGCACAAAACAATATCGAAGGCGCCATAAACGCATATAGACAGGCGCTTGATTTTTTACCTGAAGATATTCGTATTTTGCATCGTTTGGCCATGCTATATGAGGGGCAGCAGGAGTTTGAACATGCAATTATTAATTATGAGAACATCCTGAAGATTGCACCATCTAATATGCTAGCAACCAATAATCTGGCTTCATTATTGGTTGAGCATAGGACTGACGATGAGAGTTTAAACCGTGCATTTAATCTGGCTTCAAGGTTAGAAAACTCAAAAGATCCGATGTTTATTGATACATTTGGATGGGTTAACTACAAGCTGGGTAAATATAAGAAAGCGGTTAAAGCATTAGCACCTATTGTTGATAACACGCCAGATGTCGCCATATTTCGTTATCACTTAGGCATGTCCTATTTCAGGTTGGGTGAACCAGAGCTATCAAAGAAACACCTGGAAAAAGCAATAGAAATGGGAGGGGGCAATATAAAAAAAGCTAAAGAGGCTTTGTCTGCTCTTCAAAAGTAGGATATAAATATGTCAGCGATACTACTTTAAGGGGTGATTGCATATATAGCCATGTTGTTAATTGACGTTTCATTGTTAACTAGGGGTATGAAATGAAAAATTATTCATTTTTAGATGATGTCCCATTTCTTAATCAGAATGATTTGCTGAATGAATTTCAAGGTAATGCAAGAAGGATTAGTGAGCTGGCAAAACTGGATTTATTTGATAATCTTGTTGATTGGCTGTCTGATAATAATAGCAACTTAGGTAATAAACGTTTTGTAAAAACAAAGATAAAACTTAAAAAAAATCATAATGAAATTAATGTCAACAAGGATTCATCAGGGATAATCCCGCATCTGGCAGCCGCTGAATTTGTTGTCTTCTGTGAATTGTTTAGAGGTTGTTCAATTAATAAAAGCAATTTAAATGAAGACCATCTTTTATCTTTTAGTGAGAAATTGATAAAAGAATACTTAGATAAAAATAAAGATAAAGCAATAAATATATTGCAGCATAAACTTCTAGTTGCTGACACACTTAGGTGTGTGCAGTTACTTAGAGAGTTGGGCTTCGTTTTACAAGATGGAAAAACAAGTCGGCAACTTGCAATAGGTGCAAATACTGGAGTAAGAGATGTTGATGGCACACATGCAATTCCAGAAATAAAAACAAACAAGAAAAGTATTATTTCTAACATCCATAATGATGAGGATCTTGTTTTTAACATGATCTTTGTAAGACCATTTCATGTAGTGTTAATTGATGCCGGTTCAGATGTGAGCCAGCTTTATTTAAAAATAAACGAACAAGATGAAAGCAATAAAATTCTCGCCATCAATGAAGAGATCGAGATGGGATTGAATATATTAAAAAAATCTATTGATGAGAAAAAAACAGAAAAACGCACACTAATAACCGGGTATAGAATTGATCATAATATGATACCTGACGTGCCAAAGTTTTTTTCACAGATATCCATGGTTATAGATGATGTAACAGAACTTATATTAACAATTGGAGCAGGTAATAATGCAAAGGAATTTGAAGGAAGAGTCAGAAAATTTGATGAAATATTCGATTTCTTACGTAATTGTAATTTAAATCCAGTAAGAATCAAAATGCATGCTGATGGTTCTATGGAACAGCAGAGGCGTTCGCATTTGTTCGGTCATTTCACATTAAATTCACATGAGATTATTTTCTGTAAATTAAAAAGAAAAATACTAGAGAAATCATTAATTAATAAATAGTTATTGTTGAATTTGATGTTATCAAGATTGTAAAAGCCATAAATGAGATGAGTAGCGGAGTGTTAACTATTAATTATTAGTCGAGATGCATTTAAACCAGTGTACTAGTATAGTATGTCGGCTGAGCTGGGTTTTCCGCTTTAAGCGAATAAAATGAGCAGATTGAGCCTGGCGAGTGGAGAAATTTCTCGGGATTTAATTTAATTCACCAAAAAAGAATATTCCCCGGCTTTCGCCGAGGAATATAAAAATCATATTACCAATTAAATTTCTTTGAGTAACTCACCCCCATTGAATATTGAACCATCTCAGCGGCAACAGAGGCAGAGACTCGTGTCCCATTGTTAGCCACATCTGCCTGAGGAGCTGTTAAATAAGTCCGACAGCCCGGGTTTGCCGTAAGATAGGCGATTCTGGCACCGGTATTGCCTGCGCCATCCAGACTAGCAGGAGATGTATTAGCCCGACACTCTTGTCTGTTTTCCAGCGCATGCATAAACATAAAGTTGATTTCGGTATCTTTATCGGGGGTATAGCTAAAGCCTAATGTAACGTGTTCTTCAACTACTCCAGGGGCGATGGTATTAAACAGGATTTGGTCATCCGGAATGGGTGATTTGCCATAATTGAGCCCAAAACGATAAGTCCATTTGCTGTTTGCTTTGAAGGCAAAACCCAATTTGTATATGGTTTGGTCTTGCCAGCCAAAGCCTAAACCTGTTTCCCCACCTAATCTGTCCTCGCCTAGAGGCGAAGCTAGGGAACACTGACCAAAGTCATCTTCAGCTGTCCAGCAATTATTAGATGGGTGGCGATTACCTATAGCAGGTACCTCACTATAGAGAATCCGTTGCACATCCACGGTCGCCATGAATTTTTTGTTTACGTTGTATGCAACACCAATTGCATAATGTTCAGGAATATCAAGCTGACCACCTTCAGCCATAAGGCCCTGGTATTTCCTGAATCTTTCCATATAGACTTTGGAGTTCCAGGTTGCACCAAGCGTGAGGTCTTTATTATTGAGAAAGCGGCCTTGCCACCCTAATTTGATACCGCCACCAAATGCCCAGTCCTGACCCCGGTCGGTCATATTAGCGCTATATTTGGAGAAAAAGAAGTCATTAAATTCTCCAAGTCCACGAGCAGAGAATCGCTGCATGGCAATAATCGGTGAAACACCAAAGGAATGAGTGTCATTATACTTGTATGCCAGTGTAGGTAACATTTGCATTTGAAACAGCTCAATACCAAGCGTTGGATTTTCATCCGTGTTGCTAGGGCCTACATCAAAAAAGTTGCTGCTGTACGCTGTACCCATCCCGGCGCCTATAACAGATGCGCCAAATGACAGCCTGTCACTCAACATGACATTGAAACCCATATTAGGGACTGGAAATGTATTATGCCGACTATCCCATGTTCCGCTAGTTCCCGGAGCACCGCCCATAGCACCTGATTGAGCCATATTTTCAAGGATTGTGGATCGTTTAGGTACGAAAAGTTCTACTCCTATATCATAACGATTGCCAACATGCACCATTGCTGCCGGGTTAGCTCCTGCGGCGAGTGAATCCAGAGCTTGGGCAACAGCAGTGCCGCCCATAGATTTGGATTTATGACCAAAACCTATTTGAAACATACCATTAGTGGCGTGAGCTGTAGAGACAAACAGCAACACAAATGACAATAATATATTTTTTACAAAAGAATGATGAGTGGATCTCATGATATTTATTTTCCCCCTTTAATGTTCTCGATAATATCAAGAACAGACCCCAGACTAAATTAGGTTGTTACTGTGGAAATTTTAATCAGTTATTTTTTTCTGTTAAATTATGTATTGTTTTTATATAACTCCACAGCGACGCACATTATCGCAGAATCTAACATGAATATACAATGTATTATTTGTCTACGTAACTGGATACCTGATTTTTGCAAGCATGACAAAAGGCGTGTTTAATATTGTTACCCCCTAAGAAATCCAATCAAGACCTTTATATTGTCTGAACAATATCAATATACTCTAAATTTATTTCAAGCTTTCTGTGTTTCCCACAATCTCTGAATAATATGGGAGAAAAATACTAACCTCGATAGCGTAATGACAATAAGCTTATTACAAAAAACTTATATAGATGTCAGTTTTTTTTACATACCTTGTGTGTTTAACTCATTGATTATTATGCAATTAAAATACAGTGATAATTTATCAATCTAAGTGGGTAATTTATATGCACATAGGAATACTCAGAAAAACAACTGTAACACTCTGTTTTTTAAAGTAATAATAAAAAACATGTGAGATTAAATTACTTAGGTGTCAGTAAATTTTACACTTTCAGTAAAACACAACCAGACATCTTTATAATTAACCTCTATGTTGTTGATAAATATATAAAAAAAAATACTGGCATGAGTATTGCTATGTATAAACTGCTAATTCAGACAATTGCGGGATTAGTGGATCAGCTAAAGGGGAATTTAGGGAAAACTAGATGAACCTGGAAATGGTTCTTGAATATATTCAAGAAAAAATGATGTAGAAGTTAAATTTTGGAGGAGTAAGATATATGAAGAAATCTAAAATAGTTTTATCTTTGGCAACAGCATTTGGTGCTGCTGCTCTTGCAACATCTGCTTCAGCTGTACAAATCGCTGCTGGCAGTTATTCAATGGAGATTCAACAAACACCTTGTGCATATGGTGTATGTACTATTGCTGATGCTGGTACAGATGGTAACTGGAACTCAACTTTCACATTTGACCCAACACCTGCAACTGGTGTTTCACAGCGTATGACTGATACTGGTCCTACTACTGTGAATGGTGTAACTGTTGGTGTTAGTGGTGACGGTATTGCCGGTGCTCTTGGTATCACTGTTGATGGCGATGGTAACATTGCATTCACAAGCGCACAGTTTGATGCTATCTATAACACAGCGGGTGGTACATTCATCAAGTATATTGATACTGATTCAGGTACAGCTGGTACAGCGAATGGTACAAGCCTGATGTCTGGTTTATCAACCATGGGTGAAACAACATTTGCTTTGACTGGTCTTTTGGGTGGCGTAGGCGCATTCCCAATGATCGATAATCCTTGGGATTATGGAACCTTCACCACAGGCGCTTCAACTGCTAATGGCGTAACTAATAACGGTACAGCTGTTGCTAACGTTGGTGACGTGAATGGTGATGGTCTCGATGACTACACTGCTACTTTCGTCATGGGTTCAAATGTTGGCGCAGCATGGGGTGATTTCAACGGTGCTCCTTTCGTAGAAGTACTGAAAGTTGAAATCATGTCTACAGTTGTTCCAGTTCCAGCTGCAGTATGGTTGTTCGGTTCTGGTCTAGTAGGTCTGGCTGGTATTGCTCGTCGCCGCAAAGCGTAAGTAATATGTAGTCAATCACAAGTAAGGATTCTTGTGGAACTAAAA
>Ga0224501_10003902_pt1 | contig 11753 bp, 4 predicted proteins | sample SF_Oct11_sed_USG_4_FD_169105 | JGI IMG/M metagenome (GOLD analysis project Ga0224501, IMG submission 169105) | Sediment microbial communities from San Francisco Bay, California, United States - SF_Oct11_sed_USGS_8_1 | ecosystem: Environmental > Aquatic > Marine > Sediment | place: USA...
TATCCCACCGTCCCATAATTCTCTAGTCACTGAGCTATCCCACCGTCCCATAATTCTCTAGTCACTGAGCTATCCCACCGTCCCATAATTCTCTAGTCACTGAGCTATCCCACCGTCCCATAATTCTCTAGTCACTGAGCTATCCCACCGTCCCATAATCCTCTAGTCACTGAGCTATCCCACTATCTCCAACTCATAGTAATTGAATATATGGCTGAGGTCGGCTCCAGTATAGTGTAAAATATTATTATTCTATAAGTTTCATCAACTACACGGTTTGTCAGTCTCAATTCGGAGGAATTATCTACATTTAGCAACTAGTAATAGTTGATACCGATGTGTTTACACAATTCAAAAGGTCAGGGACAACCATGAGAATATCTCCTTCTGCTATGCCAGGTCACTGATAGACGAGTATTATGCCAGGTCACTGATAGACGAGTATTATGCCAGGTCACTGATAGACGAGTATTATACCAGAGTGTGGTATTATATAAATACATGCATTTCGAATACCAAAATTCCAGTATTGCATTGATGGTAAAATGGGGTCACTGTACGTATTTTTATTCATCCATGGTCTGTCCATGGTTGAATTTCAGCCTTCCTCCTTGATGTCCACAGCCCATATGGTGCCATGAGGGGAGATCGAGCCATTTTCTGCTATGCTGGCTGATCACACTCTGCCAACCCGCCCTGAGAAGAAGAAGAAGAAGGCCGAAGTTCAACTATGGACAGACGATGGCTGAAATGATAATAATAATAATAATAATAATCATAATAATCATAATAGTATTAATAAGTTATAATAATTATATTATTGATAGTAATAGTAATAAAATAATAATAATAACAAATACTGTTCTGGAACTAATTAAATCAGTTCAGCAGTGTTTTGCTGAGTAAAACAACAACAAATCTGACATTTTCTGCCGCCTCGCTAGTGGATAATTAATGACCCTTTTTGATGGTGCTCAAGACAGCATATGGCTTTGCAGGGTTCATACCGTGGCTGAAATGGAGGTTTCCTCTAGGATACAATGCATCCTGGTTACACCACATTAGGATGGACCATAAAACCATTCTTCCATCCCTAGCTCACTACCTCTTCCGCCTTTCCATTCAGCCGTTGTCTGTCTGTGGTTGGACGTTGGCCTTCCTCTTCGACGTCCACAGGTTGTGTAGTGCCATTGAGAGGAGATTGAATCATATTCTGCCACGCTGGTTCAAGACGGGTTGGCAGAGTGTGATAAGCTAGGGAAAATCCCTTGAAATACTCCTCCACGGTCGGGAAATGACCCCGGGCCATGGAGAGGACAGACAGTAAGATATATTCATTATCCCACCAGGCTATCATGTATCTCTCACTGTATATTGTTGATCAGAAACTATAAGCTTTACTAAGAGTTGCCCTCACATTCCCTTTCTCATAAAAAAAACCAGCAACTTGCCTAAAAAGCATATGTTTTGTGCATTCGCGTGCTTGCGATCGAAATTTTTGGGAAAAGTTTCGGTCGCGAGCGTGCAAACACTCGGTCGCAGTGAGGAAACGCTGTTGAGTTCACGATGGACTTTGATCGGATCAGAGTTGTCCTCTCCCAACTTTAACTCGCCGGTTAGAGCCGAACGATCGTTCGCGAGTCGTTATCTCAACGTAGTAATCAAGCCTCTTTGAGGTAACCTTGACATTTGCCTAAACTACTACTTACTGTCGCGGAATTCTGTTCGCGGACCGCGACCGAAAGTGAAAGATGTTTTTTGGATCGCGCTCTTTGGTCATGATCTCGCGCAGTTTAACAGATTTCGAAAACGAGCACGCGAATGCAGTTAATTTATGTGGATTTATGTGGATTTAGTATTAAGGCAAATCCTTGCTTTCAAAATGGTGCACGACAGAGAAAAAATCAGAAGTATAAATTCAGGGTCAAGAGAAGAAATGGGGGATGGGAGTGATCAAGCATCAACAGTCGGGTATGCAGTGAAAACATCTTTAAATGCTCAAATGTCAGATGAGATTACAAGGTTATCTAGGCTGTTCCAAATCTTAGAAGGATAAATGCACGGTACACAACCCGCTGTCTTGTTTAGTGTCCTAGATACTTTAAGTACAAGTCGGTGCGATTAGCGAAGATATCTAGAGTTTTTTCGGATGAGTAATCTCGTGGAGATTTTTTATTTTTTTGGTTGTTTTGCGTAGACCAGGCTAATTCGAAGGCATCTCATGATCTTCATGAAACTGAAGGCTTTTTTTCCAAAGGAGCGCCGATCCACTCTTTGGTACTCCCTGAACTGTGTACAAGGTAGCGCATTACATTCTAATTCTAGTTCAGAAAGAAAACAGGTGCTCCATGCTAAGCAGTCACTGGTTTCCCACTGGTGGTGCTCCATGCTAAGCAGTCACTGGTTTCCCACTGGTGGTGCCCCATACTAAGCAGACACTGATAACAAGGTATCTATCCAGACAGCTTCACCATAACTGTGAAGAGGTCCAACAAGAGACAGTATCAGGGCCCACACTAGTTCCTCAAGAATTTTCTGGAATGTGATTAAAAACTGTCTGATATGTATGACATCACATCCTGATTGTCTGCACGCGCTCAGTGCGGAACAACCAGATATCACTCAGTGCTCTTCTTCATTCCTGCTTCGATTATGGTTCCTGTTACTTTTTGGTCTTGCTAGCCTTCCAGCTCAGATAACCCCAGATAAAATATTTTTCGGAGTTGCTTTACCTTGACCACAGAGTCCGTTTTGTTGTACTAGCCAAGATTATGAAGCCGGCGTATCTGATTTGGAGAAACCCATGCAAACATTGCCTCCATAATGATTTCTGACCAGTGACGGTGCTTTGCCAACTTCCTTCATAGTATATCTTTAGATTTCCGTTCTGCGTTCAAGTTAGAATAGACTAAGAAGTTTGAATCACACTTGCGCATTCATTCCAAGACACTTTCCCTGTGGTTGTTGCCATCATGGCCACCATTTTGGGCGTGTGTTTTGCGCACAAGGACTACGTTAATCGTCATACGAAACAAAAGATGCTTCTCAATATAACTCTTGGGATACTTTAACAAATAGCATTGATGACACGACGGCAAAAATATATTGTATTGATGATAATGTTTATCCCTGAATAAGAAATAAAGTTAATGTTATTTATGAATCGACAAGTAGTCAGTGACTAGCAGCTGACTGACTTCTTGTTGAGTAGGACTTATTTAGCTGATAAGCCTTTGGTAACTAATTTTCGGTTATCGTTCCTTTGAGTCTAATCTCACGGCTTATAGGAAGTGGGAATTTTTAAATATTGTAACTCATGATTCAGCGGGTCTGAGCAAGCGTTTGATCCCCTTTGGTGCCGTGTAAACTGATTTACTAGTTACTAGTTGGGATTTCCTTATGGAACAGAGATTTCTCACTAGTTCTTTATTTAATGCGTTCCATCTATTCCTACCTCCCCTACAAAAACCACTTCCTCGATTTCGGCATAAAAAGCAAACAAAACAGGCATTAGAGGGGTTTCAGAGTTGCATAATTAAACCACTATATCACTTAATCCCATAATTACAGTGAGATCAATTATGGCACAAAGGAGCAGTTGCCAGCTAAAAGAGAACACATGTATTCATCTCCTGATGGGGACAGGCTCTTAGGCTATTGGGTATACATGAGACATACACTATATATTATATGTCATTGGTGTCCATGAGGTGACATGTGGTCACCATTTTCAAGTTGATTGTAAAATTTTGCACTTTTTACTATTTGAAGAGATCTACTCGGGCACTTGTACATCATATGGACCTTCTGTAAGCCTGTGGCTTGTTGTCATATGGATCTTTGGTAAGCCTGTGGCTTGTATGGCATATGGACTTTCTGTAAGCCTGTGGCTTGTTGGAGCGATAGGACCTATAGGTATTATATGAGAAGCTCATTCTCGCAGTAGGCACTCATCCTGGTATATAAACTCTAGATCTTTCAATCTTGTGCCAAGCGTCCTAAGCATTGAACTATCCCACTATTCCGATTGCAGGTAGGATTGGATTCTAGCGTCAAGTAAAGAAAAATACGACAATTATAAAGGATTGTCCGGAAACCTAGATCGGTAGTAGTAGTACTAGTAGTGGTAGTACTAGTAGTGGTAGTACTAGTAGTGGTAGTACTAGTAGTGGTAGTACTAGTAGGGGTAGTACTAGTAGTGGTAGTACTAGTAGTGGTAGTACTAGTAGTGGTAGTACACAGGAGGTAAAGTGGAGCTTGCCCCATAGCCATTAATGGCCGTCGGGGAAACGTGGCTCTTAGAGAGCCAACTTGTATCGGAAACGGTGTAACTGAGGTGGGACGCCACTTCTCTTCCTCACCGCCTTCACCTTCCCCAACTTTAAGGGGAGTGATGTACTCATTCACCGTCGCGGGTGTACAGAGGGAGTTTTGTGAAAAATACCGCGCACAAGCTGTGCTTTGAACCCGGGACCTTTGGCGCTATTGGCGAGCGCATTAACCACTCAGTCATAGCGCTTCCCCAATAGCACACATGCGAAATTATGAAAGTTATGCGTGTCTTCAGCTGAAAATCACCCACAGTATGTTTCTCGTACTTTTATCACAAACTTTTGTAGAAATGCTTTTTCTTAAATTTCAATCAAACCAATTTTCCGGGGGAGTGATAAGTTTCCCAAAGGGCAACTTTTCCGTCCATTCCCATCGATTTTGCCATGTTCTGATCAACCTATGGGGCAGAAAAATGCCTTATCTCATCAAAGGGCCCATTTAACTTTCCCTAGAATTGAGGTTAAACAGTAATGTCCTCGAATTCTTCTTCAATGTATACATCATGTGACTCATTTCTGACCTATAGCCAAACCACGCCTTAACTGCTAAGCCATTGTCCCAAGTTTGCTTTGAATCAATAAACCTTTTGTTAATCTCCCAGTATAAATACTGTGACTAGCCTACTACGCCCAACACTTCAGTTTTCGAAGAGCGATACAGTTTTATCAAGGTGAGTTTAAGAGTTGTCATTTGGTAAATGCTGAAGGAACCCAGGAGTCACTGGTTGTCCATATGACTCTCTTATATAGGGCTGAGTTCTGTATTGTAATTACTTTGCAGTGCCGTGCCAGTGGGAGATTCACATTGTTTTCTAAGTTGTATCCATGCAGTGACCACACCCAAAATGGGTGGTTAATCCAAAACTAGTAGAACCACCCATGACCCATCAAAGTTCTATGGCAAAACTACTATCGCATCCAGAGGCCCTGTTGTCATCAGCGGTGACCACAGCAAGCTGATCTTATTGCTTTAGGTTGTTAACTATACGAACAGCCCAAATCTGACCCATGTGGCAACAGGTCAGATTTCAATTTGAGATCTTCTCGAGTATGGCAAAGCTCCCGGGTCAGATACTTATTTTTCACCAGTTATAGCTTAGAGCAGAGCACCACATGCGGACCGGTCAGTATGAATACCCGAGGTTGGGGATCAGTCAACCCAATTCAGTTTATACATCACCCGCCGAAGTTCGGCTACTCTTATCGAGAAGAGAGACAAGTTGTTTATCTTAGCCATGAGTGGTGCTTACTGGCATCCCCTAGTGGGTGAACACAGCTTGGGTGAATGGCAAGCTACCAGGGTCAATTCAGAAAATTGGGCGCGGTGAAAATCTATTGAGGGCTCTAACAATCCCTATTAAATTGCTTATGTATAACTCACTCTTGACTGGGTCTGGCTGACCAACTGTATTGCGAGATTATGGGCAAGGCTGGATTACAGGTGGAGCCCAAGCTATTCTAACAGCAGTGCATGATGTTACACATTCAATCTTCAATGCAGTGGTCGGTTCAATAGCGGTGTGTATGTAGGTCAAGCTGCGCTAGCTTTATGTTTTATGATTTTACATCACTTGAATCCTAAAATGTGATGATGACTTCAGGGTTTCAACAGTGAAACACTGTTGCTTAGTGGGTAGCACATTCGGCTTCGAACCAAGAGATTCAGGTTGGATTGCTAGTTTCTGCATAGCTTAAACAAGACCAGAAGTTTCTTTGACATTACGCTTCATGAAGGGCGCAATGCGAGACCATGGTTTTCAGTTCACTTACACTTTAAACCAATGAATGGTGAATGAAATGTGTACCTGTTAGAGAAGGCTATAGATTTGGAGTAAATTTCGGGTTTTAAATTATCAATGAATCATTGTGACCTGAACAATAAGCAATCTCATGTGTATACCGGTATATTTATTGCTGCAGACAATACATTGCATGCCAATCCACTGAAGTGAATGGGCAGTGCCCAAACTAGGCAGAGTAACTGCGGTAGTTATCGAGTTACATGCGGGTAACTCTATGCTATTAGAACTCATTTGACTAGTAAACTACTACACTATTTCTTTTTGAAAGCTGATCCAGCTCGGCCGGCATACAAGTTGTTTCGGCTTAGATATGTCTAGTTTGATTTAGGTTACCGACACCTTCTGATAGGGTGTGGCAGTGAATAACAGCTGACTGAATTACTAGACAAGGTCAATTTGGTTACTGATTTGGAGTGCACCAGCTGATGGCAGTGCAAGCTAGGGGTCAGTGGATGGTTGAAACTGTCGATTCAAGATATTTTAAGATTCACTGGAATCCATTAGGGGATGGAGTAGTGGATGGGACACTGAGGTCAGAGGTAGAGTTACCTTCTTATAGAGCCCTCTCATAGAGTTACCTTCTTATAGAGCCCTTCCATAGAGTTACCTTCTTATAAAGCCCCTCCCATATAGTTACCTTCTGATAAAGGAAGCTCTCCCATAGAGCTACCTTCTTATAGAGCCCTTCCATAGAGTTACCTTCTTATAGAGCCCTTCCATAGAGCTGCCTTCTTATAGAGCCCTCCCATACGGTTACCTTATTATAGAGCCCCTCCCATATAGTTACCTTCTTATAGAGCCCTCCCATAGAGTTACCTTCTTATAGCGTCCCTCCCATAGAGTTACCTTCTTATAGAACCCTACCAGAGAGTTACTTTCTTACAAAGAAGGCGCTCCCATAGAGTTACATTTTCTATGGGGCCCGAGAGTGCAAGAGACAATTCCTCTAATGGCGCACCTTGGGAAACCCTGAATCGAATGAACTCCGTAGTTTAATTTCTGCATACCCCTCACACTGGGCAGGGTACCTGCATACTCCTGACACTGGTCAGACTAGGAAAAAAGATGCCTTTTCTCTCCTAAGTCACCATATATTTTAGAGTTCCCTGTATTTAGTAATGACCTCATAAAAAGTGGCTATACGTAGAGAGTAATCCCAAATAATCTGCCACACAAGGGACCAATCATTCCAGATTGGAATAGAGTCCATGACCGGGTCAAGCTAGCCTCCTCAATGGTTTGCACTTTAATCGACCAAAACGGAGAGGGTTCAAAATGCCGTTAGTTATTTGAAGCAGCGCATTTTCATGTGTGTTCTAATTGGTTAATTTCCTCTCTGTTACAGATGGCTTATCAATTCACTGAGTATGGCTCACAATACCCCGCCCCTGGTACATACTATGATAATACCGGCTTCTATGACGACAGAAAGGCCTCCAAGGCAGGAAGCAGAGATGGAACTTTCGTACCAGTTAGAGTGAGTTACCTCCCCTCCCAGATATTCTCCGCCCGGATATCTGGACCGCCTGAGGTGTGATTACTTATACCCAGGCCCGAAAACTGGGCCACCGAGGTGTGGTTACCGACCCCGATCAAAAGTTGGGTAACTGAGGTGTGGGGGCATAGACATAGAGCGCTGTCGTTAGCAGTGCGGCAAAGACTGCAACTAAAAAAACTCAAAAACTGGGTCACCCAAGGTGCGATTCCCTTTCCAACCTAGAAGGCTGGGTCACTGTGTGGTTTTTACCCCAAACCGAAAGCTAGGCCACCTGTAGGGTAGTTCATTGAGTGAGTCCCTTGTAAAAATAAACACTGCCTCGGCTGGTAGCTAGTTACCTGGAATGACAGCCCATATAAATAATAGCACCCGATTGGTTACTACAGTCTCTTTATAGCCCTGATATCTTTGCAGACATATCCGAGTCAAGCTGAGCTGCAGTACCAGAAAGGACCTAAAGGCCCTCAGCGATTTAACAATCATGCATTGAGAACTTCCTTTGTGGCTGTCTTCTGTTGTTTACCATTTGGGTTAATTGGTCTGATCTACGCAATGCTCGGATACACCGACCATAAGCACAGTGACATGCATAGGTAAGGGAGTTAATAGGGAAAATTTGGCACCGGGTAGCGGGTGCTAGTTGGCACCGGGTAGCGGGTGCTAGTTGGCACCGGGTAGCGGGTGCTAGTTGGCACCGGGTAGCGGGTCCTAGTTGGTAGAGAAAAGCTGCTAGTGACTAATTACTAGTGAACTGATAGTAGTTATGAGTGCAGAATAGTTACTGGTTGGTAAAGAATGGCTATTAGTGAGCAGAAAACAGTTATTAGTTACTAGTGAGTACACAATAGTTGCTAGTGACTAGTGAGTAGAGGATAGTTACTAGTGACTAGCGAGTAGAGAATAGTTGCTAGTGACTAGTGAGTACAGAATAGTTACTGGCCATCCACTGGTGAGTTATACAGTTTAGTGGGCATCACATCAGCTCAGAGTGAGAAATCCTTGGCTGGTTAGTTCACTCTTTCACTTGAAATTCGAATTGAGACATTAAATAAAGAAAACATATCAGACCCTAACACTCTCAATCATGCTTACCATGCTGAAACTGATTGTCTCCAGGCAGTCTTCATCACTACATGAAGTCAATGACTACAGGCTAGAAGAGACTAGGCCACTACCCACAATCAACTTTCTCACAGTACTGCCTGTGTAGCGAAATGTGTGATAGTTTTTTTTTGCTTTTCAGTTATCGTAAAAAGATTCGCTGCTCTCTCGGATGGTCTATCACTGCTATTGTCTTCGGTAAGTGTAGCTTATAACACAGGGTCTACTCGAGTACTCGGCTGTCCTGCTTAATGTACTTCCTAAGCCTGAGGCTTGTTAGAGCAGTAAAAGTTAGGAACCAGAGGCGTATGTCGGAACACCATTCACTCAGAGGGCGCTCAGCATGACTATGACCTGAACCAAGGATGTTTCATTCTTGGCCCAAGTGTTCAAGAAATAGAACTATCCCACTTGAAAATCAGAAATTCAGGAAAAAATGCTGACACCAATATAACCAGGGCTTCAGTCGGCGGTAGTTCGAGGTGCAGAAACAAAGTCATAAGAAGACGGGTCTGGCGTTCAGTGTTACGTGCATTTGACCACAACTATAGGAGGTCTGGTAAATGGTATGGTCATTGGCCATATGGAATAATTAAACGGACTAAACTGCCTCAAAGAACCTAATCCCACATTGACGTCAGATTGTTTGTCTCTCTATCGCAATCCTCAAGACTGGGAGGCTCAGTAAATAAGATAACTGGAAATGTTTTAGTAAGAAAACAGTCAACATAAACTGAAGAGATAAGCTGGATTGAATCACTTTCTCTCACACGAATAACATCGCTCTATGCCTAGCACTGTTTTTAGGATAATAGACTCATGGTGCGTCCCGTAGAGAAGGTTACTGGTTTGCTCCAAGGTTTTACAAATTAACCAATAATCATCAAATCTCTCCCAAGACCCAAAATGCGTGACCTCGTAAAGAAATCCATAGCTTACGCCCCCCCTATCCCATTTATGTCACCGCTTACCCAGAGCTTAGTGGGTAACACATTCGCCTTTGTACCGGCTGACCCGAGTTGGATTTCAAGTTTGATCATCACTTTGTGTTTTCGCTCTCTTCGAATTGCGATCAGGACGTCAAATAACTACCAGATATAAGGGACAAACTGTGGACCATCGTAAAAATAAGCAATTGGGTTAACGTAAAACAAGATGAACAGATCTTTTGTTTTACCACGGAGTCACCACTCCATCACATAAAGATCTCCTTTTGATATTACAGGATCGTTGGTTTTCATTGCTTATATCTCAGTTCTCGTTTGGATGGCAAGTGTTGGATTTGCGCTTGTTCGCTAACGAAATGAATTAAATCAGATGATTACTACAATCTCACCATCACCGACTGGGCAGCTTCCACCAATCACTCACGCCGTAACACCGACTGGGCAGCTTCCACCAATCACTCACGCCGTAACGAAGCCGTGAGGAAGTCCCTGTCTCATCACCATCACTGCGGAGTTGTGGGAAACCGACTCGAATCAATAGTCTTCTCTTCCAACTCTGACGCAAACTTACAAGAAAAGAGGCTTGTAACTTAGAGCCTGAGGCTCTATCTTATCTTATTGATATTGTGATTTTATAGCTATTCTGACCGCATTGTCGGTATTACTACCATTCGTCAAAGCACTGTGATCATCGCCCTGTAAAGTTCTTTTGCGTCAACCCAATCACCTGAGTTATGGGCAGGGCAAACCATACCCCAAAGTCAGGTCACCTTGCAAGTTTGAGTGGCCCATTTGGAGTTGTCTACTGTTATGCACAGATTGACGCGTATTAAAAGCTTGCCCGACCTCCTTAGGGTAGAGGAGCCAGGTTCTAATAATTAACTGAGATTATGTCCCGAAACTCAGGCCAGTGACTACTTCCCGAGTTCATTAGGTACTATACGAAAACTTATACCAAGTTTAGTTTTTTTCTAACCAGCTTTATATACCTTCCTATCAGTGAATGAGTATGCCATATCTCTATCAATAAAAGTGCAAATCTGCATCATATAACCACTATACAGTTTATATGTACACGGGTAATACCCACTGATACAGGGTGTCACAGCCCCGGGCTCCATCACCCAGAGAGGAGAGGGTTTACTCTCCTCACTATATTAGACAGAGAAACCCCTCTCCATCGGACTCTAGTAAGGCGTTAACTGTTTTTCCATCCAGTTTCAGGTTTCCATAGCGATTTCGATATTGGGTTCCTCTGCCGCTGGCGATTCTAGCGTTTTCCGTTTATTTTTCTTCGCTGCGAGCATGTAGCTGGCAGTGTATTTGTTATAATCGCATCTGAGGGAAGAAAAAATTAATCTGTCATTAATAAACAGAGGAAAGGGTGGGTGTCACTGCGCTCCAGTGCTGTGTACGCTCGGTTTATGTGTGATTGCGGTTTTGCCAATTTTCCCGCAGTCAAGTGACCCGCCCTCGTTTAGCCGCGGTCACATGATCCGCCCTCGTTTAGCCGCGGTCACATGACCCACCCTTGGTTAGCCGCGGTCACATGACCCACCCTTGGTTAGCCGCGGTCACATGACCCACCCTTGGTTAGCCGCGGTCACATGACCCACCCTTGGTTAGCTAGTCAGTTGTACTCGCGACGGGTGCTTTTATACGCAGATTGACTGAACAGCCAGACGTTTCAATGTTTTAAATGAGGTTTTAGTGGAAGATTCGCTGGCAACCGTTATAATGCTGCCGTTATAATACTGGCTCAAGTCTTCTGGATAACGCTACTTAGACCGAAAGCGAGTTAGTTTACTCTGGTACGGAGTTATCCAGGATAACTCACATTTTCCGGAGCTGCTCGTGTTTGACGGTGAGACTCTTCTGCAGAGCGGTACAGGCGGCTACTACGGCTCTACTCCTTAGCTTCAGGGCCTGGCCATGAGTGGTGAGGATCTCCAACGCCCACATCGAGTAGAACTGTATAGAGAGGAAGAATCATAATAATTCGTGTAGGAGTGAGCGTCGGTACTAATGATTCGTGTAGGAGTGAGCGTCGGTACTAATGATTCGTGTAGGAGTG
>Ga0224501_10003903_pt1 | contig 11752 bp, 6 predicted proteins | sample SF_Oct11_sed_USG_4_FD_169105 | JGI IMG/M metagenome (GOLD analysis project Ga0224501, IMG submission 169105) | Sediment microbial communities from San Francisco Bay, California, United States - SF_Oct11_sed_USGS_8_1 | ecosystem: Environmental > Aquatic > Marine > Sediment | place: USA...
CGAATAAGGACGACCCGCATGGGACTAATAGGAAGAGAGGGAAGGGAGCAGTCATGGTTTAGTGGTTAAAACAAATGATTTGCTAGCAATGAGCCATTAGTTCAAATCCCGAAACGCCAATGGTGGTAACAGGTAGGGCATCCGACCTTAATTCGTTCCTGAGCGCTGCCCAAGTCTCCCTGTCAACCGGGGTGTAACCTCCATAGGCTTCAGGGACTTATGAGCAGGCATGGCGTACCCGGCTTGACCATCACAACTTTGCAAACAATAAGCAGTGCCGAACAGTGTTTGGCGCACCACTACTTTAGAGTTTGGCGCCCATACTGTGGATACACGGTTAATTATTTTTGATGTTTTTCACTTTGATGCTGCATGGTTTCCCCCTGAAGCAATTACTCCTGCAGGCCTGGCAGGTGTGCGTCTTTTTTACTTCCCTGCTGTAAAGACGAATAAAACCACACCAAAATGGTCTATGATGGTGACTGGTTATTAACAACTGCTGAAAAGGTCATTGAGAAATGATTGTACATATTTGTTCGGGCAAATTCTGCTGGTGTTGATAATGCGCACTCCACAAAATTATCCCTTGGGAGGGTAGCTTCATGGTAAACCCAATAGCAAAATGACAGCCATCTACTGGCTGCTACCATATCCCAGCACATGGAACTGGGCAAATGTTGCGTGAGATGAGTCCTACTTTTTAAATAGCGAGTGTTCACTAGGGTGGCGTGGCAGCAGTTAGCGACAAGCAGCACAAAGAGTGGCACTGGAGGGGTCTCGGCATACTCAGCAGCGCTGTATGTGGCGTTCTCTGTGCTGCTCAAATAGGAGTCCACTTCTGCCAATCCAGCGGTACAGTGCCGTTGTGAGCTGATATTGTGTGCGCTATTTTTCCAAGCAGCACAGGTGCAGTGACCAATCAGAGCGTCAATCTTATTTTCTTTGGATAGATTTCCACCTTCGATGTTTAGGTCAAGGGCAAGCTTGGTAGAACGGCAAATTCGAATCCGTAGTGTCGTTGGGTGCTGCTTGCCTGATGCTGAAGAAATATTGCATTCGAGAACGGTGGATTGTCAGAAGCTGACGTCCACTTGACAGCCATTTTGAGCGGTTGCTGCTTGTGTGACCTAGCTAAATCCTCTGTTCGGTGCGGTTTTCATAAACGTTTAAGGCATTTCTAGTACCTCAGAATATACGGTCAGGTGAATGATTCAATCAAAATGGCTGACAGCGAGTGACTGATAGCGATAGCCATGGACTGACGTGATCGTGACTGTGATGGACTATGACTATGATCTAGCGTGAACCCTAGATCTTTATTACACGGTATTAAAAGGGGGTTGCGATATCAATGGGGGATCAGGCCAATGGTCTCAGGAAAGGTAAGTGAGGGTAACCCCTCTTACCTACAATGGGTTGGAATGCCTAAGATACCTGGCGGTTATGTGTGTGCAGAGTTTACTGTGATTTGCTGTGGCAGCAGTGTAGTTGCAGCATCCGATGTTGCAGCGTTGTTGTTGTTGTTGTTGTTGTTCTGTAGTAGACAGTTCTTTGTTTCAGCAGAGAGCCGCGTCCGGCTCTGTGACTCAGTCTCGACGCGTCGACCTCCAAACTTCAACTGACTCCGCATCGACTTCTCTAAATAATTCTAGCTGGTCATCGCCTCCGCTCTTTTGTTGGCTCTGCATTGATTTCTATTTCTAGCTGGTCATCGCCTCTGCTCTTGTTGGCTCTGTCTCGCGTGTTGTATAAGACTGTCTGTCTTTAGAATTCAGGTATAATAGGGTTGGGGTCATTGGACTACGGTAATTGGCATGTTCGTTGTTAATATTTTAGTTTGCTGTTGAGTGCTTTGAATCCAATCAATATCTTGGGTTCAGAACAGCTCAGTTAGCTGTTAGCCAACTGTATGCATACGCATTCACCCAGCTTATCCAAAATGTAAACTTTGACCTAGATCACCCTCCCCCCACTCAGTCGATAATCGCCCCGATTATCCACTTTAACCTGAGTGATCATTAAGAGAATGATGACAGTTTCCTTTAACCCCTCCGCCTTAACACTCACCTGTGCTACTTATCGGTTTAACTGCTCCTCTACTAGTACTACTCATTGGCTAGTTCGTGGCTAATTGTGATTCGGTCTGTACTACTCCTAGTACTATCTCTAGTAATCACTCAGCCGAACTAACCAGCATGAGTAACGAAAGTTAGCTATGATTAACCTGAGAGCAATGGTAATACTCTCAGTACCAAACTAGTGTGACTCCCAGCCACACTAACACTGACTAGGTAACGTAAGTTACTAAGTCTAACTCTGGCTCGCGAATGGATAGGACCAACACCAAAAATCTATCCTGCTCGCTGTTTCTTTGGGGTTCTGCTCCCCCTGTGTAGATGTCCGTCTGTTCTACTTACCGCGTTATGATGATTGACTCTAGCTGGCTAAGTTACCGACTGACATTTTTGACCAGTGACATAGCTAGCACTGATCTACCCTGGTTTTGCCAGAGTCCCCAATTCGGGAAACCCCTTTTTCAGTTAATCTTCGAACGGAAAAACGCGTTCCCGGATTTTTTTCGCATTTGGTACGCAAATTTTGGAGCCCTAATATCTCCAGCTTATATTGTTTCACTCTGTCAAACTGGTTACTACTTCGCTCCCGTGACTCCGTTACTGCCATGACTGTAAGGGGCCATTCTTATTTCTAGAACGTCGAGTTCACACTCTAATCGTTCTATCTTGTCCGAGTCATTGGTCGGGACTTTCGCGTCCGAGATATCGTACTTATGGTTTTTTTTTGTTTCGAAAATTTTGCCGAAAAAATAAAAACAAAAACCCGAAAGCATCGAGTTCGAGTCATGGGAGTTTATCTGGTGTTTGTTTAGGGCTACCTGTTTACTCACTCTTTCAGTTGCACTGTTTCACCCTGCGCGGGCAGCGCACATGTTTGCCGGCTGCCCTCAGTGAGTCACCTACTACTGCTACTACTACTGGTCTGCCCCCTGGATCTACTCAGGGCGGCTTCAAGTTCGTCACTCCTGAACCCGTGACGGTGCAGATCGGTAGGTTTGACAGTGTAGTAGTTGTTCGTTATATTTGTTGTCGTATGAGTTCACTCTAGACTCGGTTCTTCGCATCCTCTGATGCATCTTGTTTGTCTTGTCTGTTTCAGACTGGGAGGTGCTGGGCCCCATATTACTAGGGGTGATTGGCTTACTGGTTATAATTTTTATCTACCAGTGTTGGTGTAAAAAATCCAAATAAACCTTCATGAATCTGACCACATAAGCATTTATTATTGAGTTTCCGGCATTGGGGTTAGGGAAGCATAAGGAAACTGGGTGGGGTGACGCACGTTGGTTCTTGAGGTAAGGTATCATTTTATTCCCCCCCCTTTTTTTGCTTTTGTGGTTGCTATTCATATTCATAGTCTGCATCCCTTCTCTTTCGCGGCCTTCTGCGGAGGCCATATTTGGTTTCTCTTCTCTGTCTGTCGCAGTCGCTTTTGTCCGCTTGTTTCTGCTTCAAGAGCTGTTGCTTTGGCGTGACTGTAATTTCTGAACTGCTTTCTTGCATTTCCAGTGTTTCAGGTGTGACGTTCCTTGGATCCTCCACTGAGTTGGCCCCCTCTGCTTCGTTCTCATCTGAAGTTTCACTCAGGAGTTCTTCTTCAGATGACTGAGCCTCCTCTCCTGTCTCGGTTCCAGAAGCTAGTGCCTCCTCTTGTACCCCTGCTGGTGCCGGTAGGTATACCTTCACATCTGCTCCTCTCATGGAGGGCTTCAGGAACAGTTTTACCTTGTTTAGGTGGGTTACAAAAGGATCCTTCTCTGGGTGATTGAAGGATTGTAGCTTGACATTCGTATCAGTCACTGCCTTCACCAAGTAGGGTCCTGTCCATTTGTGTTTTAGTTTCGCGGTCAGGCCCTTGTGGGCGCGTGGTGTCATGTACAGTACTGCATCCCCAATCTGGACCTCTGACGGCCTGGCTGTCCGGTCATAAATTCTGGCCACTCTCTCCCCTTCTTTCTTCATGGCCCGTCTTGCTGCGTCCCATGTGACTCTCATTCGTTCCTGTGCATCCCGAGCGTATTTCCCGGGTGCGCTGATGGGAGTTGGCGCTAATGGTAACAGTTGTTCGTGTGGTAGCCGTAGCTCCCTGCCCATCAACAACTGGCTGGGTGATGAGTTGATGGCCACATGCCTCGCTGAGTTATGGGCCAACTGGCAGAAAGGTAAGTATTTGGGCCAATCAGTGTGTCGTTCATTGACTACATGTGACAACATGGTCTTAATGGTCCGGTTGGTCACTTCTACCAGTCCATTCGTCTGAGGTCGGTATGGACTGGTTCGATTGTGAGTCACTCCAAGTAACTCATTGACCTCCCTCAAAACCTCGGAGAGAAAATTCTTCGCGCAGTCGCTCAGGAGGACTCGGCTCGCTCCGTACCTGCAGAAGATCTTTTCTACATAAATCTGCGCAACAGTGGTCGCTAGTTGATCTTTAGTAGGGGTTATTTCCGTCCATTTACTGAAAAAGTCCGTTAGGACTAAAATGTGTCGGAAACCCTCGTCGCTCTCAGTCAATGGCCCTTGGAAATCAATTGACACTATCTCCCACGGTTCGTTAGCGTATTGGTTCCTGAGTGGCACTCTCAGCGGAATCTTTGGGTTCTTTCGAGTCTGGCAAGACCCACACTCCCGAATGTGAGCCTCCACAGTTGTCCTCATTTTTGGGAACCAATAGTATTCCCGTAATTTGAGTAGCGTCTTCGTGACTCCTGGGTGCATGGACATCAAGGACTCATGACTTGCATATAACAACTCCCGTCGTGATGCCACTGGTACCGCCATTAGCAGCCGGCCTTCCTCGCTAATGCGATACAGCACTCCCCGAACGATCACAAACTCCTTCGACCTCTGTTGTATTATCCTCTGCTCTCTCCTTGTCGCATCCGCTGGGAACTGCTGATGTTCCAGGTAGTGTATTATCGGCCCCATATAGAAGTCTGCCAACTGTGCTTTTCTCATGAAGCTTTCAGTTTCCCCCATTGGGGTGGGCGGTACCTCAGCAGACTCTGTATATACCACATTTACCTGAGCTCCATATGTCGCTCGACTTAGAGCATCTGCTACTACATTCTGAGCTCCAGCTTTGTGCGTGCATGTGAACGTGTATTCCTGGAGCGCTAACGCCCAGCGTGCAAGCCTAGGCGCTAGGTCCGGTTTATTGAATATCCAGACACAGGATTTTGAATCCGTGTATAACTGGAATGGATTGTTCATCAAGTATGGCCTAAAATGTTTTACTGAGCAGTATATGGCGTAGAGCTCCAGCTCCGTTGCGGGCCACTTCCGCTCAGCTTTACTCAGGCTTTTTGAGTAGAAGGCAATTGGTAGCTCTTTACCTTCTCTCCTCTGCGCTAGCACCCCAGCCACTGCTGTCCCGCTGGCATCTGTGGTAAGAATAAACTCCTCTGACCAATTAGGGAAGATCAAGACTGGCGCCGTCGTGATTCTCTCTTTTAGGGTATCTACTGCGTTTTGACATTCCAAGGTCCACTGGAACGGCGTGTCTTCTCGGGTGAGAGCAGTAAGGGGCGTCGCTATGCGACTGTACCCCTCCACGTACGACCTGTAAAACCCAAACAACCCCAGTAGTCTCCTGACTTGTTTTTTGGTCTTCGGGTAATCCATTGCCCTTATCTTTTCCACATTGTGGGGTGCCACTTGAATACCTTTTTCGGACACAATGTGTCCTAAGTATAGCACCTGCCGCTGGCAGAAAGAGCTCTTACTCAAACGGTACCTCAAATTGGCATGACGTAGCCGATTGAAAAGTTTTCTGATCAGTCTCAGGTGGTCGCTAAATGTCTCGCTACATAAGATCCAATCATCGAGGTAGACCACGCCTTGGCCTTGCGCAATAATGTCGCACATGATAGCCACTGCGAGTCTTTGAAAGGTGGCTGGACTAGTGCTTAGCCCCATTGGCAAGACATTCCATTGCATAGGGCCGAACGGCGTTGAAAAACCTGATTTCTCTCGGCTGTCCTCGTGAAGTGGTACCTGGAAGTACCCACTACAAAGATCCAGGCTGCTGAAGTATTTCTTACCATGCATGATCTCTTTCACGTCGTCAATGCCTGTGACAGCCATTGTTTGTTGCACTGTAACTTTATTCAGTTTCCTGTAATCAATGCAGAATCGGTAGCTACCGTCCTTTTTTCTCACGAGGACCATGGGACTTGACCAAGCCCCACTGCCATAGCCGATCAGGCCTCTCTGTAGCAACTCATCGAGTTGTTTTCGGACTTCCGCTCTTACGCCGACGGGAATGTGATATGGCTTTGATCTTATTGGTGCCACCTCCGCTTCCGTCTCGATGACATGCGTAATTACGTTGGTCCTTCCCAACTCTGAGACCGACTCTCCGATCAAGTCCTGGTAGTCGTCCAGGACCTTCCAGAGTTTAGATTTCTCTGCCGCAGTTAGATCTGTATTTTCGAGGTCCACCAGTTGACTAGGTGGTTTCCTCTTCTGGTGCGATGCTCCCGCATCCTTGCCGGTGGATGTCATCAGCATGTCCTCCTCGACCGGTTCGAGTGTTCCCAGGGGCGCATTTTCGGGTATTGTCGTATAGGCATTTGCCGTGTTCACTATCGGGACTCGGATAGTAAAATGTTTCGGCTCTACCTGGTCGATGCATTTACCGATGATTGCCTCCTTTGGTACTCCTCCAATGGTCCCTTCAAAGAGACATTCTTTTCCACCCCAGTCGCTCGTCCTCACATGTGCGATTACAATGGCCCTTGATCTTGGAGGTAGAACCACTTCATCCCGCAACCGCACATCTCCCCTTATCGCGTTCTCCCCCATGGGGAGACTAGCTTCTCTGACTTGAAAACGACCCCTTTTAAAGTCATACGTTATCGCCCCGAGCTTTCCTAGAAAGTTTGTGCCAAGGATGATGTCATAACTCATTTCCCGTCCGACGTGAAATGTCTGAGGAATCGTCAGATTCCCTATAGTTATCCTGGCTGCTACCCGTCCGATCAAATCCAAACTGTCGTTGGTCACACCTTTGGCTTGCGTTTCCGCTCGAAATACCTTCAGCCCTAATGATTTTGCCTTGGCCATGGTCATTAAGGTGATGTCTGCTCCGGCATCGGCTAGCGCTACTTCCGGTGTTCCATCGACCTCTATGGGGATGATGGCATCCCTACAGCTGTTTTTGGATTTGACCCCGTTGATGATTTTGATTTCTAGGGGGGGTCGGTGCTCGGGGGATCCCTGTAGTTGCTATTCTCTTGGACGTAGGTGGCTCTTGGCCACCGCATCCAAGTATTTAGTTCTCAGCGTGTCTAGGTCTTCCTCCACCAATGATGGATAGATCTTCCTGTATGATGGTGGTGTCATTGCGGACGCTTCTTCTGGGTCCGTTTGTGTTGCTGTGCCCGTCTCTATCTCGACCAAGGACGCTTCTTCCTCCACTTCTTTTTGTTGCTCCTGTCGGACCATGGCTACCATGCCACGTAAGTCCCTCATTGTGATCCTTGAGGTCTCTGATCCTAGGCAACAATTCTTCACTGCCATCCCTACTCCACCGATAACCATCAGCGTGAACAGAACATTGACCGCAAATGTCCATAACTCTAGAAACGATGCCATGTGGCCCCCTTTCAGAAAGGCCATATACGTCTTTTCTCCCAAACTTTCCAGTGATTCGACCGTGTTTACATGAATCGTACGATGTTTGGTAGACGAGACACCCATTTCTGCTAGAATCTGCTTCTGTCGAGACAGAGTGGCCAATAATTCGTTGATCGGTTCATGCTGGCTGAACTCGCCCCAGCTCAGCCTATGCAGATGGTTGAAGATGATTTCTCGCGATTCTGTCCGGTTATACTGCAACTGGACATGCGGATAACTCAATTCTCCGGGCGTTTTGACATCTTCCAATGTCCGCTCATGATGATACTTCCAAAGTTTGCCAGCTAGCTCGACCAGTACGGTCTCCCTCGTGGAGCATGGCACCCAGTGAGCTTCAGCATGGATAACATTATCCTCAGGGTTGAGGAATGCTTCAGTCGAATGGTTACCTCGAGTCAACTCTAATGGTAGAAAATTGGTACAGTTGCCCGGTTGCATGGGTATCAGTTTGTAACTGCCATTCTTGATCTCAGTGCATGGATATATGATCAGTGCACTTGGTCCCGCTTTTGCAATGATATCGGATCGGTTTAGCAAGTGTCTCGCGCCCATTGTGGGGTGGGACTCAAGAGAAATATCAATCATGTCCAGCAAAGCTACCATGTTGTGGCAGGTGTATTGATAACTGTCCCAGAAAGCCTGTTGAGACAATTTCATCATGTCCATTGCGACTCCCTCTATCATGGCATTTAGCACTACTAGTAGATTTTCCATCTGACCTGGGGTCGGGTCAGAGGCCAGGTGATGTTTCCTGACATGTTCTTGTACTGTTTGGTTTGCGAGGGGTGTGTTAAATTGTATTAACACCCCCTGATCACTCAAACTTGCAGGTGCTCCCTTGCATGTAGTTTGAGAGTTTAGCCCATGTTCATCAAACGTTAAGGCCAGAGCTCTGTCCTTGCTGACAAAATGTTTGTTCAGAATTTTTCCGGAGATATTTTGCCAGGGTTGATATTCACACTCTTCTCCTTCTGCCAGTTCCCAGACTAACATGGACTGATCTTCCAGTTGACAACTCCCCCTGTCATAGTTGCAGTGGCCCACGTCCCCAACTGCCGACTCGAATTGCTTTGACGCATGTTTTTTGAAGACCTTGGTCTCCAATAGACTGCATTGTTCTACCACAAATTCATACGGCCGACAGCAGAAAACGTAGGCATAGTTAGCCGGGTTTTTGGTGTAATACACCCCATCGCTTCCCTCCAATCGTCCTGATTTGCACTCTTTCGTTTCCCACATAGCCACGCATTCTGCTTGTGTGACTGTTATGGGCGTTACCACGGTCTCTAGTGTTTTCACGTCCGTCAGAAAGGAAGTTTGGGTAATATACGTTTGCTGGTAGCGAGCGCATTGCACCGCTGTGGTTTCCCATGCGATTAAGTTGCGCTTGTGCAACACCCCCTCCACCTCTATGGCCAACAGGTCATCTTCCATTGGTGGGATGCTGCATTTGGGTTTCTGGGGAGTTTTCCAGATCGCTGGGCTATCTTTTTCTGTGCTCCCACAGATCAGGGGATGATTCGGCATCCTCCCCCCTGCATCGGCACATGGCAGAATCAGGCCCAGGAGACATGTGGTGAGTAATAAGCTCTCTGAGAGGGATAGCTTTCTACCCTTGGCTTTCACGCTCGCTGCTTTTTTCGTTGCTTTCGTTTGTTTCCGAGCGAATTCATCATCCGACAGATCTTCTTCCGCGTTCACTGCCCGTATCTGCCGCCTTGTTCCATAGCGACCAGCACCCCATCGTCCCTTGTCTTGGGGTTTCGGTGGTCCACCTGTACGTTTTTGACCACAATCGCGAGCATAATGCCCCCACTTCAGACATCCATAGCATTGTATATGGCTGCCTTTTGTTGGCATTGCTCCTCTCTGTACTCTGAGGTCGTCGTACCTTTTTTCTCTTGGTTTAGGTTCGTTACCGACCGCTCTCTTCTCCCTTGTCTGCTGACCTCGAACCTGCTCTTTGACTAGCTCAGCTAATCTCTTCATCTCCTCTCTCAACCCACTTACGTCTTCTTTCTTGTCATTCTCTCGACCTTTTCCTCTGTCATATTTTCTTCCCGTCTTGGTTTCCCTGGCAACCACCACATTGCCAGGTCGCTTGGTGGCCTCCTCCTGGTCTTCCGCTTTCTTGGCTAGCTGTACCGCCTCTTTCAGTGTCTTCGGTTCTTCCCAGTCTACTTTGGCTCTAATGGCCCCCCGTAAACCAGACACGAAACAATCCAGCATGACTCTGTCAAGTTGGTCTGCCCCCATGTAGGGGTATGCATTCTTCCCAGCATTATTCACTTGTTTGTGAAATGCGGCCACTGTTTGGTCTTTCTGTTTTAGGGTCCACATCGCCCTGCTTCGTTGCCCACTGGGCTTCTCCATTTTTGTTGTTAAAGTCTGGATAGTCCAGTGGATGTTCTGGACTGCTCCTGGCTTTTCCTTTATCAGTGTTTCCAACTCATCACATGCTTCCTCTCCTAGGCAATTAGCCAGAAGCATTACCAGTTTTTCGTCCGGCAGATTATACGGCCTAACTGCCCGGACCCACTTGTCCATGAAGTGGTCCCAACTGCCCCCCTTTCCATCAGGGTAGGTAGGTAGCAGGTCCTGTCTGGGTAGCGTTTGACCTGTTCCCCTCACTGGGTGACCCAGGTATAAGTCTGCCCATGACCATTCAGTTGAGTCCATCCGACTCGCTGTTGACCCGGGTACTTGCCGGGTGTGTGTCTGTCCCGCCCCTACCGGCTGCAGTCCGGTGGCGGGGTGTTGATAGGCCCCTTGTGGCCTACTCCATGCCTCCCTTTGCCTGATGGGCTCCCATGCTGGTCCCATCTGGGAGTCGTCTACTCGCCTTCTCCCGGGCGGTAGTTGTCCCTCCCTGTCCACTTGAACCGCTGGCGGCACATCATCCGCGGTTTGTGGCACATGCGCCATGCTTGGCGGCGGGACTGGATTACTCGTCCTCTGAATAATCCGAGGTCCTATCACAGTGACCTCTTCCTCCCCCCTCCGGGGAGACGAGCTGTCTACAGGCTGCGGGACACTTGTGTCATCGTGTCCTCCTATTACAGCTTCCGCTCGCAACCGACTGTTTTCCTGTTCTGCTGCGTCTAGCTGTTGTCGCAGTCTCCGGATTTCGTCTCTATGTGCTTCCCCTTCACTGAGGAGTTGTCCTCTCTCAGCTATCAGCTCCTGCCGCCGTGCTTCGGCGGCTTCCATCTCTCTCGCGAGCTTCTGTTTCCAGCCTAGCTCGATCACTTGCACATCTCTTAGGAGACTGTTGTACTTCACCTCCCACTGTTCCGCAGTGAGTGGTTCTTCCATGATCGTTTTGAAAAAAACGGTTTGTGTACCTGCAAACGCTGTAAGTCAGATTTTTGTTACTGGAAAAAAAAATCCGCAAAAAAAAATTAATCAATCAGCCGATTTCAGGTTTTATTTTGTCGAGAAAAAAAACCGATAAAAAACGTCTGTCGCTACCCCTCTGGGTTTTACGCGTTGGCCCGCTTTTCTTTCACTCGAAAAAAAGACGGCGAAAAAAACTCCTGGCACTCTCCGGGTGCTCAGGCAAAACCGGTTATCAATTATATTCACTGAGCGTTGCTGAGGAGAAATTGTGTACTACTTAAGTACGATTGTTTCACTCACCTTTATCGTACACACTGCTATTGACTCGCTTGACTAACCCTTATCTCTTACCGTTGTAGCTATCAGCTATTCTTGTACCGTGATCGTCTGGACTCAGCCAACAGGGCAATAGGAAACTATCATTCCAGGAAAATAATTTCAATTGTTTTTCCCCGCTGGTTGCCTACGAATCCACACCGTTAAGCCTCCACCAACTGATCTAGCGTGAACCCTAGATCTTTATTACACGGTATTAAAAGGGGGTTGCGATATCAATGGGGGATCAGGCCAGTGGTCTCAGGAAAGGTAAGTGAGGGTAACCCCTCTTACCTACAATGGGTTGGAATGCCTAAGATACCTGGCGGTTATGTGTGTGCAGAGTTTACTGTGATTTGCTGTGGCAGCAGTGTAGTTGCAGC